>ERZ724520.566-NODE-566-length-19557-cov-4.335607_pt1 | contig 19557 bp, 17 predicted proteins | sample MGYA00376053_ERZ724520 | MGnify/ENA primary metagenome ERZ724520 (study PRJEB28724, sample SAMN07190886) | activated sludge metagenome | isolation source: activated sludge of sewage treatment plant in Hong Hong | place: USA: Christiansburg, Virginia | collected...
TATAGTATTATTTTTATGAATTGCCGTAGATACACAATCTTGTGCTTTTCCATTTATGCCAAATACTTTTTCTACCCAATTGGAGTGGTCAATATATGGATTTCTATTTCCCTGAATTGCAAATACAGAATCGTTTCTTTTTATTTCGAAAGCACTCGGTGGATCTAATTTACTCCATTTTACACAGAGTTGTAAAATCCATGGTTTTAGTCCTGGATATTTATTTCCATCCAATACATTCGCTGAAGTACTTCTGCCTACCCAATTTATAATGGAATCTTCATAGCGAGTAATTACATATAAATAAGCTCTTGCAAAGTCTCCTTTAAAAGAATCTATGGGTTCAAAAACGAGACTACTATTGTAACTATAATTGAGTGTTGTTTCTGATGTACCAACTTTTGTCCCATTATGCGAAGTATAGGAACTATTTTTTACGTATCCTATAGGTGTGTTTCCTTTTCTAAAATTCATATAACTGTCGGCTGGCCAAATAAAATGAATATCCGAATACATGGGATATACATTTTCTCCACCAAACCATGATTTAGGAAAAACATGTTCTTTGTTGTAACAATAACATTCTGTACTACCGGATGGTCTATTGCCGCAAAAATCAGTTGGAAATCTATAATTGCAATAATCTGCACCATAAGGATTGTCAGAGGAATATCTATCAGAAACCACAGAACCTGTTTGAGGTGATTTGGCTGCTTTTAAATCTGTTTTATCAAAATAATCATCCACCAATGAGTAAGGAATAGAGGTAGTAGTATTGGATGATAAAAGTTGAAATAATGCTGTTTTTAACGCAGCACAAGTTTTATTGGTATCTATAGAATTATAATAAGTTCCGGGCACAGCATATAATGCATTTGAAGAAAATATTATTATGGTTATAAGAATATAATTTTTAAATCTTTTCATATTACCTATTTAACAACAATGCCTCGTCTGTTTAGTTGATTTTCAGACGAGGCATGTTTTTAGTTTAATATTTATTATTCCACTATAAAAGTGCTTACATTATTGCTGCCTTTATATACAACATTTAATAAATAAGTACCTCTTGCAAAATTACTTACATCAATAGTTTGCATGTCCGTTCCATAAGCAATTTTTTGTGTGCTTAAATTTCTTCCTAAAACATCCATCACTTCTATCACTGCTGGTTCTCTTAATGGTGTTTTAAATTTTACAAACAATGAACCATTCGATGTTGGATTTGGATATAAAGCAAATTCGGCTTCTACGTTGTTATACTTAACACCATTTGTAATAGCTGTACGTATAGTCGTACTTGCTACACCAGAATAATTAGGACCGTTCGTACAATTTTTATTATTGAAAGTAGCAAATAAAATTTTATAAACAGTGTTTGCTGTCAATCCCGTAATGGTTACCGTTGAATCTTTTCCTCTATAATACACTATTGCTTGGCTTCCTGGAATAGTACTTCCAACTGCATAGTAAACAGAATCTCTTACAGACACAAAACCTATGGTAAGATTAGGTCCCGCCATTATCATCACACTGTCTGCATTGGTAGGATTTGTCCATTTTACAGTAATAGAAGAGGAGGTAGAATCTACTTTTATAATAGATGTGTTGCTTACTCCACTTGGTTGCACACAATCAGATCCTGCTGCTGTGCGTATTGTTATATTTGCAACGCCGGAATAATTGGGTCCGTTTGTACAATTTTTATTATTAAAGGTTGCAAACAATATTTTATAAACGGTATTAGAAAGTAATCCTGTTAAAACAAGCGTGGAATCTGTTCCTCTAAAATAAACCTTAGCTTGGCTTCCTGAAATAGTGCTTCCAACTGCATAATAAACAGAATCTCTAATAGAAACAAATCCTATTGTGTTTGTAGGTCCAGCTACTATCATTATACTATCACTGACGGAATTTCTCCATTTAATAGTAATTGTATTTTCTGTAGAATCTACTTTTGTAACTGTAGATAAATTGATACCACTTGGTTGTGTACAATCAGCCAATGGAGGCGTTCCTGCTGTTGTTGTATCTGCTCTCAAGGGTGAAGTCCTGTTGTAATTTGGATAAATACCACATATATTATATGGCAATACTGCAAAATAATATTTAGTACCGCTTATTAATCCATTTACCGTAAAATTAGAATCGGTGCCTACATACGCAACTTTCGATTTATAGCTACTATATTTTATAGAATCTCCAACATTGTAAGTAGATGAATCTACAGGGTATCCAACATTTGAACTTGTGCTATATACTACGACATATCCATTGGGTGCCGGATTCGTTTTATTGAATTTACCTTTTATAGAAGTTTCTGTTACTTGTGCAAATGCAAGCATAGTAGGTTTAGCTGTTGGTTCAGGGCATGCGTCTATTTGAGTTTTTGCAGTTGCAGTTCCAGGGCTAGTTGATTTATAATTTGGTCCTCCAGAACATCCTGAATTATTGTATGGGAATACATATACTTTATAGTTTGTGTTGGGTACTAATCCAGTTGCATTAAAAGTAGTAGTACTTCCGTTGCTAATTACTTCCGCTTTACTAATTAATACTTGTCCAAGTGTATAATAATTGGCATCTACTATGGTGGGTGTAATAGATACGCTAGAGCTATCTAATAATACTAAATAGCCATCTGAAGCGGGTGTAGTACCAGTAAATGAACCACTTAAAGAGGTGGTTCCAGTGGGTGTTAATTGCACATTACTTACAGAGTTAGCGGGTTCGGTGCAAGCAGCAATAGTTCCTGTTGTAAATGCAATAGAAAAATCATCTACTGCTAATAAATCATCAGAATCTGGCGTTACATCAAAATCATTGAATCTAATCCAAAAAGTAGCACCGTTGGGAATGTTCATTCCTGTTATATTGCCGGCAACAGCAGTAAAATTGGTATTACCATTTAATGCTCCTATTACAGAAGAAGAATTAGTAGAGCTTCCTGCTAAATTTGAAACGCGTGTCCAAGTTCCTTTATGCACAGAATCTGCTGCGGAAGAATATTCAAAAAATAGTGAATCTTTTACTCCAGCATTTTTATTACCTCTTCTCCATTGCTCGCATCTGTAAGAAACAGTAGCAGATACAATTGTAGAACCGGTATTATTGACAAATTTTACTCCAAAATACAATGGCTTAGAAGAGGCTGAAAGTAAACTTCCTAAAGCTCTATCTGTAGAGTCTTTTTTACCTGCTGAATAAAATCCACCAGCATTTTCAGTACCATCTCCTACTGCTAATTTAGTAGCATCTGTTGTTTTCGCATATCTGTACCAATTGGGTGGATTTGGGTTCGTAGTAGTGGATGCTCCTGTATTCGGCAAACTGTTAAAGTCTTGTGTGTACGGAGTTGAATTGGTGATAGAAACTTGAGCGTTTGTGATGCCTGTTAAAAGACAAAAAAACACTATAAAAAGAGTAATTCCTTTTTGCATTGTGTAAAGTTTATTCATGAATGATATAACAAAAATACAATTTTATCTGAAAAACTATTGAGGTATAGTGATTTATATATAAAATTGTGGAAAAAATAACTGAATATATGGCTAATTGTAACTAAAATGTAATCGACGGAAACACTTTAATTCAGGTTGTTTTATTAGTTAAAATAAATAATAAATTTATTAATGTGGATGAATAACTGTTTGAAGTTCTTTCGCTAATGATTTTCGCTGTTCCATCATTTCCATTTTTTTAAGAATAGATGCCATCGTTTCTTCATATTCTCCGTTTTGTTCGGATGTTTTTATTTTATCGTCTAATATTTTAATGGCTTCCATCATTTTATAATATCGAAATCGTTGCATAACAGAAATTACATCGGTCTTATAAGTTCTGTTGGCATCTTTAACGACTATCTCGTGCTTATCAAACCAATTTGGGCTTAATTCATAAGGGGATGACATTAAATCTATCAAGCTTTGCTTTACTTCTTCATCTTGGATGTTGTTTATATTTTTTATTTCATCAAAAGGAATTTCCTCTTGGTAAGCATCTAAATACATTTTTACAATTTTACCAAAAGTATTGTTTTTAAATTCTATATCTACCAATTCAAAAATGACATATTCTGCTACATTAAATTCTTCGGTCATTGGTTCATGTCCATGCTGAATAATAACTCGTAAAATATCTTTTTCCTGATAATATAATTGTGAGGATTTACGGCTTTTTTGACTATGATTTTCTTCTGTATTTACGTAATGGGTTATATCTGTAGCTTCTTCTTGCGTTATTTCATTTTTCTTTTTAAAATATTGCGTTCGTATTTTGTTTACTTCATTTACCAAAACACTTTCTGTCACCTGCACTATATCCGAACAATGTTTGATATATACTTGCCGCTTTATTCCATCATCAATTTTGGCGATACTCTCTACAATATCTTTGATGACTGCTGTTTTTTTTATCGGATCATTTCCAATTTCTTTTATGCCTTGTGTTGCCTTAAACAAGATAAAATCTTGCTGTTCTTTTTTTATAAAATCAAGTGTTGCATCGGTGCCGTTATTTTTCACAAAAGAATCGGGGTCTTCATTATTTGGAAGCAGTACCAATTTTACATTCAAACCTTGCTCCAGCACTATGTCTAATCCACGTAAGGCCGCTTTTACTCCGGCGGCATCTCCATCGTATAAAATAACTATATTTTCTGTAAAACGTTTTATGAGTTGCACTTGCTCTTTAGTCAATGCGGTTCCACTGGAGGCTACCACATTTTTTATACCGGCTTGATATAAAGAAATTACATCGGTATAACCTTCCACTAAATAACAGACATCTTGTTTACGTATTTCTGTTTTTGCTTGCGAGATACCGTATAAAATTTGACTTTTGTGGTATAATTCTGTTTCAGCAGTATTGATATATTTCGGCTGATTTTCAGATTTTTTTAAAATTCTTCCACCAAATGCGATTACTTTTCCGCTTACATTATGTATGGGGAACATGACTCTATCCCGAAAAAAATCATAGGCTTTTTCGTTCTTTTCTTTTATCAATCCTGCTTTTAGCAATAAGTCTTTATTATAACCATTTACTAAAGCATCTTTCAATAAACTATCATAACTATCTTGTGCATATCCTAATTGAAAGGATTGAATAGTATCCTCTAAAAAACCTCTTTCTTTAAAATAAGATAATCCAATTGCTCGTCCTTCTTCCGTTTCAGTTAGTTGTTGTTGATAGAATTTAGCTGCATAATTTAGAACAATTAATAAGCTATCTTTTTCGTCTTGTGCTTGTTTGTCTTCAGTGGAAGTTTCTGTTTCCTCTATTTCAATATTATATTTATTGGCAAGATAGCGCAGTGCTTCCGGAAAGGTAAATTTCTCATGTTTCATTATAAAACTTACACTATCTCCGCCTTCACCACATCCAAAACATTTAAAAATATTTTTATTGGGATTTACTACAAACGACGGTGTTTTTTCTTGATGAAACGGACAATTTCCCTTTAATAAAGAACCTGCTTTTTTTAAATTTACATAATCACTTACGACCTCCTCAATTCGAGCAGTATCCAATATCTTCACTATGGTATCACGAGTAATCAACGCAGGTATATTAATTGGGAAATTAGAGATTGCAAGATACGGAAATTAATAAAATCAGAAGTTTAATTTTGCCAATAGCTACATTTTATTGTCGTTTGTATTTGCAAACGTATTAATAATATATCATGGTATAATTATCAGAAATAATTTATTATAAATATGCTAAAGGTAAGTAAATGTGGAAAATATATTATACATTCAATTCTTTTTGTCGTCCATCCCATATTCTTAAAATCCTGATTTGATATTTTTCTATTCTATAAATAATCAAGTAGTATCTAACTAAAATTCTTCTATATTCTTCTGATTGAATATTTTTACCAAAATACGGATTTTGAACTAAATTTTCCGTTGCATCTAATATTTCATGATATAATTTTTCAGGGAAAATAATAGACTTATTATATTCTAACCAAAAGCTTAAAATATTTTGTAAATCTAATTCAGCTTGCGATGACCAAATTACTTCAAATTGTTCAACCATTGATGAATATTGATTTTCACTTGTTGTTGTGTTTTAAAATATCCTTTGTCAATTTCTTCATCTACTTGTTTTAAAGAAGTAATATCATCTGCTGTAAAAGTATATTCATCTGCTTCTAAAATTCTATGAATTTCAGTCAACAATTGCGTGTCTTCTGCTTTTTGAATTTTTGTAATAATATCTTCTTTTATCGAAATCATATATTAAAGTTACACAAAAAACTCAAACTCTATCATTTTTTCAATTCTGCATAGTACTTATAAAAATAGGGAATAGTTTCGATGCCTTTGAAATAATTAAATAAACCATAGTGTTCATTGGGTGAATGGATTGCATCGCTATCTAAACCAAATCCCATTAATACGGATTTTAATTCTAAAATTTTTTCAAACAAGGCAACAATTGGAATACTTGCTCCATTGCGCATTGCTAAAGGTTTTTTACCAAAAGTTATTTCCATTGCTTTGTTGGCAGCTTGAAACTCAATAGAATCTACCGGGGTAACATACGGCTCGCCGCCATGGTGTTCTGTTACTTTTATTTTTACTGTATTGGGAGTTATTTTTTCAAAATGTTTTGTAAATAATTCTGCTATTTTTTTGGAAGATTGATTGGGTACTAAGCGCATAGAAATTTTTGCTTGCGCTTTGCTCGGCAGTACCGTTTTTGCACCTTCACCAATATATCCACCCCAAATTCCGTTTACGTCCAACGTGGGACGAATGGTTAATTGCTCTAATAAAGTATAACCATTTTCACCAAAAGATTTAGGCAAACCAATACTTTTTTCAAAACCCTCGACCGTAATTGGAACGGCATTTATTTGTGCTCTTTCTTCTGCACTTAAATCTATTACATCATCATAAAATCCTTCTACGGTAATATGTCCATTGTCATCTTTGAGCGAACCGATTAATTTGCATAATACATTTAATGGATTGTCCACGCCGCCACCATAAATACCGGAATGTAAATCGCGGTTGGGTCCTACTATTTCCACTTCCATATAACACAAACCTCGCAGGCCGTTTGTAATGCAAGGGGTTTCATTATTAATAATTCCTGTGTCGGAAATAAGAATTACGTCGGCTTTTAGTTTGTCTTTATATTCTTTTAAAAATACTTCTAAATTAGCGGAGCCTACTTCTTCTTCCCCTTCAATGATAACTTTAATATTGCACGGTAAGTCATTATTTGCTAACATCATTTCCAGTGCTTTTACGTGCATATATACTTGCCCTTTATCATCGCAGGCACCTCGTGCAAAAATTGCTCCTTGCGGATGTTCCTCCGTTATTTTGATTACAGGTTCGAATGGAGGAGCATCCCATAATTCATAAGGATCGGCGGGCTGTACATCATAGTGACCATACACTAAAACAGTGGGTTTTGAACTATCTGTTATTTTTTCGGCATACACAACAGGATATCCTTTTGTTGGAATCAATTCTACATTTTCCATACCTGCTAGTTGAAATTGATTTTTCAAATATTGTGCAGCATTTATGACGTCGTCTCTAAATTTTGGATCGGCAGAAACGGATGGAATTTTCAGCCAGTCAATTAATTCTTGCGCAAAGCGTTCTTTATTTAGCTCAATTGTTTCTACAATGTAATTCATAATATTTCATCTTAATTAGAATACAAATTTAAGGAAAACTAAACAGTAATTTTTTAAAATTGAGTGTATTTATAGCTGTTAAAAAATATTATTAAACTGTAAAAAGTAGTATTAATCAATAAATGGTATTAACTTTGATAAGTTATCATGATGAAGAAAATATTACCACTCTTGCTCCTCAGCTGTTTTTCAGTTGTTACCTTATTTGCTAAAGAAATTGTTCAGTTTTCAGGCTATGTACGCGATGTAGAATCAGGTGCAATTGTGCCTTTATGTGCTGTATATATACAAAATGAAAACAGAGGAACCATCACGGGTTATGATGGTTTTTTTACGTTTGCTGCTGCCAAGGGTGATACGGTTTTAGTTAAATCCTTAGGATATAAAACATTTAAAGTAGTGGTTCCCGCTGACTTAGATGGCTCCAGTTTTACAAAAGAAATTTCATTAGATAGAGAAGCGTATGAATTAAAAGGTGTGACCATTAAACCGCTACCTACTCCGGGTCAATTACGCCAAGCGATGCTTAATTTAGACATTCCTAATAACTTGCAACAATTAGCTCAACAGACGATTGAACAATCCATTTTATCAGATGAGATTTCTAAGAAAATCAATTTTGACGGAAAAGAAAATTATAAGCAATATGTTCAATCACAAGTTGGCTATTATTATAACCAATACGGAAATCAACATCCAAGTATATCTTTAACAGACCCATTTGCATGGGCAAGATTCATTAAAGATATTAAGGCTAAGAAGAAGAAGAAATAATGTTGGAATAATTTAGATTTGCGCATTTTTCATAGTCAAATCGTGTTGTAAATTATTTCCTAAAAGCTTTTACCCTGTAGTCTGTTTCTACTTCACCTTTTGAAATTTTATTAAGTTTTGAAAGTAATAATTTCTTTTTGAGTGGTTTTAATTTATCCGTAAATAAAATTCCTTCGATGTGGTCATATTCATGTTGGATTACACGTGCGTTCATATCATCGTATTCTTCCGTAAATTCATTAAAATTCTCATCAAAATAATGAATTGTAATGGTTGGTTTTCTAAAAACATCTTCTCTAATTCCGGGAATACTTAAACAGCCTTCTTCAAACTTCCATTCTTCCCCATTTTCTTCTTTTATAGTAGGATTGATAAATACTTTTTTTATTCCAACAAATTTATTTTTTCGTTTTTCTTCTAACTGAACGGTATCTACTACAAACAAACGAATAGATAAATCTACTTGTGGTGCTGCTAAACCAATACCGGATGCACTGTACATGGTTTGCCACATATTTTTAATCACATCTTGCAAGTTTTCATAGTCTTTAGTAATATTTTCTCCTCTTTTTTTCAAAACTGGATGTCCGTAGAGGGTAATCGGTAAAATCATAAAAATAAATTTGAACGGTGAAATATAATATTTGAGATAAAAATCATCAAAATATTATTCTAACACAAAGGTAGTAAATTATAGTGTTTCTATATAATTTTGGAGAATGATAGTAGCGGAAATCTCATCAACTAATGCTTTATTTTGGCGATCTTTCTTCTTTAAACCGCTATCTATCATGGTTTGAAAAGCCATTTTAGAAGTAAATCGTTCATCTATATCGACAATATTAATTTCAGAAAATTTGGACTTTAACTGCTGTTTAAAAGCTGTAATTTTAGGTACAATTTCAGCTAATTCATTATTTAATTTTTTGGGAATACCTATAACAATGGTATCTATCTTTTCTTTTGGAATTAATTTTTCCAGATAAATCAAATTATTTTTTGTCTCTTGGGTAGATAAGCCAAAGGCAAACGTTTTACTATCATCGCTAATAGCAAATCCAGTTCGCTTTGTGCCATAATCTATAGAGAGAATTTTCATCTTGTTTTATTTTTTCAAGATTTTAAAGTTTAAAAAACATAATAATATCAGTGATAACACACAAAGAAAACAATACACTTGCTATTCCGTTTGTTGTAAAAAATGCAATGTCTATTTTTTCTAATCCAAAGCGGAGTACCAATGAATGTTGATAGATTAACAATCCAGCAAATACTATTGTGCCTAAAATATACAATGCGTGAAAATGTCCATAATATCCTGCCCAAATAATACAAGCAGCACTACAAATGTGTAACAGTCGAGAAATACGTTTTGCTTTATCTTGTCCGTAATATGCCGGAATAGAATATAATTTATGTTCCTTATCGAATTGTTCATCTTGTAATGCATAAATAATATCAAAACCACTTACCCAAAAAAATACGGCAAAAGAGAAAAACAATGGCAGTATTTCAAATTTTCCTGTTAGTGCTAAATACGCCCCTATCGGTGCTAAGCCTAAGCCAATTCCTAAAATTAAATGACATAAAAATGTAAAGCGTTTGGTAATAGAATATCCTAAAACAACCAATAAAGCAACGGGCGATAAATAAAAACAAAGGGTATTAATAAAATGAGTGGTGACAATAAAAATAAGGCAATTAATCATCACAAACAGTAAGGCATTTTGAGGTGTAATAATGCCAGACGGAATTTCACGAACTGCCGTTCGTGGATTTTTTTCATCATATTTTCTGTCTATATATCGATTGAAAGCCATAGCGGCATTGCGGGCAGTTACCATACAAATAATTACTAAAACAAATTTTATTGCTAAGGCTCTATACGATATGCTGTCATTTATTATCAACGATTTCCAGCCCAAAGCAAAACCTATCATAGCAAAAGGCATGGCAAAAATGGTATGTGAAAATTTTACTAAGGAAAGGTAGTTTTTCATTTTAATTGGATTAAATCATCTATAATGTTTCAGGATTTTTTTATGAACTTAAATATGAAAAATATCCATCATTCCATCTCCTTTTAAAAATTTACTTAAAACCAACTCGATTTTTTCTTCTTAGATTCCTTTACGTTGATGCTGAAATTTACAACCGTTATGGGAGGATTGGTATTAGCTTGTATCATCACGCTTTTTGTATTTGCACCCACTCTCCTATCTGAATTAAATTCAATATCAATCTTGCCTTTTTGTCCCGGTTGCACGGGCTCTTTGGCATATTTAGGCACTGTACAACCACAACTTCCATACGCTTGATCGATAACCAAAGGCAGTTTTCCGGTATTTACAAATTCTATCGTTTTGCGCACTGTATCTCCTTCTATGCAAGTGCCAAAATCATACACTTCTTTATCAAATTTGATAGAAGTAATTGTCTTTAAACGTTCTTCTTCTAATTGTTCTTCTGATTTTTGTGTAGAATCTAACGAAGATTGCGGAAATTTTTCTATGGTAACTTCTGTTGGTTTTTCTTTTGTGCGACATTGCGTAAACAATACAGCGAAAGTAAAAAATACTATTCCTCTAAAAATCCATTTTTTCATCGATAAAATTTAAGGTAAAGATAGTAAAATGAGTTTAGTGCTTCTTATGTGCAATATATTTTTCAAAATTATCTTTTGATAAAGTATTTAGGGTATTTTGCTTTAGCAAGCCTCCTTTTCGAGCGGCATATACACCATAGCGAATATCGTGAATACCCTGCAAATGATGTGCATCTGGATTAATAGAAATAAGAACATTTTTTTCTTGACAATAATCTATCCATTGATAATCCATATCTAAACGATAAGGATTCGCATTTAATTCGATACATACCTTATTGGCGGCACAAGCATCTATAATTTTTTTATGGTTTATCGGATAACCCTCGCGTGACAACAGTAATCGTCCTGTTAAATGTCCTAAAATAGTTGTGTACGGATTTTCAATCGCCTTGAGAAGACGTTGCATGGCTTTTTCTTCAGGCATTTTTAATTGTGAATGTACAGAAGCAATTATTAAATCAAAAGATTGTAAAATGGCTTCATCATAATCCAAGCTCCCATCATTTAGAATATCGGATTCAACACTTTTAAAAATTTTAAATGGTGCTAACTCTGTGTTTAATTGTTCAATTTCTAGATGTTGTTTTAAAATGATTTCTTCTTTCATTCCATTGGCATAAAAAGCACTTTTACTATGGTCGGAAATAACAAAATATTCAAAGCCTTGTTCTTTTACATATAATGCCATTTCTTTAAGAGTATTAGCGCCATCACTGTATTTGCTATGATTGTGAACAATGCCTTTTATATCTTGTAATTCTATTAATTGATTTAGTTTGTTTAGTTCTACTAAGTTCCATTCTAATTTATTGTCGCGTAGCTCCGGAATAATAAATGGAAATCCAGCAGAACTATATATTTCTTCTTCTGAATGATAATTATTTTTTGTATTTATTTTATAAGATAAAAAACTAAAATGCTCTGGAGCACTTGACAATTCAAGTAGTTTGAAATAAAAATTATTTTTATTACAAAAATGAAACACAACTGGATATTGCTTATACTTCTCTTTTATTTCATTTTGAATTTTGACAGATTCTTCCGCCATCAAAAAATCAACAGAAGATAATGTAATCATTTTTCTTCTATAATCACCACAAGTTGACAACAGTACATTTGGATAAGTATTTTGCAATTCGCTTAAAATATCTTTAGCTAATTCCTCCATATTTGCCCATAAAAATTTGCCGGAATTTTGTTTAATAAATTGTATTTGGTTTAAAATATTTTCTTGTGTTTTTTCTCCAAATCCTTTCAATTCTATCAAGCGATTTTCTTGGCAAGCATATTCTAATTCTCCAAAACTTTCGATGTCTAATTCTTTCCAAAGTTGTGCTATTTTTTTGGGTCCTATTCCTTTTAATTGCAATAAACCAATAACACCTGCCGGAGTAATTTTTACATATTTTTCTAATAAATCCAACTTCCCCGTGCGTGTCAAATGAAATATTTTATCGGCAATGGCTTTTCCAACACCTTCAATATTTTCTAATTGTTCGATAGATAAGTCTTGCAATGGCGCATCTAATTTTTTTAAATGTCGTGCAGCAAACGCATAGCTTTTAATTTTAAAAGGATTTTCATTGTGCAATTCCATTAAATCTGCTAACAAAGCAAAATGCTGTGCAATTTCATTATTTGTCATGCTTCAAAAATAAACAAACACTTGATGAAAAAACAAGCAATTTATTCACTTACAATTATTTTTACTATATTAGATTATCATTATAAGATATGACAAAGAAAATTAGTGGAATTATACTAACCATCGTATTGGCTGTCGTAATATTTTTTCTAAATAGACCAATGGGCGAAACCCCAGCCATGGGAATGTTTTTATCGCCCACTCACGGATTTTGGAAAAGTACTGCATTAAAACAAAGTAGAAATACTACCATTGAATTAAAATGCCTGAAAGGCGTAGCCACCATTGTATATGATGAATTAGGGGTGCCGCATATTTTCGCCGATGAGACAGCAGACTTAATGTATGCTCAAGGATATATTGAGGCCAAAGACAGACTATGGCAGATGGAATTTCAAACCTTGGCAGCAGCGGGCAGGCTCAGTGAAATTGTCGGTGAGAAAGCTTTGCCTTTAGATCGTTTTTCAAGACGTATCGGTATTTTGCGAGCAGCAAAAGCATCACTTATTGAAACAGAAAAAAATCCTACCAGCAAAATGGTGGTGGAAAGTTTTACTGCCGGCGTAAATGACTACATCCATCAATTAAAAAAATCTGACTTGCCGATTGAATACAAACTCATCGGATACGAACCCGAAGATTGGGCACCGATAAAATGTATCTTACTAATGAAGTATATGGCTAAAGATTTGACTTATTATGATACCGATGTAGAAAATACTAATGCATTGCGAGCCTTTGGAGAAGAGATTTATAAAAAAATGTATCCTGATTTCCCACCTGTAAATGACCCTATCATTCCTATTGGTACAAAATGGAATTTCAAATCGGTTGATACTTTTACTGTTGCAAAAAAAACAACTTCGATTGCTGATGTTTTATACAAAAATCCATTTAAAGAATTTTATGCAGAAAAATTTTATGGAAGTAATAACTGGTGTGTAAACGGCAGTAAAACAAAATCAGGGAAACCTATTTTATGTGGCGACCCGCATCTTAATTTAAGTCTTCCTTCTATTTGGTATGCTGTTCAATTACATTGCAAAGACTTAAACGTAGAAGGAGTTACCATTCCGGGAGCCCCCGGTATTATTATTGGTCACAATGAAAATATAGCGTGGAGTGTAACAAATTCAGAGCGTGATGTCATTAATAATTTTTCAATTGAATATCAAGACCAATACAAGAAAGCATATAAATTAGGCAATTCGTATGTGCCTTTTGATTATGATGTTCAAGTATTTAAAGTAAAAGGGAAAAAAGATTTTACAGATAGTATTCGGATGACTAAAATTGGCGCCGTTGTGTATGATGAAAATTTTGGGGAAGCAGATGATAAAAAACATATTGCAACCTATTGGAGAGCAGAAGAGCCGTCTAACGATTTGATGGCATTTTATTATCTTAATTATGCAAAAAATCAAGAAGATTATTTGAATGCTTTAAATTATTATGCCTGTCCTGGACAAAATTTTATTTACGCAGATATCAATAATAACATCTCTATTAAACAGCAGGGTAATTTTATGTTGCGTACCACTTGGGGCGATGGCTCTTTTGTTACGCCTTTAGCGGATGTCAATATTTCAAAATTAAAAGCGCGCATACCTACTGACCAAAATCCGTACGTTTTAAATCCAGAAAGAAATTTTTGCTCCAGTGCTAATCAGAATCCAGTGGACCCAACATATCCATATTTAACAAATGGTCATTACGAAGATTATAGAAATAGAGTCATTAATAATACACTTTCTTCAGCTAGTAATTACACTTGGGAAGATATGGGAAAATTGCAAAACAACAATCTAAGTTTGTTAGCAAAAGAAGTATTACCAACCTTACTCTCATATATTACTTCTACTTCTGGCGAAGAGGCGGGAAAGATTTATGCCACTTTAAAATCGTGGAATTATTATGCAGATTATAATAAGTCGGCACCAAGTTATTTTTATAACCTATGGAACAATATTGAACAAATTATGTATGATGAGATGTCCAACAATAAATTATCTTTCCGTATTCCAGAAAATTACATTACCGCTAATTTGATAATCAACGATCCAACTTTTAAAATATTTGATATTACAACAACAGCAACAACGGAAACCGCTAAAGATGTAGTAAATATTGCCTTTAACAAAACGGTAGAATACTATAAAGATTATAATAAAAGCAAAAAAAGCACTTTGTGGCAGCAATACAAAAACACCAGTATTTCGCATTTAGTACCATTTTTCAAAGCATTTTCTGTGAGTGATATTGCTATTGGAGGTTACAACAACATTGTAAACGCTGCTTCAGAACATGCAGGGCCGTCCTGGCGAATGATTGTAGATTTCTCAAACGGGAAACCTCAATGCTATGGCGTGTATCCAGGTGGACAATCAGGCAATGTTGGAGAAAAAGGGTTTACCGAGTTTATTAATAAATGGTCTAAGGGAGAATACTATACATTTCATTTTTTTACAAATAAAGAAGAAGCCATTAAAACAATTAAAAAGAAATAAATCATCATTATGCTTTGGATAAAGGTTTTAATCATCCTCATATTAAGTTCGATATTTACGATATTTTTACCGTGGTATGTTCCGTTCATTATTTGTTTTTTAGTTGGATTGATTTTATCCAACCGACCGGGCAATAATTTCTTAGCAGGATTATTAGGAATTGGGCTTTTTTGGTTCATTTATGCCTTACTTTTAGACATTCGAAATGATCATATTTTAAGCAACAAAGTTGCGTTATTATTTTCTGAAAGCTTACATACTAATATTACAGGTAGTGTGTTGTTGTTGGTTACTGCATTTTTAGGCGCATTACTGGGCGGATTGAGTGCAATGTTTGGTGCTATGATTCTAGATAATGGTAGTCGCCAACGATTTCGAAGTTCATTAAAACAAAAAAAATACACTTTGAAGTTAAAATATAAATCGAAATAAGGAGTTGATTTTAATATTTCTTTAATTTAATTACCTAAAAGATTTGCGTACCTTAGACAAACAATAAAATGTTATGTCTAGAATAATTGAATTACAATCTTATCCGTCTCCGGTAGCATCGTATGCACGAGTAGCAACTACACTTCTAAAAAAAGGAAAAGGTAATTTACCAGAAATTACAATTCATTTAGAAAAAGCAACCTTACAACCCGATGATTTAAAAAAATACAATAAAGTATGTGGTTTTGACCATACACTCATTGTTCCTGCTACTTTTATTCACACCTTTATTTTTCCCTTGCACACACAGTTGCTTAGTCAACCAGAAGTACCATATCCTATGCTTGGATTGATTCATTTTGCCAACTCTATCAAACAGATTCGTCCTTTATACGTAGGGGAAGAGTTTAGTGCGACCTGCAAATTTGGAAATATGATTGCGCACGACAAAGGGCAGGCATTTGAGCTATATACTTATATTGAAGTAAAAGGAAAGCGGATTTGGGAAGATACCAGTATTTATTTTTATAAAAATGGCAAAGAAGGAACAGGCAGTGTATTAGAGTGGGAACAGCCTATTTTACACGATAACTGCATCAAAGAAAGCTGGAATTTACATCAAAACTTAGGAATAGAATACGCCATGGCTTCGGGAGATTACAATCCAATTCACCTACTTCCATTGACGGCAAAGATGTTCGGATTTAAACGACATATTATTCACGGAATGTGGAGTTTTAGCAAGGTGCTTTCATTGTTAGAAAAAAGAGTAGAAGAAAGTTTTGAAATTACAGCACATTTTAAACTGCCCATTTTTCTACCATCTACTGTAATATTCAGACATGAAAAATCAGATAATGGTTTTGATTTTGACATTGTAGATCGCAGTCAAGAAAAGCCCCATCTAAAAGGGTTTTTAAGAAATTTATAAGAAAATAAATGATTTTATTTGGAAGAATTTTACCAATTCTTCCAAATAAATATTGTTACAAAATCAGCAGAACACTTGTTTCTGTAATATTTTTATGATTCTGTAATATTTTTATTGTTATCCAAAATTATCTAACAGAAATACCATAAGGCAATCTATATTGATAAATCCCTAATGATTGGATATAATCTAATTGTTTAGTGAAAAGTAATTGTGGGGTCAAATTTTTAAGCATTTTTGCATTCGCATCGTCTTTATTTCCCATCAAATCTTCTAAAATACTTTCTGTAATCGTTTTATTTTTAGGGTATTCAACAATTTCTGCTTTTTGTAATTTGGTTAATATTTTTATTTCCTTTATAGCTGTTTCCAAACCTCCTAATTCATCTACCAATCCAATTTTTAAAGCATCTTGCCCTGTCCATACTCTGCCTCTGGCTATTTTATTTACGGCTGCAGTATCCATTTTTCTGCCAAAGGCAACTCGATTTAAAAATATATTATATCCATTTTCTACATGTTTTTGTACTTTCGATGTTTCCAACTCATCCCAGTCATTTACCAGATTAAAGAAATTTGCATGTGTTGCAGTTTTTACTTCATCAAAAGTAACCCCTACTTTTTCGTTTAATGCTTTTCTGATATTTGGTATCATTCCAAAAATTCCGATAGAACCTGTAATGGTATTGGGTTGAGCAATAATTTTGTCTGCAATAGATGCAATATAATAACCACCGGATGCAGCATAATTTCCCATAGAAACCACTATTGGTTTTTTGGTTTTAAACATTTTAAGTGCATGATAAATTTGTTCGGAAGCGAACGCACTGCCTCCAGGGGAATTTACACGCAATACAATACCTTTTACCGCATCATCTTTACTAAGTTTTTGAATCAATTTCACGTATGCTTCACCTCCTATTACGCCATCATCTGATTTGCTGTCATTGATTTCTCCTTCTGCATAAATAACTGCGATTTTATTATCGTTTGTTTTTATATTTTTTATTTTAACAATTTCTTTATAATTTTTATATGAAATTAATTTGAGTTCGCTATTGGATTTATAGCCTAATTTTTCTTTAATTTCATTTATCACTTCGTCTTCATATTTCAAGCCGGATGCAAATCCGTATTTTACAGCTTCTGATGCATCCATTACTAATAAATTATTTTGAATTTGTTTCAAAGAATCTACCGAAACATTGGTTGATTGATGAATATTTTCTAAATAATCATTGGAGATGTCGTTTAATAATTCTGTGCGTTGCAATCTATCTTCGGGGCTCATGCCCGTGCGTCTAAACATTTCTGTAGCACTTTTATATTCACCTACGTAAAATACTTTATATTCCACTCCTAATTTATCCATCAATCCTTTTACATAATCCATTTGCATAGCAAAGCCATCGAACTCACATTCGCCCAATGGGTTCATATAAAATTTATTTGCTACGGTGCACAACATCAAGTTTAATTCTGGTGTGGCGCTGGAATATGCATAAATAAATTTATTGGATTTTTTAAAATTTTCTAAAGCATTTCTTAAGTCAAAAATAGCGGCAGGCTGACCTTCTAAATTATCTATATTTAAAAAAATGCCTTTAATGTAATCGTCTGTTTTGGCATATTCTAATACTCTTTTCAATTCCGTTAATCCGATGGTAGGATCTTGTGAAAAAGAACCTGATAATGCTGACATAGCGCTCATATTTCTGAACGGATTATTGTACGAACGATCGGTCAGTTCTCCTTTGAGTGTTAGGTTTAAAATGCTGTTTGCTTCTATTTTAGGTGATTTTTCTTCCTTGCTAAATGCTCCTCGTGCTAGTACGACAAAAAGGATAAAAAAGATAAATCCTATTGCAAAAAAACAAGCTAAAAATGTTTTCAAAAAACTTTTCATATTTTAATTTTATACAGATTATAATGAATAATTAGAGTAGGTAAAATTAATTAGAAAAAATCTAATTATTATACTAAATCTCATAGAATCCATGCGAAAATATTTTATAAAAAAACCGCATCAGAGGATGCGGAAATAATTGGTTAGTAATAAATTATTTTACTTTGAAGTTAATATTCGTCTTCATTAAATAAAAAGTCTTCTTTGGTTGGATATTCTGGCCAAATATCTTCGATGCTTTCATACATTTCTTCATCATCTTCCAGTTCTTGTAAGTTTTCAATTACTTCTAACGGTGCTCCTGTTCTGATAGCAAAATCTATTAATTCGTCTTTAGAAGCCGGCCATGGTGCTTCTTCCAAATAAGATGCTAATTCTAATGTCCAATACATATTTATAAAATTTAATTCGTTGTTTTTATTATTACTAAGAGATTGCAAATATATACTTTAAATTGAGAAAAAAAAGTAAAAAATCTTCCTTTGATTACACACTATTTAATGACCTTTCCACACTATTTCGGCAGCATGACTGTCGGCAGCTAATTTTCTGGCTAAAACGAAGAGAAAATCGGACAAACGATTTAAATAACGAACCATTTCGGGCTTTACATCTTCATTATCGGCTAAGCGAACTACACAACGTTCTGCCCGACGGCAAACGGTTCTGGCTACATGGCAAACTGCGGCAGGTCTATTACCACCGGGGAGTATAAAATATTTTAATTCTGGAAGTTGTTCATTCATTTTATCTATATAATTTTCCAACAAGAAGATAGAAGCCTCGGGCACTTCTGGTAATATTAGGTTTTTCTTTCCGGGTACGGCTGCCAAATTACCACCTATGTCAAACAATCTACTTTGTATATTTTGGAGTAAATCGTTGTATTCTTTATCTGTAATATAAGTTGCCACTAAACCTACGAAAGAATTTAATTCATCTACTGTTCCATAGGCTTCGATGCGTAAATCGCCTTTGGACAGGCGCAAACCGCCGTATAATACTGTAGTTCCTTTGTCGCCTGTTTTGGTGTATATTTTCATTATTTTTGTTTGATTTTTAATAATGATTCAATTTATAAAAGAATT
>ERZ724520.568-NODE-568-length-19534-cov-4.147800_pt1 | contig 19534 bp, 18 predicted proteins | sample MGYA00376053_ERZ724520 | MGnify/ENA primary metagenome ERZ724520 (study PRJEB28724, sample SAMN07190886) | activated sludge metagenome | isolation source: activated sludge of sewage treatment plant in Hong Hong | place: USA: Christiansburg, Virginia | collected...
TACGGTACGAAAACAAAAATTAACTTAAAAAGACGCATTATTAAATATTAATTGAGTTAGTTTTCTATTTCAAAATTATAGATAAATTTAAATAAATATTGTTTTAGATATTACTATTTTAAGTTTAATAATATACCAACCACAAAATAATGTATTTTTTTAACAGAAATGTTGTAAAATTACATTTCCTATTTTACTTCTTCTTATCAGGAGCTACTAATTGCAAGCCTATATTAAAATACAAAGGACTACTTAATTTGTTTTGCATAAGTATGGGAGTTTTATTTATATATCCTCTAAAATGGTCGCCGTCATCCACTTTAAAATTGTTGTTAAATCTATAACCTGCCTGTAAGCTCAACCATACTAATTTATAAATAGCAAAATCATATTTCAATCTAAATTTAATTTCGCTGCGTTTTAATTCCAAATCTTTATAAGGTAAATTACTATTTGCCATCATGTTATTTAATCGGTATGATGCCCCATCCAACTCAAAGCCTGCATAAATTAAATTTTTAGGATTGGGAGCAAAACGTAAATTTGCTCTGGTAGGCAATAACATTTCTACTCCCCATTTAGTATTTTTAAAAGTATAGTTCAACATTCCTAGGGCCACATAATTTAATGTACCACCTTTATAAGCCTGCGAAAAGCCCACGCCATATTGCAAACGCTCATGTTTTTTTACTCCTACTATAAATGCAGCACTTGTTTTTAGTTGATTTAAATTTGGAGCTTCAGTTAAAGCATAATCACCACAATAATCAAATGAAGCAAGGGCTATTACAAATAACTTTTTATTTATTGGTTTAAAAACAGTTGCATTTATGCCATAAGAACGCAAACCATTAGTGGCGAGTGTATTATTAAACGGATTTACTGTATTTTGTGGATCCGCTAATTGGTACTTATAATCATGATAGGCTAAACCCAAACTAAATATTATACTAGGTTTAACAATAAGTGGTAAGGAAGCATTAAATCTAAAGCCTGTATTGTATTTAATAGTTTGTGTACTAGGAAAATAACTATCTAATGTATCTAATTTTAAAACACTACTACTTGCATACTCGTAACTCATAGAAACCAATTTGGTAGGACTTAAACCTATTATTCGTGGTGTACAATATTTATTTTCTGCTAGCGAATCGGTTTGAGCGCTATAATGCGTAGCCACAAACAAACTCAAAATTATACTAATACAATATTTTTTCATTATTTAATTAAACTGTTTTGTTTTACCTCTTCTAACAATTGCTGTTTAGCTTTGGCCTTACTTTTTATATGTATAAAATTTCCTTTACCTACTTGTGCAATCTCCTTTAAATTTTTCATGGCATCCTTATCATCACCAAATGCAATGGTTGTAAGCATTACCTTTTTAGAACCTTGTCTGGTTTTATAACTTTGCTGATCCTCTACATCAAATCTAAATTTACCATCAGTGGCAAGCATTATTTGATTATTACCACCTTCAATATAATTTTTTAAGGCCACATCTAAACTATATAAAATAGCCTTCTTACCCTTAGTTATTCCTTTAGCCTTTAGCAAATTAACAACCGCATGTAAATCTTCTTTATTTGCTCCACTAATACCACTGCGCAATGTCTTTACCGAATCGGCATAAGTAATAAATGTAATTTTATCTGAAGCTCTTAATTCATCTATTAAATAATGTAAAGCATACTGCATTACTTTTAATTTACTCGTAACTTTCATTGAGCTTAATACGTCAACTAAAAAAATAATATTATTTGGTTTATATAAATCCTCATCTAACTCACCCGTTTTTTTTGGAGTGGTATGCACTGTATTTGTTTTAACAGGTGCTACAGTTTGAGTTACTGCAATAACGGTATTAGTTTTAACTGGTGTAGTATTAGTATGAGTATTAGGTTGATTTGTATTATCAGGTATTTTATTCGAATTATCTTTTGGTTTGTTGTTTTCTACAACCACAATAGGCTCAATATTTTTAACACCTGCATTGTTTGGTTTCTTAAAATAAAAGCAAGCTGTTTTGTCATCTGTTTTTATTGATTGCACATTACCAGATAATGACATTCTAAAAGGAGCACCATCTGCACTTGTAATTAAATCAATTGTTTTAGTAAACTTTCCTGTTTTTTGTGGAATAAACTCTACCACAATTACTGTGGTATCATTTGCCTTAATTGTTTTTTTTGAAGTTTGTATTGTAATTCCTTTTTCAGCATCGGCTCTTAATAAATACAAATTTTTAGATTGATTATTAGTAATAATAAAATCAGCCTTTACTTTATAAATTTGTTCAACTGTGCCAATGTCCTTATTTTGCTCATCAATACCAACCAAACTGTTTTGCGCAAAGTGTTTATTTGCTATAAATAAAAACACAATTAATAAATATATGAAACTGATTTTCTTCAAAATAAATTATTTTAATTTTTCATTATTTAAATGGCGGTCAAAATCACGATTGGTTTTCTTTTGCATATTTTTTTCGAATGCCTCTTGCAGGTTTATTCCAGTTTGATTTGCAATACAGGTTAAAACAAATAAAACATCAGCCAACTCATCTCCTAAATCTTTTTGTTTATCAGATTCCTTTTCGCTTTGTTCGCCATACCTTCGAGCCATAATGCGAGCTACCTCACCTACTTCTTCCATTAAAACAGCCATATTGGTTAATTCACTAAAATACTTTACTCCGTATTTCTTAATCCAATCGTCTACAATTTTTTGTGTTTCGTTTAATGACATTTTAATTTATTTTTTAATGGTATCTGCTTCGTATTTCTCAATAATGGCTTTCACTAATTTATGACGAATAACATCAACCGAAGTTAATTCTACAAAATCAATGCCATCTGTTTTTTTTAGTAAACGCATTGCCTGATTTAGTCCAGAAGCCTGATTGCGAGGCAAATCTTGTTGAGTTGGATCGCCAGTAATAATAAACTTTGCATTAGCACCCATACGTGTTAAAAACATTTTCATTTGACTCTCCGTGGTATTTTGCGCTTCATCTAAAATTACAAAGGCATTATCTAAAGTACGGCCACGCATAAATGCCAATGGTGCTATTTGTATTATTTTTGCTTCAATATATTGATTTAACTTATCTAATGGAAGCATGTCATACAATGCATCATACAATGGTTGCATATATGGGTCGAGCTTTTCTTTTAAATCTCCAGGCAAAAAACCTAAATTTTCGCCAGCTTCAACTGCCGGACGAGTTAAAATAATACGCTTTACTTCTTTATTTTTTAATGCCTTTACCGCCAAAGCAACTGCTGTATAGGTTTTACCAGTACCAGCAGGGCCAACAGCAAATAACATATCATTTTTATTTACCGACGTAATCATCTTTTTTTGATTTTCGGTGCGGGCTTTAATAACTAAGCCATTGTTACCAAATAAAATAATATCAGTACCAGCCGCTTCTTCTTTTTCTTTAATAAGATTATCTCCTGTTTGTCCTAATAAACGCTCAATAACGGTGTCGGTTAATAAACCATTTTTATGGTAATAATCAACCAACATGTTTAGTTTTTTCTCAAAATTGATTATCTCAGAATCTTCGCCTAATACTTTTATTGAATACCCTCGAGCAATAATTTTAAGCTTAGGAAAATATTTTTTTATCACATTGAGTTTCACATCGTTTACTCCGTATATCTCAACAGGTTCTATACTATCAATGGTAATTGTTTTTTCTGTCATTCTTATTTAGTGAAATTAAATTGTATTTAATATGTTAATAATAGTGTTAATCAAATAGTTAGTTTGCTAAATGTAAGCCTAAAATAATATTTACTTTTGAGAATAGATTAAAAAGTTTTCAATATGCAACTTATAACCATTACTACCGATTTGGGCTATCGCGACCCTTATTTGGCTATGGTTAAAGGTTTAATTTATAGTAAACAACCAAATTGCAAAATAGTTGATTTAGCTTGCGATGTAAAGCAACATGCTCATGGCGAAGGTGCTTTTGCTCTTAAGAGCGCCCTACCCTATTTCCCTGAAAACACCATACATTTATTTGCAATTAAAAGTTTAAGTTCTAATGCCACTAATGCACACTTAGGCCTTGATAATAAGCGGTATTTAATAACTAAATACAATAAGCAATACATCATTTCGCCAGATAATGGCTTATATACTTTAATAGATAAAGGATTTAATGAACCTGTATATCAATTGTATTTTGAAAATGAACACCAACACCCTTTTTATTTAAGAGATATTTTTGTGGATGTAGCTTTAAAACTCCTATCTAATTTAGATTTAAAGGAATTTAGTTTACCAACAGAAGATTATTGTAAAAGCTATAATTTTGAGAGCTTTGCCACTCCTAGCAATTTGCAAGGTAAAGTATTATACGAAGATGATTTTGGTAACTTAATAACTAGTATAACAAAACAAGAGTTTGAAACTCATGTTGGGAACAAACGCTTTTCAATTGAATTGCCCTCAAGCAGAGTTGAAAAGATTTACGATACGTATGATGATGTAAAACATGGTGATGTTGTCTGCTTTTTTAATTCAATGAATTTATTAGAAATTGCCTTGAATGGACAATCTGCCACCAAAATTGTAATTAGCAAAACCTTATTTGAAAAATACCATATTGATAAAATTATAATAGATATTTATGATTAAACGACTTGTAAAAATGACCTTTAAACCAGAATTAACAAGTGAATTTGTTAGTTTATTTAATTCAAAAAGAGAACTTATTGCGGCAGTAGAAGGCTGTACTCATGTTGAATTATTACAAGACGCTACAAATCCTAATATATTTTTCACATACAGTTTATGGGAAAACGAAAGCTATATTGAGGCATATCGTCATTCTGAATTATTTAAATCGGTTTGGGCAAAAACAAAAATATTATTTGATGATAAACCCGAAGCTTGGAGTTTAAAATCATTATAATAAAATTAACAGTTTTTGTATTTTTAGTATATTTAATGATCCTATTTTGGCACCTTAATTGGTTTTAATTGATAACTAAAAATATAAATATGAAAAAAATTTACACCTTTCTCGCAGTTGCAATCGTTTCAATTTCGTCATTTGCACAAAACACCTCTAATTTAATTGTCTTTTCTGAAGATGGATTAAAATTTTACTTAGTATTAAACGGTATTCGTCAAAACGAAACAGCCTTAACCAATGTAAAAGTTACGGGTTTAACTCAACCTTATTATTCAGCTAAAATCATTTTTGAAGATACTAAACAACCTATTTTAGAAAAAAAATATGTTCCACTTACTGATGCAGATAAAGTGCCACAAGAAGTAACTTATAAGATAAAACGTAATAATAAAATGGTAAATGTAATGCGCTTTTTTAGTCAAGTTCCAATGACTCAAGCTGCGCCAGCAACAGCAGAAGTACCAGAAGTGCATTATAATACAGAACCATTACCAGAAATTGGAACAACTGTAACAACACAACAAACAACTACTACATCAAATGGTAACAATGGTAATGTATCCATTGGGATTAATGTACCAGGTTTAAACATGAATGTTAATGTAAATGATCCTACTCTTGTAGAAGGTACTACAACAACCACTTCATACACAACTACAACCACTACAAGTTCAAGCTCATCATCAAATTATAATTCAACTCCAACAAAACCAGTTACTACCAAACCAACTACAACAAGTGCAAGTACTGGAAATTGTGGTGGAGCCTATGCAATGTCGGCAACAAGTTTTAATGCAGCTAAACAAACCATTACAAATCAAAAATTTGATGATACTCGTTTAACAACTTCAAAACAAATTTTAAAAACTAATTGCTTAAGTGCTGCTCAAATTAAAGAAATTATGAAAATTTTTAGTTTTGAAGATACCCGTTTGCAATTTGCTAAACAAGCATATTCAAAATGTGTTGATGTTAATAATTACTTTTTATTAAATGATGCCTTCCAATTTGAGTCATCTGTTGAAGAATTAAATAATTCTATAAAATAATCCCTACCTATTTAAATAAAAAAGAGGCTATTTCATTACAGAAATGGCCTCTTTTTTTATAAAGTATATTTACTTAGCGCTTAATGTGATATAAGGAATTATCATTTCCTCTAAACTAATACCACCATGCTGAAAAGTATTTTTATAATAATTTACATAATGATTAAAATTATTAGGGTAAGCAAAAAACTTATCTTCTTTAGCAAAGATATAACGAGTACTTACATTTTGTTTTGGTAAAAAAGCATCGGCAGGATTTTTAACCTCAAATACTTCTTTAGCATTGTAATCAAGCGCTCTACCTTGTTTATATCGTAAGTTTGTATTAACAGATTTATCGCCAACAACCTTTGTTGGTTCTTTTACATGCACCGTTCCATGGTCTGTAGTAATAACCAATTTTGCATTTTTAGAAGCAATGTATTTAATCATATCTAATAATGGAGAGTGTTCGAACCATGAAACCGTTAAACTTCTATAAGCAGGTTCATCATCAGCCAGTTCTCTTATCATTTCTAATTCAGTGCGCGCATGGCTAAGCATATCAACAAAATTATAAACTATTACATTGAGTTTATTATTCATTAAATTACTCATGTTTTCAGATAATTTTTTACCAGCTGCAAAATTGGTTATTTTGTTATAACTCATTTTCACATCTTTACCTAAACGCTTTAATTGTGCATTTAAAAAATCTTCTTCATGCATATTTTTCCCTCCCTCATCTTCATCATTTTTCCACCAATCAGGGTAACGTTTTTCCATTTCGCTTGGCAATAACCCTGAAAATAAAGCATTACGAGCATATTGAGTTGCTGAAGGCAAAATACTATAAAATAATTCTTCATTATCAACTTTAAAGTAATCTTGAATAATTGGCTGAATCATTTTCCATTGATCGTAACGCAAATTATCAATTACTACTAAAAACGTACAAGGATTAGAGTCTAAATTTGTCATAAATTTATTTTTCAATAAAGTATGACTCATAACTGGTGGATTTGCATCTGAACCATTTAACCAATTAATGTATTTCTTTTCAATGAATTTAAAAAATTGAGCATTAGCATCCGCTTTTTGCATTTTTAAAACTTCAAGCATACCTTTATCTTGATTTTGATCTATCTCAAGTTCCCAGTATACAATCTTTTTAAAAACTTCTTGCCACTCTTTCCAATTCAAATTATCAGACAAAGTCATTCCAATTTGTCCAAATTCCTTACGATACTCTGTATTTGTTTTTTCGGAAACTAAACGTTTATTGTCTAATGCCTTTTTTAATGATAATAATATTTGATTTGGATTTACGGGTTTAATAAGGTAATCGGCAATTTTACTACCAATAGCATCTTCCATAATATGCTCTTCTTCGCTCTTAGTAATCATAATTACAGGCAAATCAGATTTTAACTGCTTAATTTTTGTAAGTGCTTCTAAGCCCGAAATTCCAGGCATATTTTCATCAAGTAAAACCGCAGAAATAGATTTATTATCTCTAACAATATCAATAGCTTCATCACCACTTAGTGCTGTAATAATTTCATAACCTTTACTATTCAGAAATAATATATGTGGCTTTAATAAATCAATTTCATCATCTGCCCAAAGGATGTTTATTTTTTCCATAATCTAGTTTTTATATCATACGTAAGTATGCATTTTATATTGTGTTAAAATAGGATAATTATTTAATTAAAACTGCTAATGCATTTGAGATAAATAAGCCCGCTGTTTCGGTTCTTAAACGGGTATTACCAAGACTTACAGGCTTATAATTTAATGCTAAAGCATCTTTAATTTCTTGAGGCGTAAAATCACCTTCAGGTCCAATTAAAACCGTAATTGATTTATTAGCTGAAATAAATTGATTTATAAGTTGTTTTTCATCGTTTTCACAATGTGCGATTAACTTAATATCTGATTGAGTGTTTTTAATAAACTCTTTAAACTCTACGATTTCATTTACTTTAGGTAAATAGGTTTGTTGACTTTGTTTAATTGCACTTTCGGCTACTTTAATAATACGTTCGGTTTTAACCACTGTCCTTTCGGAGTTTTTACATTTTAAAAATGTTATTTCATCTATACCAATTTCTGTAGCTTTTTCTACAAACCACTCTATTCTATCAATATTTTTAGTTGGAGCAATGGCAATATGCAATCTGTAATTTCTGTGTTGTTTTACCAACTCTTTTTGAGTTAAGCTAACAGCACATTGCTTAGCATGAGCAGCTTCAATTTTACCAATGGCTCTGGTACCATTGCCATCTATAACTTGAATAATATCTCCTACTTTATGTCGAAGTACTTTAACACAATGAAGCGATTCATCTTCATTTAAAATGGCGGCATTGTTTTGTATTATTCCAAAAAAGGTGTTCATTATTAAATTTTATAAGGTAAATTTACAAATAATAAAATTATCCTTACCAAGTAATACGGTTACCTCCTAAAATTAGCATAATTTTTATTTTTGGAATTTTGTGCCTAAATAAAGTGTTCTTTTCTACTGATAAACTAAGTCCAAATTTATCAAATCCATTATTCAATAATTTAAATGCACCTTCATCATTAATAAATACTTTTGCAATTACTTCAGCTAGTTCATTGTATGTATATAATTTAAGTGGGGTTATTTTCAATGACTCATCACTCCTCTCTTTTTTAGTTGGCTTTTTCCCTTCAAATAAGTGAGGTTTAGTTTCAGTATCTTCCTTATCAAAGTAAAAATCCTTCCCTTTATAATTAACACAAGCAATATTTGTAATATGGAAATCAAGAAAGGCATTCTTATAACCATTCATTTTACATTTTTTTTTAATCTTTTTATTTAGTCTTAATTTGTTTACCGAACTATTTTCAAATTTATTGGCCCTCAACATTTGAATATAAAAATCAGAGGTTAATTGCAATGATGTATTACTTAATAATTCAACTTTAGACTTTTTATGCCTCTTAGCATTAATTTTTTCAATAACGATATTTTTTAATAATTCATAATCAGGATTAGTTGGGTCAAAATCTTGTGCAGAGATTAACAAATAAATTAAATTACAAATTATGAAAAAATAAAATTTCAAAAATTACTTATTTGAAGTTATTAAATCGTTTAAATCTCCTAAAGTTGTATTAGAAGGTACAAGCGTTAATTGAATATCAACATTACCAGAAGAATTAAAACCAGCAGTACTTATTTTCCCAATATAAACTTTATTACTAGCAGTATTAGAATATTCAGAATTAATAAAAGTTATTACACTATTTTTTGATAATTTAATTTTTTGTTCCTTATAATACGAAACAACAATATTTTCATTTAAATCAATTACTTGATAATTAATGATATTAATTTTTTTCCCATGTTCATTATAAAACCTTGGTGTAATAACAATTGGGTTTTGAATAATTACTGTTCTATCACAATTATAAATACCAAAACCTTGCAACTGCATAATTCTAGTTATACTGTTATTACTAACACTCGAATTTATTAATTGACTAAATTCATTTGATTGATTAGCAGAAATTTGATTTCTAACTTTATCTAATTCAATTTTATAGTTGTTATATTCTCTATAAAATCTATTTTTTCTATAATTGGTTAAATATTGTCTTTTAGATGCTTCAGTTTTATAATTATAAAATATTTTTTTAATAGATTTCTGAGTTCTATCTACACTTTTGTAACTAATTTGTGGGTAGGCATAAAATGATAAAGTATCTACGTCATCATAAAACTTAAACAAAAAGCTATCATGTTCTTTATCTGCAATCAATTCAAAATCAATCATTTTGTTTTTATACAATTCAGAACTATAATATCTTGGTTTCATTTTAAATTTTCTACTTTCTATCTTATGTGATAATAATTTGCCATTTTTAAAAATCTCATTAATTTTTTTTGAAGCCGCAGCATCATCAATTTTCCAACTCACTTTTGATAAATATTTTATATCTGTAAAATAATTATCACCAATGGTTGTATCATTTTTAATTCTTAAACTAGGTTGTATTGCATTAATAGTAAATATCCCAGTTAAATGCTTTTTTTTATCTAAATCCCAAATTATTTTTACATTTTGATTTTTGATATAATGTTTAGGAAATGGAAATTTAAATGAATTTGAACTTATTAAATTTGTACTAATAACAGTATCCGAATTATTTTTAACTTTGATTGTTTTAATTGAATCTTTCCCAATATCATCCCATTTATTAGTTACAGTATCGTACGAATAATAATTATAAGATTGCTCTGGGTCATTACTTTTAAACTCAACAGTCATTATAGAACCCTTTTTTAAATCTACATTTTGTCCCTTAGCATTTGCAGTAATTTTAAACATTCCAGCCGATGCAAATGGTGCATTAATTAAACTATCCTGGTAATTCATATTAATTCCAGACATTGCAATTTCAGCTAAAGAATAATAAGGTGTATAATTTATAGTAACGGGTTCTTTAACTGCCTGTCCATTTGAATAAATCAAACTATTCTTAGGAATTACAATTGTAGTTCCGTTTTGTGTTACAATTGTTTGCCTAATTTGTGGATCTACAGAATAGGTTTCTACCAAAGGTAATGCATTTGGTAGAGCAGGTTTATCAAACGCTTCACCAGTAATTATAGCTGTATTGGGTAACTCACTTCTAATTTTATCTATTTGTAGTTGAGTTAAATTGCAAGAACTTACATCAAGACTTAACAGTTTCTTCATTTTAAACAATTCACTAATTGATTGTAATTTGTTATTTGAAATATTTAAATGTTCTAAGTTTTTTAAATGAGAAATTTGGGAAGGTATTTGAGTCAAATTAGTGTTACTCAAGTCTAATATTTTTAATTTATTAACTTTTGAAAGCGTATTAATTAATTCGGGATAACAGTTAATTTTTTCAAAATTTAATTTTAACTCTTCTAAATTTGGAATAGAATTAGCTAATGTAAAATTGTTTAAATTTTCACCACTAAGCGTTAAATGTTTTACACTTGAAGAAATTGAAATATTATTAAATCCATTAAATCTTGACCCACCAATTGAAATTTCATTTATTGAATTACTAGATAATATCATACCTAATGATTTAAAATCATAATTATTGCAATTATTTACAATAATTTCTTTAAAATTATTTTTTCGTGCTTCGTTAGGGATGGTTATTTCATTAAAAGTGCCATCACTCATATTTAATACTTCCAATGCTTCTAAATTCCAAATTTCAACAGGAATATTATCTGCACCTCTAACTTCTAATTGTTTCAACAAATCTAATTTCTTTAAATTTTGATAAGTTGAGGCATTATTAATACAGGGATTTCCACTTAAATAAAGCGTTTTTAAATTCAATTGACTTTTAATTTCAGCTGGTAACTCCTTAATTAAATTACCTTCTAAATTCAAATATGAATAATCACAATATTCAAATATATATTCTGGTATCTCTTTTATGTAATTATTTGCTAATGAAAGCTCTTTTAAATGTTTTAATTGAATAATTTCCAATGGCAAATACATTATATTGCTATTATCTATTGAAAATGATTCTAATTCCAATGATTTCAAGCTTTTTAAACTACTCTCAAAATTAAACTGATTATTATAATTAACAGTTAAATTCTTTAAATACTTTGCTTTTAAAATCTCCTCAGAAATTGTTTTAATAGGATTGTACCCTAAATGCAAAGTACCTACCTTTAAATAATCAATATCTTTAGGTAATTCCAATAAATTTTTATGCTGCAAATCCAATACAATTAAGCTGTCTAAAGCCTTTTGACTTTTTAAACTATAAGCGAATAAAAGTGAAATTAATAACAATTTATACATATAATTGGTTCTAAGTTTAGTATATAACGAGATATTATAATAAAATTACAATAAAAAATCAAAAAAATGTAAGATTTAACTATTGTTGCATTTTTAATGAATACCAAAAAAAACAAGTAATTCCTATTCTTTATATATATTCGTATTATTAAAAATGAACTACCTAGCACATATTGTTTTATCGTTTAATAATCCCGAATTAATTGTAGGAAATTTTATTGCAGATTCTGTACACGGAAATAACTTTGATGGCCTTTCAGAAAATGTAGTGAATGGAATTATGTTACATCGAAAAATTGACACTTTTACAGATTCTCATCCTATTTATTTAACTAGTAAACATAGGTTTAGTAATGATTTTGGCAAGTACAGTGGTGTATTAATGGATATGATTTACGATCATTACCTTGCGAAAAATTTCCATAAATTTTCTGAATTAGAATTACAAAAATTTTGCAGTAACGTTTACGATTTACTATATGAACATTTGCACTATTTTCCTGAACCTGCTAAACGTTTTTATGGTTACATGATAGAACACAATGTATTATATAATTATTCAACTCTTAAGGGCTTAGAAATTGTTTTAACCCATTTAAACCATAGAATTAGACATAGGTACCAATTACAAAATTCGATTCAATTAATAAAAGAACAAAATAATGAGATTGAAGAAGAGTTTTTTATCTTTTTTGATGATTTAAAAAAACATTGTTTGGAACAAAATGAAGTAAAGCTTATACTTTAAATTAATCTATAATTTGCAAGTCGTATCTATATAATAAATTCTCCAAATCCTGTTTCAAAAACTTAGCTTTACTTACGAAGTTATTTTCTGGATCTATTAAAAAATTATATGAAGTAGTAAAATCTACACCTTTTAAATTTGATTGTACAAATAAGGCTTCATTTAAATCACAATTCACAAGTTTTGTTTTAGACAAATCAGCCTCAGTAAAATTAACTTGGTGTAACTTACAATTATCAAACATGCTTTTATTCAATTTCTTTTTATCAAATGAAGCATATTCTAAATTACAATTTTTGCAATAAATCTCAAAGGCAAAATCTTTAACCACCGAAAAATTAATACCTAACAGCTTACAATCATCAAAACTTACATCTTGTAGTTTTGATGCGTCAACCTTACAATTACTTAAATTGCAAGATTTAAATGTACAATTTATAAATCCAATTTTTGAAATAGTAGAAAAAGTACAATTTACAAATTCCACATTTTCATACTCATCATTATCTAATTTAAGTTCAGAAAAATCTTTGTTAGAAATTATATTGACTTGCATAATTATTTATTTTTAAAATATTCATTTATCGCATTATAATAACAATTTGCTGCCTCATAAATTCGTTTAGGCATTTTCAAATTATAGATCTCAAAATCGCTTTTATTTAATGCAACACATTCCTTTAAATTATCTTGGTACAGGCATTCTCCGTATACCAAGGGCGAATTAATAGTTCTACATAAAGCTAAATTCCTACAAAACACACCGTTTGAAGCCGTTTTTAAGCAATTATCTCTTAAATAATCTGCATCATTTTTTTTAGCAATTGCAATTTTCATTTCTGTATTAAATTGATTCACTGTTAATGAAGACAGCTTTTCAGATTCATTTAATTGATTGGTAATAAGTAATCTTAAAAAATGAATTTTATTTACTGTTTTAGAAAAATTGTCGGCAGTCATTCCTCCTCCTATAAATGTCATTGTGAAATTTTTATCAGAAGGATTTTTCCAATCCGTATTTTTTTCATCAACATTATAATGAATAATTACTGTGATATCAGGTTTAAATTCATTTATAATTCTTGCTCTTTCCATTAACTCATAATCTCTAAAAAACTCCCAAAACATTTTTTGTTTAGTCATTTTCATTAAAGCACTATGTCTTTGCTGAGTAATAGTTCCTATTTTTAGCAAACTATCTAAGGTGTGTTTTTTCTTTTTACTAATCCAATCATCATAGGTAATTTGAAAAGCTGTTAAATTTTGTTTTGGTCTAGTAATAAAAACTTTTGCTCCTTGTTCTTCTAATTTTTGCTTTAATACCTCAGCAGTTAAATAAGTTAAATATCCTTCGTTAAATTGTATTGTATCTTTTAACTTATTTGCCTCATTAGGCACAAAATATAAATACTTCTGCTCTACTCTTCCAACCTCCATATTTCCACCAAAATGACCAGGATCAATAGCTATTTTTCTGTTTTTTAAACCATCCCTTAAACCTAAAATAGGAATTACCACTTCACTTTTAATCTGACTTAAACTATCAAGTTGTTTTTTAGATAAATGGGTGTTTTTTTTCCAATTGTATATAGCAACACATTGTTCTGTTTTTTGTGACGTAAAAAGCTTTTCAAAAAAAGGAAGCTCATTTTCGTAAATTGTAAATTCGGGTTTCCCATTATTAGTAATAGTTACGCTATTCTCTGAAAAACTTACTAATGAATTTAATGAACCATTAAAATTTAAATAATTGGTAAACCTACTTTTTAAAACCGAAACAGATTGGCTGTAACTTTCAAGAATTGAGAAGCAAAGTAAGAAGTAAATAATAAAGTATTTCATTATATAAAAATATTATAAAACAATAAGCAATTAATGGATTTTAAACAGAAGAAATAAACAGAGCTTATTTAATAGTAGAAACAAATGTTTTTTGATACTCTTCCCACTTTATTTTTTGGTAATCGCCCGAACCATAATAATTTAATATTGGTTCAAATGATTTAGCTGGTTGAAAGCCTCTAATAATATCTAATCTTTGCACTTGATTATTTAAAAATACAATTGAAGGATAAGCTAATTGATTATCTAAAATAGAAGCAGCAAATTGATGTGGAGCTTTTGCATTTGAAATATCTGAACTAACGAATACATATTTATCAAATTTAACGGAGTCTTTACTTTCTGCATCAAATTTCACTGCATAAAAATTATCATTTATGTACTTTGAAATTATTGGATTTGCAAAAGTTTGCGAACTCATCATTTTGCAAGGACCACACCAAGTTGTATAAATATCAACAATAATAGGGCGAGGATTTTTTTTACATTTAAGGTAGGCTTCGTCAAAAGTTATCCAATTAATAGTAGATGTTTCTGTAAATGAAGTATATGTATTAGAAGAAACAAAACTGAAATTTTCAGTATTATTAGATAAGTAATTACTAACTCTGTTTTCAGGAGAATAAATAGAAGCCTGAATTGTACTTTTTTTTAGTGAATAAAATACAATGGCAATTAGTATAAAGCCAGCCATTGATATATCTTTCCAATTAAACATAGTTTAAAGATAGACAATATTAATGCCGAAAAAAACTTAAACCATTTTAGGTAATCGAATTATTTTAATTACTTAACATTACCCATTAATTTCTTAACTAAAGGAGATATTATAATCAAAATTACACCTGCAATTAATGCATAAATTGCTAATTGCTTATAGCCATCAGCATAAATTGTTAATTTTTCGAGGTTTGTTGAATGTTCTGAAGCACTTGCGATGTTAGCACCTAATAATCCTGCAAAATATTGACCATAAGCACTTGCTAAAAACCACATACCCATAATTACAGCTTGTAGTTTTACAGGCGATAATTTTGTCATAACAGATGTTCCTATTGGAGATAAACATAACTCACCAAAGGTTATGATAAACCAACCAAAGGCAAATAAACCTAAAGAAGATATACCTTTTTCATCACTAAAGAATTTACTTGTAAAGAATACATAAAACCCAATTGCTAAGAATAAAAATCCTAAACCAAACTTAACAATTGTATTTGGCTCTGCTTTACGTTTTGATAGCCAAAGCCATAACAAACCAAGTGGGGTTGCAAAAATAATAACATACAAGGAGTTTGATGAATTATTTACTCCATTAGGATCCATAGGAATTCCTAAAACCGAATCACTTAAATTATTTGCTGCAAAAATGCTTAAAGAACCTCCACTCTGCTCAAAAAATGCCCAAAAGAAAATTGAAAAAATCATAAATAATAAAGCAGCCACTAACTTTTTATTTTCAACAATTGAGTAATTTCTCATTTCAAAAACTACGTAAAGTACAGCTAATGGCCCAATTGTATACATAAAGTAATCTGTATATTCTGTTTTAGCAACCATAAACATTATTACTGGCACCGCAATTAAAGAACCTATGTAAGTAATAATTTCTTGAGTTAAACGAGATTGTTTTGGTAAATGCAATAAAGGTGATAAACCAATATTACCAAGTTTTTTCTGAGTTTGAATAAAAGTCAATAAGCTAATCATCATAAACACAGAGGATAAACCAAATGCTACATTCCAACGCATTCCTTCAGCTATTAAACCTGATAACATTTCTCCTTTGCCAATTGCAATACACGCATAACCTCCAAAAAATGCACCAGCATTAACACCAGCATAAAACAACATAAAACCAGCATCAATTCTATTATCACCTTCTTTGTATAAATTACCTACCATGCTCGAAATATTAGGTTTGAAAAAACCTGTACCTACAACATTAAAAGCAATTCCTAAAAAGAAAAATGTTTCAGGATTAATAGCCAATAAAACACTTCCTATAATCATCAAAATTCCACCCCAAAATAATGAACGTCTTTTTCCTAATATTTTATCAGCAAATAACCCTCCCACAAAAGTAAATGCATAAACAAAAGCTTGGGTTGCACCATATTGTAAATTAGCAACAACCTCACTAAAATTCAGGTGATTTATCATAAAGAACACCAACATTCCACGCATTCCATAAAAGCTAAATCGCTCCCACATTTCGCTGAAAAATAATGGCCAAATTTGTTTAGGATACTTTCCTTTAAAATCTTGTATTTCCTCTATTGTTAAGTTATGTTCCATAAATCTATTATCTATTTAAGAAAAAACCTCTCTAAAATAATTAGAGAGGTTTTTAAGTTCATTTATTCTTTTATTATTTAACTCCGTTCATTAATTTTCGAAGCATTGGAGTTAACGCAAATAATACAATTGCTGCTAAACCAGTTAAAACTACAAACACCATAAAAAACTCAAATAAATTATGAATTTCAAAACCTACAAATACTGGATTTGAAACACTAATTTGATTTTCTTCAAGTAATTTAACTTGTTCTGCTGTTGGTGTAATTACTTTATTTAAAACAGCTTGTAAATCAATTCCTAACTCTTGAGCTTTTTTAAATTTATCACCTGTTGCAGGAATTAATGCTCCTAATGAACCAGCTAATGCATAACCAGCTGCATTTGATAAAAAGAAAACTCCAAATAATAATGAAGCAAAACGCTTAGGTGATAATTTACCAACTAAAGATAATCCAATTGGCGATAAACATAACTCAGCAAATGTTTGAATTAAATACAATAATATTAACCATTGAATACCTAATAAACCACTATTTCCTAAATCTTTTACATTATGTGCAATAATAAAATAACTAATTGCAATTAAACCTAAACCAATTGCTTGTTTTACAGTAGATAATGGTTCCTTACCTTTAGCTCTTAATTTGTCCCATAAAATACTAAATGGAAAGGCAAATGCAAATACGAAAACACCATTAAAAATTTGAACCATACTAGGTGGCATATCCCAACCAAATATTTTTCTATCAGTTTGGTTATCGGCTATAAATGTTAAAGAAGAGCCTGCTTGCTCAAATGCAGCCCAGAAGAAAATAATAAAAAATCCTACTATATAAATAACCAAAATTCTTTGCAATTCAACTTTAGTTAAGGATTTATCAGAAACAATTAAACCAGCTAATGTTAAACCTAACGAATAAATAATTGGATAGATATAATCCTTAACGGCATTTGGTTTTAATGGATTTGATAATAAATAATTAAATAAGAAAAATAATCCTATAAATACACCTCCTGCAACTAATAACGACGTTGTAGAAAACTCAGCTTTTTGCGCTTCGCCTTCTTCGTAATGTGATGCATCATTATGTTTAGGTAAACCTCCTAAGGGCTTACCTTCTGGAGTTACAACATATTTATCTTTCAAAAAATGAAAAACGGCAGAACCAATTAACATTGCAATTGATGCTGCTAAGAATCCCCATTTAAATGCATGAATATCTCTAACACCACCAGAATCTTTAACATCTCCTAAAATTGGGCAGATTAATTGCCCTAAAAAAGCACCTAAATTAATACCCATGTAAAATATAGTAAAAGCTGTATCTAATTTAGATTTCTCTTGTTTTGGATACAAACTTCCAACCATACTAGAAATGTTTGGTTTAAAAAATCCATTTCCAAAAATTATAATTGTTAATGCTATCCATAATAATGTTTTAGCTAATTCTAAACTTGAATCAAATACAGTAGCACTAGCAAACAAAATCATTTGACCAATTGCCATCATTACACCACCTAATAATATACAATTTCTATTTCCGAAAAAACGGTCAGAAATAAAACCACCTAACATTGGTGTTAAATAACATAATCCTAAAAAACCGCCATAAATTAAAGATGAATCAGCTTCTTTCATCATTAAGGAATTAACCATAAACAATGTTAGAATGGCTCTCATTCCATAAAAATTAAATCTTTCCCACATTTCAGTTCCGAATAATACCCATAGTCCCTTTGGATGACCAGTTTGTGCAGTAGCTTGTTCCATATAATTTTTGTTGCTTTTTTTAGAGGTCTAAAATACCATTTTTTTTTATCTTAAGCCATTATCTTAACAATATTCAAAAAAAAAATCCTCTCATTTCACAATGAGAGGATCAATTTTTAAATGGTATTATATAACTATGATAGTTTTACGTTTACTGCATTTAATCCTTTTTTACCTTCTTGAATGTCGAAAGTTACTGTGTCATTTTCTCTGATTTTATCAGATAATCCAGTTACGTGTACAAAGTACTCTTTTCCTGATTCGTCCTCTTTAATAAAACCAAATCCTTTTGTTTCATTAAAAAATTTTACTGTTCCTGTGCTCATTTTGTTATTTTAAAAATTATTAGGATGCTAAAATACAAACAATAATTTAATTATCATAAAAAAAATAAATTATTTTGGATTATAATATTTTTTAGCCTCAGGCATAAATGCTTTTAAGGTAGCAATGCGAGTTTCATCACTTGGATGCGTACTTAAAATTTCTGGTGGTTTTTGTCCACCTCCAGCTTTTGACATTCTTTCCCAAAAACCAACAGCTGCTTCAGGGTTATAACCACCCATTGCAGCAAAAATTAATCCCATCTTATCCGCTTCAGTTTCATGGGTTCTACTGTATTTCATCATACCTAAATTTGTAGTTAACCCATAAGCTTGACCAAATAATGCTTGAGTTACTGCTGGTTTTTGTTGCATTGCAGTTGATAAAACTGCACCTCCAAATTGCACCATCATTCCTTGACTCATTCGTTCATTTCCATGACCAGCAATAGCGTGCGCAATCTCATGTCCCATTACAACTGCTAAACTTGCTTCATCTTGAGTTACAGGTAATAAACCTGTATATACAACCACTTTTCCTCCTGGCATACACCAAGCATTAACAACATCTTCTTCAACAACATTAAATTCCCATTGGAAACCTTCTAGTTGTTTTGAAAGACCTTTATCAGCATAATATTTTTCAACTGCTTGATGTATTTTAAGTCTAACATGTTTTATTATGATAACATTTTTATCTGTGGCTGGAAGTGTTTTATTTTCTTTTAAGAATTTA
>ERZ724520.569-NODE-569-length-19501-cov-4.948936_pt1 | contig 19501 bp, 19 predicted proteins | sample MGYA00376053_ERZ724520 | MGnify/ENA primary metagenome ERZ724520 (study PRJEB28724, sample SAMN07190886) | activated sludge metagenome | isolation source: activated sludge of sewage treatment plant in Hong Hong | place: USA: Christiansburg, Virginia | collected...
TGCACCTGAAGTGCCTATCATGGATGGCAGCGCTGGCCCATTTGTATTTTTGCTACAGTCGGCTGGTATTGAAGAGCAAGATGCCCCCAAGCGTTTCATACGCATCAAACGCAAGGTTGAAGTCAGCTCGGGCGACAAAAGCGCCAGCTTCGAGCCTTTTGAAGGATTCAAGGTCTCTTTTTCGATTGAATTTGACCACCCGGCATTTAACGGCCGTGATTTGACAGCAGAAATTGATTTTTCCAGCACGTCGTTTGTAAAAGAAGTCAGTCGTGCTCGCACATTTGGTTTTATGCATGAGATCGAGTACCTGCGCGGGCAAGGCCTGGCGCAAGGCGGTAGTGTGGATAACGCGATTGTTATAGACGAATCTGGCGTGCTGAATGAAGACGGCTTGCGTTACGACGATGAATTCGTCAAACATAAGGTTCTCGATGCCATTGGTGATCTGTATTTGTTGGGCAACAGCCTGATTGGTGAATTCAAGGCGCATAAATCTGGCCATGCATTGAACAACCAGCTATTGCGCAAGTTAATTGAGCAGAAAGATGCATGGGAAGTGGTGACATTTGAAGATGATGATGCGTCAGCACCAATCTCCTATATCAAGCCGGTGTTGGTAGGCTGATTGCTGCCTAGCCAACGTGCTGGCATCAATTACTGCATCCAATGTCACTGAGGGTGCTCGATGGTTGATAACATTTCATACCCGCAAACTATTACGCTAGCTATGACAGGTGCTTCTGGCGCTGCTTATGGTATTCGCTTGCTTGAGTGCTTGTTACAAGCACGTCGCCGTGTCTATTTCCTCATTTCAGATGCTGCGCGGACAGTAGTAAAAATGGAATTGGGCGTCGAATTGCCATCAGGTACAGAAGCCCTGGAGCTGTTTTTATCGCAGCGGTGCAAGGCCCAGCCAGGGCAGTTGCGAGTATTTGGCAGCATGGACTGGCTGGCCCCTCCGGCATCCGGCACAGGCGGCAAGATTCCCATGATTATTTGCCCTGCATCCGGTGGGGTAATTTCCGCTATTGCAACCGGCGCTAGCACGAACCTTGTCCAGCGGGCTGCGGATGTTGCCATCAAAGAAAAACGCCCACTGATAATTGTGCCGCGCGAGATGCCTGCTTCTGCCATCCATCTTGAAAACCAGCTGAAGCTTGCACAACTGGGAGCGACCATCATGCCTGCTAGCCCCGGTTTCTACCAGAATCCCCGGTCACTGGATGACATCATCGATTTTGTTGTAGCCAGAATTCTGGACCAGCTGGATATACCGCATAAATTGCTTCCGAAATGGGGGCAATAAAATTGGGCGGTGAAATCAAGACGGCGATAGTCGATCTATTGCGTTACCACTGGGCGCTGCTGTTATTTCTGTTTGCAGCTCTCTGTGCGACTGTTTTTTCTGTTGATTGTCGTCAGAGTATGCACGTGCAACTATCACTGCTGCCGGGCTTGATTGCTTATGTTGTGATTACAACATTTGCCGATACAAAAAATCGCTTACGCATTGCATCATTCGCATTGTCAATAATTGTTTTTTTTACAGTGGTGTATATTGCGCCACAAGTCATTACTACTCGAATGGACAATCCTGTTGCACAGCTGAAATTGCTGGGTAATGCATTGTTTGTCGCCCCGAATGACATTCTTGTGTTTTCAGTTGTGGCACCGCTGGCGTTGGGTGCAACCTGGGCCAGTGGTTGGTGGTTGCGCGCTTTAACCGCTGTTTATCTTTTGCTGATGCTGGTAATCAGTGTAAATATGCAAAGCCGGCAAGCCGTGCTTCTTTTATTGCTGGGGTTGGTTATTGTTATTGCATTGATGCGACCACGCTGGGCTATCCCGGCCTTGTTGGCAGGCTGTGCATTTTGTGTAGTTATTGATGGTCTGCTGGACTGGCATTTAATCCATAAAATTTTTCTATTCCCCCGTACCTATGTTTGGCATGCGGCATGGACAATGTTTACAGATAGCCCACTGACAGGACAGGGGCCGGGATTATTCAAGGATATTTATTTTACATTTCTTGCTAAAGCAGGATATGTGCTCGGAGATTTGTCAGACAGACGCGGCATGCTTTGGGCGCATAGCTTGTATCTTGAGCAGTTGGCTGAGCGTGGGATTCTCGGTTTTATTGCCTTGCTATCCGTATTGGGCGTTTCCATCTATAAAGTTGGATGTTTATTGCGAGGTGCTGTTTCTGAATCAATGCGCAGCATGTTGGCGGGGGTGTTTTCTGCGTTGGTGGTATTTGCTGTTGCGGGTGTGGCAGAAACGACATTATCCCGAATATGGGTGACTATTTTCCTGTTGGTGCTATCGGCTCTTTCAGTTGCTTCTGTGCGGTTATCCCAAAGAAATTCTTCAGAGTTCCTTGATTGATTATCGGTTTTTGTCTGGATTATTAAATGCGGCATGTTGTTCTGGTGTTGCCTCTTTTTGATATTTTTCTTTCCATTCGTTGTACGGCATACCATAAATAACGGTTCGGGCAGCATCATAATCCAGCGGCTCCCCTATTTCCTGCGCTGCCGAGACATACCATTTGGCTAGACAGTTACGGCAGAAACCAGCAAGATTCATCAGTTCGATATTCTGTACGTCTTTCCTGCTATCAAGGTGAGATAACAGATGCCTGAAAACAGCGGCTTCAATTTCATACTGTTTATCTAGCGAGGGTTTTGTGTTCATATCTTGCTCCGGTTTTCCCACCATAACCTGATACGTGCTGGGATAATCATTAGCAGTGGCGTTATCACCAGGGTCAATACGGTGGCAAACGTGAGGCCATATACCAGTGCTGCTGCAAGCGGTTTCCAATAACCAGCTACCATGCCGCGTGTAGTAATTTCACGCCCGAGTAAATCTACGCTCACGCCGAGTGCTAGCGGCACAAGTCCGAGACCGGCTGTGATAACGGTAAGGCACACAGGGCGCAAGCGTTGGGCTCCGGTGCGAACAGCCATTTCTACCAAAGACAATTCCGGTTGGTTGCGGCGCAGGTGATTGTAGGTATCTAGAAGAATAATATTGTTGTGCACAATAACGCCAGCCAGCGCTACTATTCCAACACCACCTAGAATAATGCTGAATGGCTGCTGGAAAATCATGTGCCCTAACAACACGCCTGCAGTAGACATAATCACTGAAGACAGCACAAGAAACGTCTGATAGAAGCTGTTGAATTGTGCCACCATCATTGCCAGCATGAGCAACATTGCCAGTAAGAAAGCTATGCTCAGAAAACGCATCGATTTTTCTTCGTTTTCATTAGCGCCGCGAAATTTTATTGTGACCTGTGGGTTGATTTGAGCCTCGGTTTCCAGCCAGTGTTGGATTTCGCCCAGTTTGGTTCGTGGAAGCAAGCCGGGCGCTGCATTGGCGTATACGGTTAAAACCCCTGTACCATCAATGCGGAGCAGTTTATTAATACGTGGCTTAGCTTCACGTTTTACAAAATTACTGATAGGTACGGCACCATTCGGTGTATTTACGGTCAACACATCCAGCGCTTCAATGTTGCGTTCAGCAATGGGATACCGCACCCGGATATCCACTTCATTTTCTGCGTCATCTGGCCGATATTTTCCTACGAGTACACCGCTGGTAATTAATTGTACGGCAAGACCTGCGTCAACAACGCTGGCGTTATACAAGGCGGCTTGTTGGCGATCCACCTTCATTTCCCACTCAATGCCCGGTAACGGGAACGTGTCGTCAATATCAATCAGGCCTTCCATGGATTCCAGGTGTTTCTTCACACGCATGGCTTCTGCGCGCAAAACATCCTGATTATCGGATTGCATTTCAATTTGTATGTCTTTGGCGATAGGTGGGCCGCCTTTCAGTTTCTCTGAGTAAATCCTGATGCCTGATAGATGTTTTGTGCGTTCGCGAATATCCCAGAAAATATCACTCGCACTGCGCGTTAATTTCTCTGTAGATTCCAGTGATACCAGAATGTGGCCAATCTCGTCTTCTGATGCGTTTCGGCGGCCTTGTGCTGTTCCGACTGGATAGGCACTCGTATACACTGATTTTACGCCAGGAGTTTCCCGGACAATATTCTCTACTTCCAGAACCAGTGCTGAAGATTCTTTTGCAGAAAGGTTGCCGCGTGCACTGATATTGACTTCGCCGTGTTCTGTTTCTGATTCGGTGAAATAAACCGTTCCTGCATTAAATTGGCCATACAGGACAAAAATTCCGATCAACATGGCTGTAGCGAGGCTGATCGAGAGGAGTGGGGTTTTTAATACTTTCTCGATCAGGTTGGCGTATGAACCTGTGATGCCGCCAAGATTCCTTGGGTCGCCATGTTCAAGAATATGCATTTGCGCGATGCTCTCCTTGTCCATTTCTGCTTTGCCAAACAGCGCCCCCAGTACAGGAAGGAATACAAGGGCAAACAACAGCGACCAGGAAAGCACAGCAAAAACGGTCACCGGAAGAATGCGCATGAACGCACCATCGATGCCGGGCCAGAGCATCAACGGAAGAAATGCTGCCAGTGTAGTGAGCATGGAGGCTGTGGCTGGGGCAAACATGCGTACAGATGCTGCGATATAGGCATCGCGTGGCGATAATCCGTCTGCCATTTTGCAGTCAGCGTATTCTGCAATAACGATTGCGCCATCAACAATCATGCCGATAGCCAGCAGAAGTCCGAACAGCACCATGAAGTTGAATGAATAGCCAAGAAAGAAAATAACTGCAATGCCGCCTAACGATGCTATTGGAACACCCAGGCTGACCAGAATCGCTGAGCGTGTTCCAAGGGCTGCTACAACAACAACAAGTACCAATACCAGTGCAGCAAGAATGTTGCCTTCCAGTTCCGATACCATCTGCAGTGAAAAAGGCGTTTGGTCAAAAGTAGTAATGAGTTCAATGCCGGGAGGTAGATGTTTGCGCTCTTCTTCCATCACGGCGCGGACCGCGTTGGCCACTTCAATCATGTTTGCGCCATTTCGCTTGTTGACTTCAATGGAAATGGCCGGCTTGCCATCAACATGGGTAATACTGCTGGCATCTTTAAACGTTCGCCGGACTTCAGCTACGTCCCCCAGTTTGATCACACCTTCTGATGTTGCCCTGAGCGGCAAATTAAAAAGATCCTGATAATCTTCTATCAATCCCGGCAATTTGATGGAAAAGCGGCCGCGGCCGGTGTCCACTTCGCCAGCGGGTACTAGCAGGTTATTTGTGCGGACAGCATTGATCAGTTCAACGCCGCTTATGCCATAGGTTTCCAGTTTGTTGCGATCAATGACTGCTTCCAGGACTTCTTCACGATGGCCGGCCAGTTTGGCTTCCAGCACATTAGGGATTGCTTGTATTTTTCGTTTCAGGGATTGTGCATTGTTATATAAAACCCGTTCTTGCACATTATTTCCAACAAGGCTGAGCACAATAGCTGGAAATTCCTCGGACGATATTTCTTTGATGATCGGTTCTTTTGCGTCATCGGGGAACTCGCCACGTGCCCTGTCGACAGCAGCGCGCACATCAGCCATAGCCGCATCAATGTTGACGTTGTTTTCAAATTCAATAACAACGTTGACCATATTTTCCAGCGACCGGCCTGTGATTTCCTTGACGCCGTCAATACTGCGCAATTCCACTTCGCAAGGTTTTATAAGCAGTCGAACGCCGTCTTCAGGTGAAACACCTTCCAGTATCACTGTTACAGATATATAAGGGGTTGCGATATTCGGGGTGACTTCAACCGGAATATGTCTGTATGCATAAATGCCGATGATCAACACCAGCACCAGTAAACTCAGCGTGGTGCGGCTGCGATCGATAATAAAATTCAGAAAGTTGTTCATGGTGTGCCTGAATGATCTGGCGACACTTCGACTTTGTCGCCATCAGCCACCATTTCCTGGCCGACCGTAATCAGATTGATTTCTGCAGGCAGCCCTGTCACCCAGATGCCTTCAGCGGTTTCGCGCACGACTTCGACGTGATGAAATTCAACCCGTTGCTGGGCATTGATGATCCTGACCCCGACTTTACCGGCATCATCCAATGCCAGTACGGCAGGGGTGATGCGATGCGCTGTCACTTCCTGCAATGGAACAGTAATTTGTGCAGTGATGCCATCCCGCACGCTTACACCGGCTGTGCTCAGTGTTGCTTCGACGCGGTATGTGCGCGTTTGTGGATCTGCAGTACGACTGATAAAACTGATAGTGCCATCAACACGATCGCCGTTGCTGAGTTGAACATTGACTGACTGTCCCAGTTTTAACGGTGCGACTTCCCGCTCTGATGCTTGCCCGGTGGCAAGCAGTGAAGCTTCGTCCAGCAGGCGTACACATATGCCACCACGATCCATGAGCACCCCGATTTCAGCCGGGCGGTCTTCGACGAATCCAGCAAATGGAGCCCGCATTTGCAGATGCTCAACATCCAGTTCGGCCACTTTCAATGCTGCGCGCGCACTCTCCAGAGCGGATTTGCTGGCTGCAATGGATGTGGTTGATAAAAGGCCATCTTTTTTCAGGCGTAAAGCGCCGTCATAGTCGATGCTGGCTTTGTCGAATGCTGCCCGTGCTTGTGATAGCTGCTCGCGACGGCTGTCTTCTGCCAGTTGGCACAGCACATCACCAGCCTTGACCTGTTGGCCTTTCTCAACAGGCACTGCAACAACGCGACCGCCTGTCTCGGCTTTGATGTCCACCACGCGCTTGGCTTCGGTGCGTCCTCTCAGGACAATTTCCACCCGTTGAGGCTGTGCTACCAGATGTGAAGTCCTGACGCGGTTGATACGGGTAGAGTCTGTACTGGATTCTCCTGCCGTTTCATGGCTTGAGACAGTGGCCGGATCATCGTTATTTGCATGGTGCTTCGATTTGAATACGCCGCTGAGCATCCACAGCAGCATTACTGCGACAATCAAGCCTGCTACAAGATAGGTTTTTTTCAAGGCGCACATCTCCGGTGTCTATTGCCGGATCGGGAGACAATAAACATTTATATTCGTGTGAGTTTATTATTGGCTGCAGGCTGGGTCGCAGCTATCTGCATTTTCCACACGATAATTGCGGCATGACGCTAAGCGTCCTAGATGATGCTGTATCATTAAGTGACGCAGTTCACGCTTTGGAATCATTCTCTGGTTCTGGACGCGTCACGGGTGCTGGATATAAGCAGGAGAATTCAATGGGTACATTCTTTATTTGTCTGATGCTGGCGGTTATTGCCTGGCTGTTGTGGCTGAATTACCAGACACTGGATGGTTTCAATGAAGATCTCAAGCAGTTGCGCTTGCTGGTCGCTCACATTGAGAGGCATGTTTCAGGCGAACCGGTGTTGCCGATCGAAGGGCCTACCCAGGAGAATCCGGCGGGTGACCCGGACTTTCAGGATAGCGAATCTACCTGAGTCTGGTCAGCTTTGTTCTAGAGGTCGTTCACCAGAGAAGGATTGAAGCTGTTCTCGGGGTTGCTATCGGCTGGTGCGCCAAACTCGACATTCCAGTCTTTCAGCACGTCAGCCAAAGCCGTGGCCTGTTCATGCAAGGCCACCAACTCTTCCTTGACCCCTTTGGTACCCATATACATTTTGATGGCGCGACCTTTCGCCACCAGAGGGTGGTTAGGGTGCTGCATCTTGTACACTTCCAGTTTCCAGCGTACGCCATGCACCATATTGCGGTAGAAAATCAGTTTGGTATTGAGGCTGATGCCGCCAATTTCTTCCAGTTTGCCAAACACCGAAAAATCCGTGCCAAACAGGGATATTTCCTTGCTGGCAGCATCGGCTACCACGGTGGCATTGCGCTTGCCTGCAGCGAGAATTGCCAGATCGCCAAACAGCTCACCTGGCGTAATGTAATTGATGGGGTGGGTGCTCTCGCTCACTTCATCAGCATAGACAGCCAGCTTGCCTTTCAGGACAAAATACATCCAGGTATCGGTGTCACCCTTTTTCAGTACCACTTCGCCTGGTTCCAGCTCCACAATCCGCGAGTGGCGAAGCAGTATGTCGTACTGCCAAGGCTCTGATTTAGAGACATCACGATAGAAAGGAATGCTGGCCAGCAGCTTGTCGACTTTGTCGCGCGGCAGGCCGCTGATGGGTTTTATCTGCATGGTTTGCTAGCCGGTACCACAAGGGTTGTCGTTAAATTTCCGCTCGGATCAGTGTACACCACCGCCGGCTTGATTGAAGTATGGGGCAGGCAATTTGTTTGTTTCTACCCTGTCAGCGGAGGTCCTGGAGTGGATTGGCCTGGTTGGCAAGTGAGAAATGATTCTCTACATAGGTCTGTGGTACAGCCGTAATAGATGAATAAACCCAGCGGGGTTGCTTGTCTTTATCGACCAGTTGGGCGCGCACACCTTCAGGAAAATCTGGATGGCGGGTGCACTGTATGGACACGATCCATTCCATGCGAAACACATCCTCTAGTGACAACCCTTGGGCGCGCTTCAATTGCTCAGCAACGATGTGGGCAGTAACAGGGCACCCGTGTGTCAGGTTGGACAGCGCCCGTTCAAACCAGGCTTCGTCAATCCTGAGCGTTGATAAGGCTGTGGCAACTTGTTGCAGGGTTCCATGGCAGGCGTTTGCAATGAGATCTGCATAAGGCATGAGTTGTGGCGCTATCTTCGCGGATGGCTGTTGTTTCAGGGTGTGGCTGAGCACATCGTGGTTGCCTATGGCGTTGGTGGTCCAGTTCTGGACTGCCAGCAAGTCTGGCAGGGTGTGTTGACTGTTGTCGTCCAGTAAGTAGTCAGCCATACCCAGAGCCAGGGCATCCGCACCATTCCACTCGCAACCAGTTATCCCGAGAAACAAGCCCAGTCCCTGGGGGAGCTGGTTCAGGAAGAAGCTGGCTCCGACATCCGGATACAGACCAATACTGATCTCGGGCATGGCCAGTCGGGTCGAACCGGTGACGACGCGGTGGGAGGCGCCCATCAGCAGACCCAGCCCGCCACCCATCACCACACCGTGTCCCCATGCCAGTACCGGTTTTGGGTATTTATGCAGCGCGTGGTCAAGCCGGTATTCGTGCTCAAAAAAACGCTCACAGTAATCATCATTGGCCAGTATGCCCTCGCGCATGCGGCGCACATCACCCCCTGCGCAAAAGGCGCGCCCTTCGCCTTGCAGCACGACGCAGGCAATGTCCGGGCGATCGGCCCACTCCCTCAATTGTGCTTGCGCCGCAGTCACCATATCCAGTGTCAGGGCATTGAGTGTCTTTGGCAGATTCAGGGTAATCCAGCCAATCGAAAAATCATTTTGCGTCTTTTGTTCGTGTGTTGTGATCATGGGAATTTGTCGTGGTTTGTTGTTGGGTCTTCCCCTCGCGGGCAGCTACAATAGCACTCTTGCCATGATGACTGGATATGCCATGAATGTGTTGAATTGCTTCAAGCGCCTGCCGTTTTATTTCTCACTGGTTCTGGCGCTGCCGGCCGGTGTACTGGCTGAGCCAGTGCCGGCTCCTCCACAATTGAATGCGAAGGCCTGGTTGCTGATGGATGCTGCCAGTGGCTCGGTGTTGCTGGAAAGCAATGCTGACCAGAAGTTGCCTCCCGCTAGTTTGACCAAACTGATGACCAGCTACGTGCTTTCTTATGAACTGGATGCAGGCCGTGTGCATAACGATGACATGGTGACCATCAGCAAGACAGCATGGTCACAAAATCCTGAGTTTGGTGCCAAGTTCAATGGCTCATCGTTAATGTTTATTGCACCGGATAAGCCGGTTTCCATTATTGATCTTCACCGCGGCATTGTGATCTCATCAGGTAACGATGCCACAGTCGCTGTGGCCGAGCATCTGGCAGGCACAGAAGCCGCGTTTGCAGATATGATGAACCAGCATGCACAGAAACTCGGCATGACCAACACGCATTTTGTGAATGCCCACGGGCTTGATAATCCAGAGCATTACACAACAGCTCGCGATCTGGCCATGCTATCCCGCGCTATTATCAAGACAACAGATTATCCGTTGCATAAAGAAAAAGAATTTATGTACAACGGCATCAAACAACAGAATCGCAACGGCCTGTTATGGACTGATTCTACCGTCGATGGTTTGAAAACAGGCCATACGGATGCTGCAGGTTTTTGTCTGGTGGCCTCTGCAGTGCGTGATAACACACGCTTGATTTCTGTGGTGATGGGCGCGCCGAGTATCAAGGAGCGTGAAGCGCAGACACAGGCCTTGCTCAGCTATGGATTCCGGTTCTTCCAGTCAGTGAATGTGTATGCGGCTGATGCAGTACTTGCGAGCCCGCGTGTCTGGAAAGGTACGCTGAAAACGGTCAATGTCATTCCAGCGCGTGAAGTATCCCTGGTGGTGGCGCGCAATGTGGCAGCCAGCCTGACACATGAGGTACAACTTGATAGCCCGCTCATCGCACCCATTACGGCAGGACAGAAAGTGGGGCAGATTCTTGTCAAGAATGGTGACCAGGTGATTCACAGTGTTGATGCTGTTGCGCAGACAGAGGTGCCGCGCGCAGGATTTTTTGGTGCACTGTGGGATACGTTATCCCTGTTTTTTGGCGGTCTTTTTGGCCTGCAAGTGTGAATGGATAACGCTGTGACTTCTCTGCAAGAGCCGCCAAAAATTGAATTTCCCTGCCGGTACCCTGTGAAAGTGATGGGTGTTGCTGGCGATGAATTTCGAAGTGCAGCGATTTCGGTGTTTGAAAAACATGCTGGCGTGATTACTGAGACAGATATCAATATTCGCGCCAGTAGTGGTGGCAATTATGAAGCCATCACTGTGACCATTACTGCTCATGGTGTCGAGCATCTGGAAGCAATTTTTGCTGATCTGAAAGTTCACCCGCTGGTGCGAATGGTGTTGTGACGCAGTGACTATTCTGGTCGTCCGACAATTCAGTTCGCCACAGGATTACCAGACAATATGGCGGGCCATGCAGGATTTCACCGCACGACGCAAGCAGGATACGGCAGATGAGTTATGGCTGCTGGAGCACACATCGGTGTATACACAGGGACAGGCGGGCAAACCGGAGCATTTGCTGGACGCGGGGCGCATTCCTGTTGTCCAGACAGATCGGGGTGGCCAGATAACATGGCACGGCCCGGGTCAAATGATGTTTTATACGTTGCTGGATAATCGCAGGTTGCATTTAGGTGCACGCGCATTGGTGGATATGCTGGAACAGTCGCTGATTTCTGTGCTGGAAAGCATGAGCATAGCGTCTTATGCAAAACGCACTGCGCCCGGTGTATATGTGAAGCGTGATGGTGTGGAATCTAAGATCGCTGCACTGGGTTTACGTGTGAAAAAAACAGGTTGTTATCACGGTGCTGCATTAAACATTGATTGTGACCTTGTTCCCTTTTTGGGGATTAACCCTTGCGGGTATCAGGGGCAGTCTGTAACGCGATTGACAGACTGTTCTTCAGGGCTGTTGCCACGAAAAGAGATAACGCAGCGCTTCGTTGACCATATCGTGCAAGTATTGAACTATTCCCAAGTCCATAGAATCTGCCAGCATGAGTGACGATAAACCGCGCCGCCCTAAAGGTTTGCCGGTGGGCCAGAAATTGCGCGCTGCAGACAAAGTGCGCCATGCAGACAGTCATTTGATTGCCAGTGATCAGCCGCTTCGTAAGCCGGACTGGATTCGCGCGCGCATTCCTTCCGGTGCCAATGTGCAGCGCGTACGCACGATATTGCGAGAGCGTCATCTGGTCACTGTGTGCGAAGAAGCCTCTTGCCCGAATCTTGGTGAATGCTTCAGTGGTGGTACAGCCACGTTCATGATCATGGGCGATATCTGTACCCGTCGCTGCCCATTTTGTGATGTAGCACATGGGCGCCCGAAACCACTGGAGTCTGATGAGCCCCGTTTGCTGGCAGAAGCCATTGCCGAGCTGGGTTTGCGCTATGTAGTCATTACATCGGTAGATCGCGATGATCTGGATGATGGTGGTGCAGCACATTTTGCGGCGTGTATTCGTGAAGTGCGCGCCCTGAATCCCTCAACCACAATTGAAACACTGGTGCCGGATTTTCGCGGGCAACTGGAGAAGGCGCTTGCTGTGCTTGTCGCGGAGCCGCCGGACATCCTCAACCACAATCTGGAAACCGTGCCGCGTCTTTATAAATCTGTACGCCCTGGTGCGCTCTACGAACATTCCCTGTTATTGATGCAGCGTTTTGCTGCCATGCGGCCTGCAGTGCCCACCAAATCAGGTCTTATGCTGGGTTTGGGTGAAACAGAGGACGATGTCATTGATGTGCTCAAAGACCTAAGGGCTCATGGTGTGTCGATGTTGACGCTGGGGCAGTACCTTCAGCCCAGTAAAGCCCACTTGCCGGTGCAGCGTTTCGTCACCCCTGCCGAGTTCGAGCGCTTTGCCCATGTTGCTCGCGAATTGGGCTTTAGCCAGATCGCCAGTGGCCCGATGGTGAGGTCTTCTTACCACGCAGACCAGCAGGCTCTCGGTCTTTTCTGATCAAAAAATATACAAAATCAGGCTTTTACTATTAAAATGTCAAAAAAACGTCAAATGAACGGTGGGCAAAAGGGCTGGATTTGTCTAGTCTTGGCATATCAGGGATCGCCATAAACAATAAAAGAGGCAATCTCGAGGGTGACACTTCCCGTCCATTGTCTGATAACAACAGAGAGACAACGCATGTATAACAAGAAAAAACTGGCTGTGATGATTGCGGCGATTGCAGCCGTACCTGCGGCAAACGCAATGACTGATGCAGAAATAGAAGCCCGATTCCAGAAATATGAAGAGCAGATACAGGCTCTGAAATCCGAGGTCAAGGAGCTGAAGGCCAACGGTGGCGTGGTCTATGTGGAAGACATGGAGAAGCAGACCCAGCGCAATACCAAGCAGATCGACAGCATCAAGTCCAAGATGGATTCTGAAGCTGAGAAACTCAAGATTAATGGTTTTATGACGGCTGGCGTATCGCATGGCGATGACGCAGTGGAAGCTGGCTATGAAATTGACGACAACCCCAATTTTCGCGGTGATGCATTGGCTGGTATCCAGTTCAACTATGCGCTGGGTGAAAATTCCTCCGCCGTGCTGCAGTTAGTGTCCCGCAGCAGGGGTAATGAATCATGGGAAACCAATGCAGAATGGGCTTATATTGACTATGGCCTGTCTCAGGATCTTGATGTGAGGATGGGGCGTCTCCGCATCCCGTTGTATCTGTATTCAGAAACAATTGATGTGGGGTACAGCTATCCGTGGGTAAGGCCGCCGTTGCAGTTGTACCAGACAACGCTCACTTCGTATGACGGCGCAGACATGCTCTATAAATTCTCTACCGGCAGTGTGAACCATACATTGCAGCCGTTTGCAGGTTCCAGCACGAGTAATAGCGCTTCAGACAATCCATACGGGTACTTTCCGGTGGATTTGAATCAGGATGGTATTGCAGATATCAAGGGTGACCTCCAGATAGATTTCCAGGATCTGTACGGCATTACATTGAATTCGACGGTAGGCAACTGGACAACCAAACTGACTGCTATGCACCTGACGCTGGACGGCAACCTGAATGCAGTTGATAACTTGCTTGGTGGTGGTGGAATTCTGGCAGGAGACGTGATTGCCGAGGTGAGTGATAACCTGGACTATTATGCTGCTGGCAGCATGTACGATAACGGTTCATTACTGGCTATGCTTGAAGTGGCGACCATCCGCGCTGACCGGGAAACATTGTTTGGCGATAGTGTGGAAGGACAAGGCACCTTGGGTTATCGCATCGACAAGTGGACGCCCTACACTACGTATGCATGGGGTCAAAGCATCAACGATGCCAGTCAGCTTGCGCAGGCGTTTGGTGCCACGCCTAATAGAAATATGAAATCCATTTCTCTGGGTGTGCGTCGTGAGCTGACGGATCAGTTGGATGCCAAGTTTGAGTGGACCAATTACTATGATATGGAAAATAACGGCTTTCTCAGCCCGGGCGCAGGTGGACTGGATGACTCTGTGGGCGATGATGCCAATGTCTACACTTTCACGCTTGATGCAGTATTTTGATAAGGGACTGACGATATGAACAAATTGATCTTGAGGATTCTTTTTGTCGCTGGCGCACTAACTGTGACTTCATCTTTATCTCATGCAGAGGTGGTTATTGTTGTGAACAACAGCGTAGCCGTGTCGAGTATTACGGTGGATGTGGCTGCCAATATCTTCCTTGGCAAAGTAGACGAGTTGCCAGGCGGCATCCGTATGGTGCCGATTGATCAGGAAGATGGGCAGAAAGCCCGCACAGAGTTTTATAGCAAGGTGGTCAAGAAAGATGCAGCGCAATTGAACGCGTATTGGTCGAGACTTATCTTCACGGGCAAAGGCGAACCGCCAAAAAAAGTCGCCGATAACACGGACGTGCTGGCGCTAGTCGCTGCCAATCCTAACATTATCGGCTACGTGGATGCCTCTGCCGTGAACAGTACGGTAAAGGTACTGCTCAGGATTCCCTGAGTGAGTTGTAATGTTGTGAAGTGTTTTACATAAAGGCTCCTTAGGTAGCCTTTTTTGTGGGCAGTTGTCCTCCAAGTTTGACATATTGCGTGCAGATGGTTGCTGTTTAGCGCGCAACACAAAAACAGATAAAAAGGATGTTATATGAGTTCTATAAGAAAAATTGCAATGGTATTGGTTGTTGCTGCGCAGTGTTCTGCTGTGTGCGCTGTTGATACGGATCTGCCTGTGAAAATAGACGGTTTTGGTACGCTTGCTGGCGTGAAGAATGACAATGCAGATGTCTCGTTTTATGGAGCAAATGATGAAGTAGACTGGGATACTGATTCTGTTCTGGGCTTGCAGATAAAAGTCCCGCTCTCAGATAAATTGAGTCTCACAGGGCAGGTCGTTGCCCGAGGCTATGAAGACTACGACACAAAAATGGAATGGCTTTTCATGACATACGGATTGTCAGACAATCTTGATGCCAGAGCTGGTCGCTTGCGTATTCCATTTTTCATGTACTCGGATTCGTTGGAAGTTGGCTATAGCTATCTCTGGGTCCGGCCGCCAGTCGATGTTTATGGACAGCTAGGTTTTACATCTTTTGATGGCGCTGATGCACTTTATTCAATTCCTGTTTCATCAATGGAGCTCAATCTGCAGCCATACTTTGGCTCTGGCAATCACGACATCATACGGCCGGGCCAAAATGGCAAGCTTGAAGTAACCAATCTCTGGGGTTTGCATGCAGTGCTGAGCAATGACTGGATTGCCTTGCATGCAGGACACACAGAAGGCGATTTCGATATCAAGAATATTGATGCAATCGATGGATTTCTTGTGGGTCTGAATTCTGCCGGTTTTCCTGCCGCCGAAGACCAGTTTGGCACGAACAATCGTCATGGTACATTTGACGGTGTCGGCGTCGATGCAACTTGGGAAAATATCCGTTTTATCAGTGAATACACCAGGAAAGGGACAGATGGCTTGATTGCAAATAGCACGGGCTGGTATGCAACAGTCGCGTACCAGTACAACACGCTGACTCCACACATTACTTTTTCGGAGCTGGAGACTGATGAGGATTACGGCGGCGAACAATTGGTTGCAGGTGCGATGCCGCCACCGCTGGCGATGGGAACGATGCAGTTTGCGCGTCAGAATACAGTTAACCAGTCTTCTGTGACGACAGGCTTACGTTGGGATGTAGCGAAGCAGACAGCAATAAAATTCGAGTGGCAGCGTATCAATCCAGATAATGATTCTTCGCCTTCCTTTTTGGTGGTTAATCCTGCCTATCCGGGCGATCCTGTCAATGTTTACACCGTCGCTGTCGACGTTGTTTTTTGAGGAGATATCTATATGAATCTCTTTGTAAAACAATCAATGCTCCTACACTCTATGCTAGTGCGTCTGGTTTCTGTCATGTTGCTATCGGGCATATCCATGGCCCATGGAGAAATAGCAGTTATCATTAACAACAGCGTGTCGGCATCGAACATTACCCTGGATGTGGCTGCTAATATATTTCTTGGCAAAGTTGACGAGTTGCCAGGCGGCATCCGTATGGTGCCGATTGATCAGGAAGATGGGCAGAAAGCCCGCACAGAGTTTTATAGCAAGGTGGTCAAGAAAGATGCAGCGCAATTGAACGCGTATTGGTCGAGACTTATCTTCACGGGCAAAGGCGAACCGCCAAAAAAAGTCGCCGATAACACGGACGTGCTGGCGCTAGTCGCTGCCAATCCTAACATTATCGGCTACGTGGATGCCTCTGCCGTGAACAGTACGGTAAAGGTACTGCTCAGGATTCCCTGAGTTCTCAGAAAACCGGTTGTCCCCTGGATTGCAGAGAGCGGCTTGGGGGCATAAAAGAGTAAAGCGCATCCATTGCCTCATCACAGGCTGAACGGATCATACTCTCCGTAATAGGCAGCTCGTTGCCATGATCGTCGAGCAGTGCGGCATGACCATACCGCGAGGCAAACAACTGCAGCGGGATAAGGTAGTTGTCTGGGGTGTTGCCGGGCGTGTCCATCATCTCTCTTTTCTCTTTCTGATTCAGTTGCACTCTAGGAAGTCTAGATCAGAAAAATGACAGCAGCATGACGCAAGTCAGGCTTGTCTTGAATCATTGAGTCAATGGTTTTTTGCTTCATTGAGCAAGTGCAACATGATGCGCCGAATGGTAAATGACGCGCCGCTTTTGACTGCAAAGCGCAGTTGGTGAATATGGCTGGCGTGTTCGTCGGCGACTGAAGGAGGCATGGTTTCCTCTTCGGGCTGGAACCGGATGGCGCTCCGTGTGGTGAGAAGTGTCAGGGCTTTCTGGGTCAGTACAGCCTGATCAATGGCTTCCTTGTTGATGATGTCGACGTAGCGTAAGAGCCCGGCATCAGCCAGCCAGATCATGGCGCTGAAGCAGGCTTGGTGTCGGTCGCTGTGCAAGCCGTATTCATCTGGTTCGTCCGGCCCGGAAATATCTGCGACATACACGGTATAGGGTCTGGGAAAATACTGGTACAGCACCAGAAGTACTCGCGCAGCATCCTTGTAAAAATCGTCAATATGGATGTCGCTCATACATCACCCTTTACTGCTGATATTTACTGATGAAATCGGCGAACTGTTCGATGGCGTATTTCAGTTCATCAACCCGTGGCAAAATCACGATTCTGAAGTGCTGTTGGTCAACCCAGTTAAAACCGGAACCCTGCACGATCAGGATTTTCTTCTGCCGCAGGAAATCCAGTGCCAGTTGCTCATCATCCTTGATCGGATAAATTGCTGGATCGAGTCTTGGAAACATGTAGAGCGCGCCCATAGGTTTCACACAGCTGACGCCGGGAATGTCGTTCAGCATTTTCCAGGCAATATCGCGCTGTTCACGCAGGCGGCCGCCAGGCTGTATATATTCCTGGATACTCTGGTAGCCGCCCAGCGCTGTCTGTATGGCGTATTGGGCCGGCACATTGGCGCAGAGTCGCATGGAGGCCAGCATGTCGAGGCCTTCGATGTAATCGCGGGCCAATTCTTTTGCGCCACTGATAATCATCCACCCGGAACGGAAGCCTGCGAGTCGATAGGTTTTGGACAGGCCGTTGAATGTCACGCACAACACATCGGTAGCCAGCGTGCCCATAGGGGTGTGCTGGGCATCTTCGTAAAGGATCTTGTCATATATTTCATCGGCGAAAATGATCAGGCCATGCTCGCGGGCTATATCAACAATCTGTTCCAGAACCCGGTGATCGTACAAGGCTCCCGTGGGATTGTTTGGATTTATCACGACGATAGCACGGGTTCTGGCGGTAATCTTGCTGCGGATATCGGCGATATCCGGATTCCAGCCATTGTTTTCATCGCACAAATAATGCACCGGCTTGCCGCCTGCCAGGGATGTTGAGGCCGTCCACAACGGATAGTCCGGTGCCGGAATCAGGATTTCGTCGCCAAGGTCACATAGCCCCATAAGCGCCATGGCGATCAGTTCGCTGGCGCCATTGCCGAGGTAAATATCGTTTATCTGCACGCCTGGGATGCCCAGACGCTGGGTTTCGTGCATAACTGCCTTGCGTGCAGCAAACATGCCGCGAGATTCACTGTACCCTTCTGCTTGTGGCAGGTTGTACACCACGTCTTTCAGTATCTCGTCTGGCGCCATGAATCCGAAAGGCGCAGGGTTGCCAATATTCAGCTTCAGGATGCGCTGGCCAGCTTCCTCCATGCGGTAAGCTTCTTCCAGTACCGGGCCGCGGATGTCATAGCAGACATTTTCGAGTTTTTTTGATTTCAGGATCGTTTTCATGGGGCCGCCGTGCGGTCACTGAGAAAATACAGGACTGACATTGTAACCTTGGGAGGCCAAAAAGACAGGGTATCGGTGGTTATGCAGGAATCCAGGAGGATTTGCCTATAATGACCTGGTAGCAGACCAGAGCCAGCTTAGCAGCTACAGCTTCACAGCTACAATTCACGGAGATGTAATGAGCAGCCAGCACCAGAAAATATCATTGCCCGTTCTGGGTATTCTGGCATTGGCTATTGTCGGGCTGGTTTTTTTTGATATTGTTTTTCTGGATCGGACTTTGCAGCCATCCAATATTGTTCCCTACATGGGAAAACCTGATGGCTGGCAAGCGAGCTCCGCTTTCATTCCTGCATTAAACCCTGAAACAATAGCGAGTGACGGGTTTGCTGATCTGAATGCCAGTGCATGGCAGTTTGAGCCGGCACGTTATGCTATGGCTCGCAATTTCAGGGAAGGAAATTCGCCATGGTGGAATCCGTATTCGGCATCGGGAACGCTAGGGCCAGAAGTGCTGGTTGATATCAAGTTTTCTCCGCACACACTGATTTCAGCGTGGTTGTTTGATGCATCACCTGCCAGTTTCGATTTTGGTCTTTTGATTATCTATTGTGTGGGTGTCTTTTTTGTATTGCTGGTTCTTCGTGAGATATTCCAGCTGGGCTGGCTGGCAGCATTGGCAGGCACGTTTGTTTATTTGCTGAATGGATTTGCATTGCCGAACCTGAATACCCATATTGGGCAGCCATATTTTTTCTCGCCTGTGTTGTTGTTTTCAATCCTGTTTTTTATACAGAAGAATAGTTTGTGGCGCTGGTTTTTTCTGGTTCTTTCCCATGCTATTTTATTGACGATCAATATTTTGACAACGCTAAGTATTGTATTGATCACTGTGCATCTGCTGGGACTTGTTTATTTTATTTTTGGGTCAGGTGACCGACGCCGGACAATCCTGGAAGTTTTTCAGTATGGCGTTTTGATAATTTCAGCAGTAATAGTTGCATTCATGTTAGTTGGGCCGCTCTGGTTCCCTATTATGGATTCATTTTTTGTTACCGACATGGTTGGGGATTTTAATGCGAGAACAAAATGGGGGTGGACGCGTAGTATTGATAGCCTGATATCGATCTTTACGCCAAGACATTTCTGGGATAATGGCAGCCATGTCCCACGATTTTCTATATACCCACAAGCTGGTCTCGAAAGAAATGACAATTTGATAGCCTA
>ERZ724520.570-NODE-570-length-19497-cov-5.717262_pt1 | contig 19497 bp, 17 predicted proteins | sample MGYA00376053_ERZ724520 | MGnify/ENA primary metagenome ERZ724520 (study PRJEB28724, sample SAMN07190886) | activated sludge metagenome | isolation source: activated sludge of sewage treatment plant in Hong Hong | place: USA: Christiansburg, Virginia | collected...
GTAGAAATCGATTGGTAGCCCCCGCCGACGTAGGTTGGGATGCTGCGGAACAAGGGTTGGTCTACGCCAAGTTGACCGTTCTGGTTGTTGCCCCAAGTCCAGACGCTGCCATCGTCCTTGAGTGCCAACGAATGCTGGAATCCCGCTACGACTGCCTTATAGCCGCCGCCCAAGGTAACCGGGGTACCTGATCCCAGTTGTAGCGTGGATGATTGGGATGACCGGTATTCAACCAGATCACCGGTTGTCAAGATGCCAGTACCCCGGTTGCCGATGTCCAAATAGCCGCTGGCAATCTGGCGTGGTACCACACTGGATGTACTGCGTAAACTCCAGACGCTCGAGTCGCTCTTTAATCCGAATATTGCAAAGGTGTCAACAACATACTTGGTAAATACACCGCTGTTGATGCGGGTCGGAACCAGTACATCCGCACGCGTTGCGTTACCAAGCAAATCGATGTAACTGTTCGAACTTCCGGGGTCATCTTCTTCTTCGCCCCAGATCCACAACGAACCATCGGTCTGGGTTGCCACAGCAACGCAGCGGAAGTTTTGGGAACTACCCACTGATGCATAGTTGGCCCCAATTTTGGTGGGGACAGTTCGGGAAATGCGCGTCCCGTCACCAACGCAGCCGTGCTTGTTGTTTCCCCATGCCCACAGGGTTCCGTCGACCTTGATGGCGAAACTTGCACCATTTCCCGCTGCAATGGACGCATAACCATCGCCAATCCTGACAGGGTTGAGTCGGCCGGCCACGCTGCCGTCGCCAATCTCACCATAAAAATTTGCCCCCCATGCCCACAGACTACCGTCCGTCTTGAGGGCCAGCGTATGGGTTGAGCTCGAACTGACTGCCTTGAAGTCTGTGCCTATCCTGACGGGAGTGGTACGGTTTGCGCTTGTGCCGTCACCGAGCTGACCCCAGGTGTTGGCACCCCAGGCCCACAAGCTGGTATCGCTGCGGATGACAAAATTGTTACTACTACCCGCAGCAATCGCAACCACATTGGACATATTCTCGACTCGCGCAGGCGCATCGCGGGAGGCAATCCTTCCAACTCCCAACTCGCTCTTTGAGTCACTTCCCCAGGCCCACAAGTCACCGCGGGTGTCAATGGCGTACGACGAACCGTAACTTGCACTGCGCGATGCATGCACCGATGCTTGTGCTGCTGCGGCACCCGTCGCAACGGCGACGGTGCTGAGCGTCAGCAATCCAATGATGTAATTGATGCGTTTCATGAGCCTTCTTCCAGTTTCAACTGCATGAGCGGCCCAGTTTAACTTCTGGGCTTTGCGCTTGTCGATGCCGACAGCCGCATCATCTGCGACTCGTCGGCTCTGTTGCAATCAAATGCTTGACGATAGAAGCTCCGGTGATGCAATTCCATTGGAATTCAGCAAGGGACTGCATCCTTGTGACATCGTTTTTATGATTTGGACTAGCGCTGGCCAGCAAGGCCTTTCCGGTTACATGGAATTTGCGCCGGAGTTGGGTTTTGCAGCCCTTTACGGGGATTGAATCAGAATCTATGTGCCAAATTGGCATTCTGCCCACGTCGAATAAGCGTGAGTAGCTACTAGTTTTGTAGCAAACAGCGGTCTGGATCACCCACTACCTCAGTGTTTTGACTGTTCTAGTGGCATGGTTTGGGCCATTGGCACCCGCCTCATACTGTCAAATGCCCAGAAATCAGCGGGTACCAACGGCCCAAACCATGCGGGTAGGTTGTTGGTTGGTTCGGCAATGAAAGTCGGGGCAAGGGCGATACCGGTCTTAGAGTTTTGCGATCTGCGTGCTCTATAGCAGTCGTTGAAAACTAGGGATTGACCGGCGGCTTTCTGGCGACCATTTCGTCAAGCCTGGCACCCGTCGCTGGCCAGGTGCCGACATTGGCAACCGGCTGGTAAGTGTCCACGCTGCACTGCATGCCGTAAGTCCGTGGCGCGAAAAATAGTCAGTTCAAACTCCTCAAATCGAGTGCTATTTTCCCAAACTGCTCTGCACGTGAAAGCATGTCAAATGCGCCATGTATATCTTCCATTGTGAAGGTCCGATCAATCACCGGGCGAATTTTGTGTTGCTCACAAAACGCCAGCAGGTCTCTAAGCTCGTGGCGGCTTCCCAATGTCGAACCAAGAATTTGCAATTGTCGTATGAACAGACGGCGCAAATCGGCGGGTGGTTGATCACCGCTAGTAGCGCCACAAGTGACCAAACGGCCGCCACGCACCAAGGATTTCATGGCAGCACCCCAAACGGCTTCACCAATGTTTTCAATCACCAAGTCCACGCCCCTTCCATTGGTGAAAGACATGACACTTTTGACAATGTCCTGATCGGGCGCATGGATGCCATGCGCGGCTCCCATTGCCATTGCGAGTTCAAGTTTGTGAGCGTGCCTTGAGGTCACGACAACGCGTGCACCGATGGCTAGCGCAATTTGCAATGCTGCGACCGAGACTCCTCCACCAATTCCAAAGATTAAAACGGTTTGTCTTGGTTTGAGCTGTCCCTTGGTAACCACCATTCGCCAAGCAGTCAAATAGGTAACACCAAGTGCTGCTGCTTCCAGGGGCGCCAAGTACGCAGGTGCTGGAAAAACATTTTGTCTTGGTACTGACAACCATTGCGACCACGTGCCATCTCGGTGCTCACCTACAAGCGACATACGGATGCACAAAACGTCATCACCACGTTGACAAAACTCGCACTCGCCACAGCTGATTCCAGGATGAATGATGACGCCATCCCCAACCACCAAACCGTTGTCGACATCGCAGGCGGCTACCTGGCCAAAGCCTTCAAGTCCCAAGTTTTGTGGCAGTTGGTGGGTGATGCCCGCGCCGCTTTGGCGCATATACAGGTCCACTTGGTTCAACGTGCTCGCCTGCATGTGTATCAACACCTCGCCATTGCGCCTCACGGGAGTGGGGCGTTCTCCTACGTGAACCACTTCGTTTCCTCCGTGACCGTCGATATAGATCGCTTTCATATGTGTTCCATCTTCTGTCTGATCTGAGGTTCAGACTTCGGACTGCTGCTCGGCAGCTTCTTCGCCGTCCAGCTTCTTCATATTTTCCAGCAGCTTGAGCAGGTAGTGCAGCGAGTGGGCGATGTCAGCGATGGAGAAGTCCGCCAGTGCCTGCTCGTAGTAGGCGTGTATCTTGGGTTGAGCCTGCACGTTCCAAACGTGCCGACCTGAGTCAGTCATCGTAATCAACCGTGCGCGTCGGTCCCGGCCATCCGGTGCACTGGTGATGTGCCCGTCGCGCTCCATGCGACTGATCAGGCCCGAGAGATTCTGGCGGCTCACCATCAAGTAGCGCGCCAGATCTCCAACACCCATTCCAGCTTCGACATTCGGTCGCGACAAGGCACCCAACACCGCCCATTGCTGGGTCGTCAATCCTTCTTGCTCAACCGCCTTGGTGCCGGTTTTATGCAACATATTGGCACATTGATACAAACGAAAGAACAGACGATTGGCCAGCTCTATTCGTGCTGCTTCATTGGTTGTATTAGGGTTTTCCATAGGATTCTATTAAAAATATTTCTTGCACCGGGTATCCAGTCTTGGTAATATACGTCAATACATTGACATATATCGGCTACAGCTCGATTTTGACTGCACAAGCATACCAACCAGTAACCAAGGAGTAGAACATGGGCAAGTTTGACGGAAAGACCATCATCGTGACGGGCGGCGGCGGCGGCATCGGCGGGGCCACCTGCCAGCGCCTGTCGCGTGACGGCGCCAAGGTGGCGGTGTTTGACATGAATCTGGAGGCCGCCCAGAAGGTGGTCGACGCCATCCAGGCCGCCGGCGGCACCGCAGCCGCGTTCCAGTGCGACATCACCGACCGCGCCCAGGTGGACGGCGCAGTGGCTGCCACCATCGCCCAGTTGGGCCCCATCGACGTGCTGGTGAACAACGCGGGTTGGGACGTGTTCAAGCCATTCACCAAGACGGTCCCCGCCGAGTGGGACAAGCTCATCGCCATCAACCTGACCGGCGCACTGCACATGCACCACGCCGTGCTGCCCGGCATGGTGGAGCGCAAGACCGGCCGCATCGTCAACGTGGCGTCCGACGCGGCGCGTGGCGGCTCATCCGGCGAAGCCGTGTACTCCGCCTGCAAGGGTGGTCTGGTGGCCTTGTCCAAGACCCTGGCCCGCGAACACGCTCGCCAGGGCATCACCGTGAACGTGGTCTGCCCCGGACCGACCGATACCGCATTGCTGGCCGGCGTGGCCGAAGGCGCCCGTGACCCGGCCAAGCTCATCGAAGCCTTCAAGAGCGCAATCCCCTTGGGCCGCCTGGGCCAGCCCGACGACCTGGCTGGCGCGATTGCCTTCTTCGCCAGCGAGGACGCCTCCTTCATCACCGGCCAGGTCATCTCCGTCTCGGGCGGTCTGACCATGCATGGCTAAACCCATTTTTAAAAGGAATCACCATGAACTTTGAAGACATCCTCTACGAAAACCGCAATGGCGTGGCCTGGATCACGATCAACCGTGCGGAGAAGATGAACGCGTTTCGCGGCCAGACCTGCGACGAGATCATCAAGGCGCTGAACAAGGCCGGCTACGACAAAGAAGTCGGTGCCATCGTCCTGGCCGGCGCCGGTGACCGGGCCTTTTGCACCGGTGGCGACCAGTCCGCCCACAACGGCAACTACGACGGCCGCGGCACCATCGGCCTGCCGATGGAAGAACTGCACACCGCCATCCGCGACGTGCCCAAGCCGGTGATTGCCCGCGTGCAGGGCTTTGCGATTGGCGGCGGCAATGTGCTGGCCACCATCTGCGATCTGACCATCTGCTCTGACAAGGCCCAGTTCGGCCAGGTCGGCCCCAAGATGGGTTCGGTGGACCCCGGCTACGGCACGGCCTTCCTGGCCCGCGTGGTGGGTGAGAAGAAGGCCCGTGAAATCTGGTACCTGAACCGCCGCTACAGCGGTGCCGAGGCCGTGGCCATGGGCCTGGCCAACTTCTGCTTCCCGCACGACCAGCTCGATGTCGAAGTGCAGAAGATCGGTGAAGAGCTGTGCGAGCGCAGCCCCACCGCGCTGGCCATTGCCAAGCGCAGCTTCAATGCCGACACCGCCCACCAGGCGGGCATCGCCGGCCTGGGCATGTACGCACTCAAGCTGTACTACGACACGGAAGAGTCGCGCGAAGGCGTCAATGCGCTCAAGGACAAGCGCAAGCCCGAATTCCGCAAGTACGCCAAGTAGGCCCAGCGCAGGAAACAAGAGATGAATCCGAACCCCTATATCGATGAAGACTTGCAGGCGCTGGCTGAAACCGCCCGCCGCTTTGCCGAAGAGCGCGTCAAACCCGGTTTTCTGGAACGCGACAAGACCCGCGTGTTCGACCGCGCCTTGCTGCGCGAGATGGGTGCCCTCGGGTTCATCTGCCCCGAGCTGCCTGAGCAGTTTGGCGGTCTGGGCATGGGTTGCCTGGCCGCAGGCGTGATCCACGAGGAGATTGCCCGCGCCGACCTCAGCTTCTCCTACCTGAATCTGTTGGCCTCGCTCAACAGCCAGATCCTGTCCAAATACGGCAATCCCGAGATCGTCGGCCCCTGGCTGAAGAAGATCGTCCAGGGTGAGGCCATCTGCGCCATCGCCTTGACCGAGCCGCGCGGTGGTTCCGACGCCGCCAACCTGCGCCTGAAGATTGACCGCGATGGTGACTTCTACGTCATCAATGGCGAGAAGACCTCCATCTCTGCCGCCGACCAGGCCGACATCACCGTGGTGTTTGGCCGCACCGGCACGCCAGAGTCGGGCGCCCACGGCGTCACCGCGCTACTGGTGCCGATGAACACCCCCGGCGTCACCACCAACCGCTTCGATTGCCATGGGCAACGCGCCATTGGTCGCGGCTCTATCTTCTTCGAGAACGTGCGTGTGCCTGTCAGCCACCGTCTGGGTGATGAGAACAAGGGCTTTGTCCAGGTCATGCATGGCTTTGACTTTTCGCGCTCGCTCATCGGCTTGCAGTGCCTGTCGGTGGCACGCGTGGCGCTCGAAGAAACCTGGCAGTACATCACCGAGCGCCAGGCCTTCGGCCAGCCACTGTCCGCCTTCCAGGGCGTGACGCACCCGCTGGCCCAGTTTGATACCGAGGTCGAAGGCGCACGCCTCATCTGCTTGCAAGGCCTGTGGCTCAAGGACAAGGGCCTGCCGCACACGGCGGAAGCCGGCATGGCCAAGTGGTGGGGCCCCAAGCTGGCCTACGACGTGATCCACCAGTGCCTGCTGTGCTATGGCCACGGCGGCTACGACCGCGGCCTGATGGAGCAGCGCCTGCGCGATGTGCTGGGCTTCCAGATCGGTGACGGCACCGCCCAGATCATGAAAACCATCATCGCCCGCACCCGCGCCGGACGCAAGTTCGTGCCGGCCTGAGTGACACAAACCAATAAGACGAGGAGACACACCATGGAATTTGACGCCGTACTGATTGCACCCCGCCGCGCCGCGAGCATCGCTAAGGGGCTGTGGCATGACAAGACCATCAACACCGAGCTGGACGCCTGCCTGGCCGCCTGCCCGGACAAGCTGGCACTGACCGCCGTGCAGGCGGAAGGTGGCGCGGTGAAGCGCTTCACCTACCGCGAGCTGGCCGCCATGGCCGACCGCGTTGCCGTGGGACTGTACCGCCTGGGCGTTCGCAAGAACGACATCGTGGCCTGTCAGTTGCCCAACTGGTGGCAGTTCACCATCACATACCTGGCGTGTTCACGCATTGGTGCAGTGATGAACCCGCTGATGCATATCTTCCGCGAGCGGGAGCTATCCTTCATGCTCAAGCACGGCGAGGCCAAGGTCGTGATCGTGCCCAAGGTGTTCCGTGGATTTGACTTTGAAGCCATGGCCACCGGCCTGCGCGCCAGCCTGCCTGACCTGCAACACATCGTGGTGGTGGGCGGCGAAGGCGAGAGCAGTTTCGAGAAACTGCTAAGCGGTCCGGCATGGGAGTCGGAAGCCGATGCTGCCAGCATCCTCCAGTCAAACCGCTCAGGACCCGATGATGTCACCCAGCTCATCTACACCTCAGGTACCACGGGTGAACCCAAGGGCGTGATGCACACGGCCAACACCGTGATGGCCAACATCTTTCCCTATGCCCAGCGCCTGCGCCTGGCCGCAGATGACGTGGTGCTGATGGCCTCACCCATGGCCCACCAGACCGGCTTCATGTACGGACTGATGATGCCAATCTTGCTGCGCCAGAGCGTGGTGTTGCTCGACGTGTGGGAGCCGCTCAAGGCCATCGACCTGATCCGCGACGAATCGGTGTCTTTCACGATGGCCTCCACTCCTTTCTTAACTGACCTGGCCAAAAACGTGGAGTCTTCCGGCAAGACCGTGCCCACGCTCAAGATCTTTTTGTGCGCGGGCGCCCCTATTCCGGGCCCGCTGGTAGAGCAGGCACGCCGCGTGCTGGGCACCAAGATTGTTTCCGCCTGGGGTATGACGGAAAACGGAGCCGTCACCCTGATCCTGCCCGACGACCAGGACGAACGTGCGGTGAACACCGACGGATGCCCACTGCCCGGCGTAGAAATCAAGGTTATCGATACCGACGGCAGCCAAGCACCCGCAGGCCAGCCCGGCAAGCTGATGGTGCGCTCGTGCTCCAACTTTGGCGGTTACCTCCGGCGTCCGCACCTCAATGGCACGGATGCCGAGGGTTGGTTCGACACCGGTGACCTGGCCCGCGTTGACGAGCGAGGCTACGTGCGCATCACCGGCCGCAGCAAGGACGTGATCATCCGTGGCGGCGAGAACATCCCCGTGGTCGAGATCGAATCCCTGTTGTATCGCCATCCGGCCATTGCCCTGGCGGCCATCGTCGCTTATCCCGACGAGCGCCTGGGCGAGCGCGCCTGCGCAGTGGTGGTTCCCAAACCCGGCCAGACGATAGACCTGCTGACCATCGTGGAATACCTGAAGTCGGAAAAGGTTGCCATCCAGTACATCCCCGAACGCCTCGTGGTGCGCGAGTCTATTCCGTCCACGCCGTCAGGAAAGATGCAGAAATTCAAATTGCGAGAGATGTTGCGCGAAGAACTGCTCGGGGGTCAATAAGGTGGACGATGCGGTCATTCTGTCTCGTACGGAGGGGCGCGTAGGTGTCATCACGCTCAACCGCCCCAAACAGCTCAACGCACTCAATGATGCGCTGATGGATGCGTTGGGTATCGCCTTGCTGGCCTTTGATGTGGACCCAGCGATCGGCGCCATCGTGATCACCGGTAACGACAAGGCATTTGCCGCGGGCGCCGACATCGCAGTCATGGCGGATTGGACCTACATGGATGTTTTTCAGAGTGACTTCATCACCCGCAACTGGGAAACCATCCGCCGCGTACGCAAACCCGTCATCGCCGCCGTGGCCGGTTTTGCCATGGGTGGGGGCTGCGAGTTGGCACTATCCTGCGACATCATCGTGGCGGCCGAGTCCGCCCAATTCGCCCTACCTGAAATCAAGCTGGCCGTGTTGCCAGGTGCCGGGGGCACGCAGCGCCTGCCGCGCGCCATCGGAAAGGCCAAGGCCATGGACATGTGCCTGTCGGCCCGCACGCTCAGCGCAGAGGAGGCAGACCGTTACGGACTGGTTTCCCGCGTGGTGGCCAGCGACCAGTTGACGACAGAGACCATGGCGCTGGCCCAGCGCATCGCTGGCTATTCGTTGCCAGCGCTGATGGCCATCAAGGAGTCGGTCAACCGCGCGTGGGAATCGTCGCTCACAGAGGGAATTCTGTTCGAGCGTCGCGAACTCCATGCCCGCTTTGCCAGTGCCGACGCGCATGAGGGCATGCACGCCTTCATGGAAAAACGCAAACCATCCTTCAGCCACCGCTGAAGGCATTTACCTACCCGATGGGAACACACCATGGCTTTGGATGCCGAATCGTTTGAACTGTTGCTAGCCACCGTGCAGCGCTTTGTGCGCGAGCGCCTGGTGCCGGCGGAAAACCACCTCGAAGAGCACGATGAGGTGCCCGCCGACATCGTCAAGGATATGAAGGACATGGGTCTGTTCGGCCTGACTGTACCGGAGGAATATGGCGGTATCGGCCTGTCCGTGAGCCAAGAGGTGCAGGTCAACTACGAATTGGGCCGCACGGCACCGGCGTTCCGCTCGGTGTTTGGCACCAACATCGGCATCGGCTCGCAGGGCATCCTGATGGACGGCACGCCCGAGCAGAAAGCGCTATACCTGCCCCAGGTGGCAAGTGGCGAGCTCGTGATGTCGTTTGCACTGACTGAGCCAGATGCCGGCACCGATGCCGCCGCGCTCAAGACCCGCGCCGAGCTGGATGGTGAACACTATGTGCTCAACGGCACCAAGCGCTTCATCACCAACGCGCCACGCGCTGGCGCCTTTACGCTGATGGCGCGCACCGGCGGCCCCGGTGCCAGCGGAATCTCGGCCTTCATCGTGCCAAGCAACACGCCAGGTCTGAAGCTCGGCAAGAAGGACAAGAAGATGGGCCAGCGCGGCACCATGACCTGTGATGTGATCATGGAGAACACACGGGTACCGGCTGCCAACATCATTGGCGGTGTGCCCGGTGAGGGCTTCAAGACTGCCATGAAGGTATTGGACCGCGGGCGCCTGAACATTTCGGCGGTCTCCTGCGGCACTGCCTCGCGCATTCTGGACGAATCTGCACGTTATGCGCGTGAGCGCAAGCAGTTTGGCAAGGCCATTGGTGAGTTCCAGCTTATTCAGGCCATGCTGGCTGATAGCCAGGCCGAATTGTTGGCTGGCTGGTCGTTGGTGCAGGACGTGGCAAAGCGCTTTGACGCCAAGCCGGCCCATGTGTCGGATGCGGATGTGTCCATGCGCGTGTCCTGCGCCAAGCTGTTCTGCACCGAGATGGTGGGCCGCGTAGCCGACCGCGGCGTGCAGGTGCATGGCGGCGCGGGCTACATCAATGAATATCCGGTGGAGCGTTTTTACCGCGACGTGCGCCTACTGCGGCTGTACGAAGGCACCACCCAGGTCCAGCAACTCATCATCGGCCGCGCGTTGCTGCGGCAAGACTAATTTCATACGAGGTTCACCATGTCACATCCAAGCACCAAAGCCACATTCAACTGGGAAGATCCTTTTCACCTGTCCGCACAACTTACCGACGACGAGCGCCAGGTACAAGATGCCGCCCGCGCTTACTGCCAAGAAAAACTGTTGCCACGCGTGACAGAAGCCTTTCGCCACGAAAAGACCGATGTCGCCATCTTCCGCGAAATGGGTGAATTGGGCCTGCTAGGCCCCACCATCCCCGAGGCCTATGGCGGCTCGGGTTTGAACTATGTTTGCTACGGTCTCGTGGCGCGTGAGGTGGAGAGGGTTGACAGCGGCTACCGCTCCATGATGAGCGTGCAGAGCTCGCTGGTGATGGTGCCCATCAACGAGTTCGGCACCGAAGCACAGAAGCAGAAATACCTGCCCAAGCTGGCGGCCGGCGATTGGGTGGGGTGCTTTGGCCTGACCGAACCCAACCATGGCTCCGATCCTGGCAGCATGGTCACCCGTGCAAAAAAGGTGTCCGGCGGATACAGCCTATCCGGCTCCAAGATGTGGATTACCAACAGCCCCATTGCCGACGTGTTTGTGGTGTGGGCCAAGGACGAAGGCGGGCAGATTCGCGGCTTCATTCTGGAAAAGGGCTGGAAGGGCCTGAGTGCACCGGCCATTCACAGCAAGGTGGGCCTGCGGGCTTCCATCACAGGCGAGATTGTGATGGATGAGGTGTTCTGCCCCGAAGAAAACGCCTTCCCTGATGTGCGTGGTCTGAAAGGTCCGTTCACCTGCCTCAACAGCGCACGCTATGGCATTGCGTGGGGTGCACTGGGTGCGGCGGAGGACTGCTATTTCCGCGCCCGCCAATACGTACTGGACCGCCAGCAGTTTGGCCGCCCCCTGGCCGCCAACCAGCTGATTCAGAAGAAGCTGGCCGACATGCTGACCGAAATCAGCCTGGGGCTGCAGGGCTGCCTGCGCCTGGGCCGCATGAAGGACGAAGGCACGGCGGCCGTGGAAATCACCTCCATCCTCAAGCGCAATAGCTGTGGCAAGTCGTTGGACATTGCACGTATGGCGCGCGACATGATGGGTGGCAACGGCATCAGCGACGAATTTGGCGTGGCACGCCACCTGGTCAACCTCGAAGTGGTCAACACCTACGAAGGCACGCATGATGTGCACGCCCTCATTCTGGGCAGGGCCATTACCGGCATTGCGGCGTTCGCCAATTAAGCACAGGAGACAAACAACATGAAGATCATCGTCGCCGTCAAGCGCGTGGTGGACTACAACGTCAAGGTGCGGGTCAAATCCGATGGCACGGGCGTGGACATCGCCAACGTCAAGATGAGCATGAACCCCTTTGACGAAATCGCCGTCGAAGAAGCCGTGCGCCTGAAGGAAAAGGGGGTGGTCACCGAAATCATCGCCGTGTCCTGCGGCGTGACCCAGTGCCAGGAGACCCTGCGTACTGCCATGGCCATTGGCGCTGACCGCGCCATCCTGGTTGAGACCGCTGTTGAACTGCAGCCCCTTGCCGTTGCCAAACTGCTCAAGGCCTTGATGGACAAAGAACAACCCGGCCTGGTCATCCTGGGCAAGCAAGCCATCGATGACGACTGCAACCAGACCGGCCAGATGCTGGCTGCACTGGCTGATCTGCCCCAGGGCACGTTCGCCAGCAAGGTTGAAATTGTGGACGGCAAAGCCAGCATCACACGCGAAGTGGATGGCGGCTCTGAAACCGTGTCCCTGAGCCTGCCAGCCGTCATCACCACCGACCTGCGCCTGAACGAGCCACGCTACGTGACTCTGCCCAACATCATGAAGGCGAAGAAGAAGCCTCTGGAAACCCTGACACCCGAAGCGCTGGGCGTTGACGTGACCCCGCGCATCAAGACCCTCAAGGTGGTCGAACCCGCCAAGCGCAGTGCCGGCATCAAGGTGCCCGATGTGGCCACGCTGGTTGCCAAACTGAAAACTGAAGCGAAAGTAATCTGATCATGACCGCACTCGCCAATATTCTTGTTGTGGCCGAACACGACAACGCATCCATCAAGGCAGCTACCCTCAACACCATCACGGCCGCCCTGCAATGCGGCGATGACGTTCACGTGCTGGTAGCAGGACACAATGCTGGTGCGGCAGCCCAACAGGCCACCCGCATCGTCGGCATTTCCAAGGTCCTCCACGCGGACGCCGAGCACCTCGCACACGCGCTGGCCGAGAACTTGGCCGCACAGGTGTTGGCCATTGCAGCCAACTACAGCCACATCGTCTTTTGCGCCACCGCATCTGGCAAGAATGTTGCGCCACGCGTGGCGGCCAAGCTGGGTGTTGGTCAGGTTTCCGATGTGACACGGGTGGTCAGCGCCGACACGTTCGAGCGCCCGATCTATGCAGGCAACGCCATTGCCACGGTGCAGGCACAGGATGCCACCAGGGTTCTAACCGTGCGTTCAACAGTTTTTGATGCTGCAGCCCTCGCAGATATTGCGCAAGCAGCTATCGAAGTAATAGCAGTTGCCGACCCGAAAGGGACTGTGGCCTACGTAGGTTCCGAGTTGGCCCAAAACGACCGGCCCGAACTCACCGCCGCCAAGATCATCGTCTCGGGTGGACGCGCGCTGGGTTCAGCCGAGAAGTTCAACGATGTGTTGACGCCGCTGGCTGACAAGCTGGGCGCCGCTATTGGCGCATCGCGTGCAGCGGTGGATGCGGGCTACGCCGCCAACGATCTGCAAGTGGGTCAAACCGGCAAGATCGTGGCGCCGCAGTTATACATCGCTGCCGGAATCTCAGGTGCCATCCAGCACCTGGCCGGTATGAAGGACTCCAAGGTGATTGTGGCCATCAACAAGGACCCCGAGGCACCAATCTTTAGCGTGGCGGACTATGGCTTGGAGGCTGACTTGTTCGTTGCTGTGCCAGAGCTGGTGGCTGCGATTTGAAAGCACAACCATGCTGACCATCAATCTCTTCAACGGTCTGGTGTACGGGTCTCTACTCATCGTCATGAGTTCAGGACTGGCACTGATCTACGGCCTGCGCCGCGTTGTAAATTTTGCGCACGGCGCGCTCTACATGCTGGGTGCCTACATCGGCTTTTCTGTGGCTACGCACAGCAACTTTTGGGTGGCGCTGGTGGCGGCACCCGCCGTCATGGCTGTGGTGGGCGTGCTATTGGACCGCTATGGATTTCGCCTGCTGCAGGACCGTGAACCCCTGAATGTGATGCTGGTTACCTTCGGCCTGCTCCTCATTCTGGAAGACCTGGTGGTGGCCATCTGGGGCAAAGCCAATTACTCGCTTTTCACCCCGGACTTGCTCAACTTTTCTGTCAACTTGTTCGGCAACGAGGTTCCTGCCTACCGGATCGGTGTGATTGGCGTCGGCGCGGCGGTGGCCATCGGTCTGACACTGTGGCTGCGCTATTCACGCATGGGCCTGTTCGTGCGCGCTGCGAGCACGGACCCGATCACCACGTCCATGCAGGGGGTCAATACGGACCTGATTAGCGCCACCGTAGTGGGCTTGGGCAGCGCCCTGGCCGGCCTGGCCGGCGTCGTTGCGGCACCGTTTTTGTCGCTGTCTTCACACATGAGCTCGGACGTGTTGATCGACTCCTTCGTCGTGGTGGTTATAGGCGGCCTTGGCTCATTGGCCGGTGCCTTCATTGCGGCGCTATTGCTGGGCATGATGCAGGCCATCGGGGCGGTGTACTTGCCCGAAGTCTCGGCGCTACTGCCTTTCGTCTTCATGATCGCCATTCTGATATGGAAGCCGTCCGGACTGGCCGGGAGCCGGACGTGACAAGGAATACACCATGACGCTCACACGCATCAGCATGCTGTCGCTTCTGGCAATCGCAGCAGGCTTTGCCATCATCCAACTCAGCATTTCCAGCAGCCTGCTGGGAGTTTTCACCCAGGCTGTGGTCTACGCCATCTTCGCCCTGGGCGTTGGGATACTGCTACGCCAAAACGGCCTTGTCAGCTTTGGCCATGCCCTCTACTTTGGGGCAGCCGGATATGGCATAGGTGTCGTCCTGGCACTCGACTGGATGCCTGCAGAGGCGGCTATCGTCGTGGTGCTGCTTGCCATCGCCGCACTAGCCTTTGTCATCGGACTGGTCATCGTGCGGGTACCGGGTATTGCCTTTGGCATGCTAACGCTGGCCATCGGTCAGATGGCGTATCTATTGGCGTCGCGCGCAAGCGGCATCACCGGGGGCTCCGATGGCATGAGCATCAACTGGCCAGCCACGCTGTTTGGCCACTCCCAATCTGCCTTGCTCAAACCTGCCACCCTGTTTCTGGTCGCCTGGGTTCTGATGGTGGTGGTGACCTTTGTGCTGCTGTGCATCTTGCGCACCCGTTTCGGCAGCATCACCGAAGCCATCCGCGACAACGAGGAGCGTGCCCGCTTCATCGGCATCACGACCACGGTACCGCGCGCCGCGGTGTATGCGCTGTCGGCGGTAGTGACGGGTATTGCCGGGGTCCTGTCGTCGCTCAACACCGGCTTCGTTTCGCCGGAGAACCTGCACTGGAGCGTCTCGGCCATAACACTGCTGATGGTCGTCGTGGGGGGCGTAAAAAGGCTTGTCGGCCCCATCATCGGCGCCATTGTCTATTTCCTGTTCAAAGACCTGCTGGGTGAACATGCCACCCACTCCATGGCGCTCTTTGGCGCTGCGCTGATCGCCGTGATCGTGTTCTCGCCCCACGGCATCGTGGGCGCGCTCGAAGACCTGCGCATTCGCCTGCGTTATGGCCCGGTAGCTCAAAGGAAGACCCCATGACCCCACAATATGTTTTACAAGCAGAGGATGTTGCCATTCACTACGGTGGGGTCAAGGCTCTGGACGGTGTGGCCATCACGCTGGAAAGGGGCCAGATTCGTGGGCTCATTGGCCCCAACGGGGCGGGCAAATCCACGGTCATCGATGCCATCACCGGTCGCACACGCCTGACGCGTGGAAAGGTTGTGCTCGACGGCGAGGATGTGAGCCATCTAGGGGCAGTGGAGCGTCGCCGCAGGGGCCTTTCGCGCAGCTTTCAGCGCACCAGCATCTTTGGAGGCATGACCGTGTTGAAGCAAGTGGAATTGGCCTCTTACAAGATGGGAGTGGTAGACCCTGGCGCCGATGCGAAAGCCGTCCTGGAAGAATTGAACCTCGACAACCTGACCCATGTGCATGCCGAGGACCTGGGCTACGGCGAACAACGTCGTCTGGACCTGGCACTGGCTCTGGTGGGCCGCCCCAAGCTACTGATGCTCGACGAGCCCATGGCTGGTCTGTCGGTCAAGGAATCTCTGGACTTGGCGCAGCACCTGAAAGCTTTGACCTCGCGCTGGGACGTTTCGGTCTTGCTGGTGGAGCACGACATGGATGTGGTCTTTGGCATCTCCAATGTCGTCACCGTATTTGAGTTGGGCCGTGTCATTGCCGATGGTGACCCGGCCAGCGTGCGCGCCAACCCACGGGTGCGCGAAGCCTATCTGGGGAGCGCGGCATGAGTGCACTGCTGACAATGACGGATGTCGATGCCTTCTACGGCTCCGCGCACATTCTGCATCGCCTGAGCCTGGCGGTTCAACCCGGGGAGCGTGTGGCCCTGATAGGCCGCAACGGCGTGGGAAAGACCACGGTGGTCAATACCATTCTGGGATTGGCACAGCTAAAAGGAGGTCAGATCCGGCTGGGTGACAAGATCATCACCCGGCCCCGCCCCTACATAGCCGCCCAGCACGGTACGGTGGTGGTTCCGCAGGGGCGACGCATCGTGGCCAACCTGACGGTGGAGGAAAACCTGCATTTGGGTGCGGCCGTCGGGCGCAAGGGCCCCTGGAATGTGCCGGAGATCTACAAGCTTTTTCCCATCCTGAAGGAGCGCGCCCACACACCGGGAACGGCCTTGTCGGGTGGCCAGCAGCAGATGCTGGCAGTGGGGCGCGCACTCATGGCCAATCCCCATTTGATTTTGCTCGACGAGCCCACCGAAGGGCTGGCGCCGGTCATCGTGGATCAGTTGGCAGACATTTTCAACCGGGTAGCAGACCAGGGCACAGCCCTGCTGTTGATTGAACAGCATCTAAGCCTGGTGGTTCGCGTTGCACACCGCTACCTGGCCATGTCGAAGGGGTCCGTCGTGGCGCAGGGCGCCGTGGTCAATTCCCCGCAGGGACTCAAAGATATCGAAGAACACGTGATGGTCTGACCCAGACCGACTTGCGTGATGGTGGCTACCGGAGCCTTTCCGGCATTCAATAAAGAGGATACGAGCATGTTCAAACGTACACAATTGCACAAACTGCTGGCCGGCACTGTTCTGCTGGCCACACTACCGTTGGCTGCCTACGCGCAGGGCAAGGAACCGATCAAGATTGGCCTGGTGACATCCAAGTCGGGTGGTTTCGCCACCATGGGAGCTGACGTGGCCAATGGCATTAAGTTTGCCGTTGACGAAGCCAATGCAAAGGGCGGCGTCGATGGCCGCCAGATCATTGTGGCCGAGGGTGACGATGAAAGTACTCCTGACGCTGGTCGGCGCGTGGCCGAGAAACTGGCCCGCGATGGTCACAACCTGATCATCGGACCCATTACTTCCGGCATTTCCTTGGCCATCAGCCAGAATTTGGTGCGCTGGGATGCGGCCTTCATCGGCACTATGAGCAAGGCCGACAAGCTTACTGCTGACGCCTGCAACCCGCGCTTCATCCGGACCAACCACTCCGACGCCATGGATCTGGCCATGATCAATGAATGGCTCAAAGGTATCCCGGGCAATAACTTCGCCATCATGGCCGCCGACTACGTTTGGGGCCAGGATTCGGCCAAGTCCTTTGAAGCCGCGGTAACGGCACAGGGAAAGAAAGTGGCGCTAAAACTCTTCGTGCCACTGGGCACCAAGGATTACGCTCCATATATCCAACAACTCAAGGGCGCCAACGTAGACGGCGTCTGGGTGGCCGATGTGTCAGGCGCCATCGCGTTCACCAAGCAGGCCGCCGACTTCGGCCTGATCCCGAAGACGCCGCTGATTGGACATGCTCTGCTGTCGAACTTTGTGATCAACGCTACTGGCAACGCTTTGACCAACACACCTGGAAACGTGGGTTACACGCCAGACATCGACTCGCCACAGAGCAAGGCCTTTGCAAGCGCGTTCAAGGCCAAATTCAACCGCCTGCCTTCCGACACCGAAGGCCAGGCCTACAACGGTGCCATGGTCTTGTTCCAGGGCGTTTCGCTCGCCAAGAGCGTGAAACCCGAAGACGTGACCAAGGCGCTGCGCGGCGCCCAGGTGGATACGCTGTACGGCAAGATGACGGTCCGCGCCGCTGACAACCAGTTGCTCATTCCCAACTACGTGGCGCGCGTCAAGACAGCCGATGGAGTTTTGCGCCCGGTGATTGAGCGCGCGTACCCGGTTTCGAACGTGCCGCCCGCCTCACCTCTGTGCAAGATGTAAGAACGCGACCGGAGAGCCGCCATGAGTTACCGCCGCGACACGACTAAGCTTGCTTCCGCAGACCAACACTTGGCGCTTTCCGAAGCACAGGCTGCGGAGCTGCCGGACGCTCTCAAGGTTGTGCCGCGCACTTGTGCGACAGTGGCCATCATCGGTGCGGGCACCATGGGTGCCGGCATTGCCATCTGCGCGCTCGATGCCGGGCTCAAGGTCATCTTGCTGGAGCAGGACGAAGCCGCTTTGCAGCACGGTCGGGAGCGAGTGGCTAACCATTACCAGGGCCGTGTGGCCAAGGGAAAGCTGGCTGTTGAGGCAGCCACTGCTACCCAGGCGCTGCTGACGCCCAGCACCGACTGGACCCAACTCAGCCACGCCGATTTGGTGATCGAGGCGGTGTTTGAAGACCTTGCCGTCAAGCAAGAGGTCTTCAAAAAAATCGACACCCATGCACGCGGCGGTGCGGTGCTGGCCACCAACACCTCGTACCTGGATGTGGACGCTATTGCCAACGCGACCCGCCGCCCGCAGGATGTGCTGGGCCTGCATTTTTTTAGCCCGGCCAATGTCATGAAGCTGCTGGAAGTGGTGCGCGGCGCGCAAACCGCACCGGACGTGCTGGCCACCGGCATGGCATTGGGCAAACGCCTCAAGAAGATGCCAGTGCTGACTGGCGCCGCCTTTGGTTTCATTGGCAACCGCATCTACAACGCCTACCGCCGCCAGTGCGAGTTCATGCTGGAAGACGGCGCCTGGCCCGAGGAAGTGGACGCCGCGCTGGAGGCCTTTGGCTTTGCCATGGGTCCTTTCACGGTGGCCGACCTGTCGGGTCTGGACATCGCCTGGCGCATGCGTAAGGCCCAGGCCGCCACGCGCGACCCACGCGAGCGCTATGTCGCCATCCTCGACCACTTGTGCGAGCAGAATCGCCTGGGCCGCAAGACTGGGGCCGGTTACTACACCTACGTGGATGGCAAACGCAGCCCGACCACCGATGACGTGGTGCGCGCCATCATCACCCAGGCCAGTGCCGCGCGCGGCATCACCCGGCGCACCTTGTCCGCCGAAGAGATCCAGCACCGCGCCCTGCTGGCCATGGCCAACGAGGCTGCATTGTTGCTGGCCGAGGGCGTGGCCGCACGACCCGGCGATGTGGACGTGGTGCTGGTGCACGGCTACGGCTTTCCGCGCGCGCAGGGCGGCCCGGTGTTCTGGGCACGCCAGCAGGATGCCGCCACGCTGAAGCGGGACCTGCAAGCCCTGATCCAAGCTGCGGGCCACGGCTTTGCGCTGGGTGACATCGCCCAACTGGCCGCTTGAACACCATTGAATGAAACTGGAAAGACACTCCCCATGAACCACGCTTTTGTCTGCGACGCGATTCGCACCCCGTTTGGCCGCTACGGTGGGGCGCTGAGCAGCGTGCGCACCGATGACCTGGCCGCCATTCCGCTCAAGGCCCTGATGGCGCGCAACCCGGGCGTGGACTGGGCCGCGGTCACCGATGTGCTGTACGGCTGCGCCAACCAGGCCGGTGAGGACAACCGCAATGTGGCCCACATGGCCAGCCTGCTGGCCGGGCTGCCGCTGGACGTGCCCGGCGCAACCATCAACCGCCTGTGCGGCTCGGGCCTGGACGCCGTGGGAACGGCCGCCCGCGCCATCCGCTCCGGTGAAGCCACGCTGATGCTTGCAGGCGGCGTGGAGAGCATGAGCCGCGCACCGTTTGTGATGCCCAAGATGGACACGGCATTCAGCCGCGCCAACGCGGTGTATGACACCACCATTGGCTGGCGCTTCATCAACAAGCTGATGAAAGAAAAATACGGCGTGGACTCCATGCCCGAGACCGCCGAAAACGTGGCCGCCGACTACAAGATCAGCCGCGAGGACCAGGACAAGATGGCGCTGGCCAGCCAGCTCAAGGCCGTCGCTGCACAAAAGGCCGGCCACTTTGATGCAG
>ERZ724520.571-NODE-571-length-19492-cov-4.745228_pt1 | contig 19492 bp, 14 predicted proteins | sample MGYA00376053_ERZ724520 | MGnify/ENA primary metagenome ERZ724520 (study PRJEB28724, sample SAMN07190886) | activated sludge metagenome | isolation source: activated sludge of sewage treatment plant in Hong Hong | place: USA: Christiansburg, Virginia | collected...
TATTGCTTGGTTGTTAGTTAAACTGTTTAAACAAAAAGTGTCTTATAAACGCATGTTCATTTTTTTATTGGCTTGTTTGTGGGGTCATTCTTTGTTGGACTGGTGCACTAATTTTGGCACTCAATTATTGCTTCCTTTTACAAATGAAAATTATTCTCTAAATACACTCGCAATTGTTGACTTGTTGTTTACACTGCCAATGTTAATCTTTGTAGCACTTGCAGTTTTTTATAAAAAAAACGGAGTACGAAGAAACAAGTTGGCACAAGCCGCTCTAATATATTGCTTTGCCTATTTAGGGCTGACTTTCATAAATAAGGCCCAAGCAGAAAACAGGGTTAAAGAATCTTTTGTAAATAATAAAATTCCTGTAACTAATTATATTACGAATCCAACCATGCTTAACAATGTTTTATGGTATGGCGTTGGAAGTAATGATAGCACTATTTTTATAGGGGAGTTTAGTTTATTACATAAACAAAATCCTATTACTTGGCATAGTTACCAGCGGAATCAGTATTTAATGCAACAATGTAAAAGCAAAAAGGATATTGAAATACTGAGATGGTTTAGCGACCCTTACACTATTGCTCAAAACAATGGCGATACATTAAATATGTATGCTGTAAAATTTGGTAGAACAAATATGCAGGAAAGCGAACTTCAAAAATCGATTGTATTTCATTACAAACTATATCAAAATAATGGTAAAGAAATGATGGGCATGGAACAAGCCAATGAAAAGAACATGAATTTTAAAGAAAGCTTTACAGATTTGTGGGAAAGAATTTGTGGAAGAAGATATTGATTACATTTCTTCCTAACTAATCCAATAAATTATCACCACCAAAAAAATTAATATAAGTTTTACTAATCTGACAAAACTTTTCAATTAGGATTGGATTTACTGAACCCATTGTATGATTTAAAAGTAATTAAATTTTCAAACAGTGATGTTACTAGTATAAAACAAGTGTCTTTCTAAAATTTTATTATTTTCACCCACTATTTCTTTCTTGATATTGGAAAATAAGTTTGACTTATAAGGTATCATTTTGTTTACCAATTACTTTAGATGGCAATACACCAAATTTTTTCTCAAATGCTACTGCAAATTTTCCAATGTTTTTATAACCTAAAATTTCCGCCGTTTCGCCTACGCTTTTGTGATGTATAACAAGTAAATCATGAGCAAATAAAAGTTGTTTACCTAAGTAAAACTGATAAATAGAGTCGCCAAAGTAATTCTTAAAATCAGCTTTAAGTTTGGCTGGTGATATATTTATTTCAGTGGCCAGGGATTCTATACCTGGGAATTCAGTTAACAAACAATCTTTTAATCGCTTTTCTACCTTATTCAACTTTATTAATAAATCTGGGTCAACATTAACTAAGCAATTACTATTATTATGCTGTACATCATAATTATGTAATAGGTAATCAAGAGTATTGCTAACGAAATTGTTCAACTCGATTTCCCTTTCTTTAACATCATCTATTTTAGCAATCTCTAAAGCATTTTCGATAAAATCAGAATTAATATTTACATCAGGCCAAATACTATACGTTGAATTTGAATTTATAAACAAATCTAAATTACTCTTTAAATATTTATCTTTAGTAACAACATTTTCTTCCATCCATTTTTTAGACATATACAAACCAGCAAACTGTATATGAGTATTTTTGAAAATGATATGGTGAAGTTTATGCTCTGGCTTAAAAAAATTCCACGAACCAACCGAGTAACTTAAACCGCTTTGTAGCGCCATTTTTTTTTCGTTATTATGTTTAATTAAATTGTAGCCAAAACAATAATAATCATTGGATTCATTTTCATTAAAATACCCTACAAACTCCAAATTAGCTCTGCTATTTAAAAAACTTGCGTAAAACCACAAACCCTCACATATTTCAATATAATACGCATCGCATTGTACCAAACGATTATCAATACTTAGCATACATTTTTTCGGATCCCATTTTACAAAAGGTGTATGTTTAAAGCTTTGCACCATTGTACTGGGCGAATTTATCAATGCTGGTATCACATAAAAACCTTTGCGGTATTTAAACATGTACTTTTTATAATCTACCAAAAACTGTTTTATGTGCTTAAGCATATAGGTAAATATAAAAAATAAATTTTAGTCTTAAAAATCAGATTTAGCTTTTAGGGCAGATTAAAAGAAATGGTTTTAGCTTTTAGGGCAGATTTCTACTTTATTAAAAATTTACTTTAGCAATTTTAAAATATAATAAGAACAACCAATCATTTTTTTGAACTGAATTAATAAATGCATCTTCTTACAAAACATCATTCTTTTACTAAGGAGCAATGAATGATTAACGTTAAAAAGATAATTCTTTAATAAATTCTGCATAAAAAATAGCATATAAAACCACTAAAAATCAACATATGAAAAAACAATTACTCACCCTTGCAAGTATGTTAAGCCTTGCCACATGCACTCAAGCACAAGTTAGTTTTGCCCCAAAAGTAAATTATGGAACAGGAAGTTCTTCAGGTCCACGCTCTTTATTTTCTACCGATTATAATAGCGATGGATTTAAAGATTTAGTAACTGCTAATATTAATTCAAACGATGTTTCAATTTTATTGGGTTCTGCTTCTGGCACTTTTACACCTGCAGTTAATTACGGGGTTGACACAAATCCTTTCACAGTATTTTCCGCCGATTTTAATGGTGACGGAAATATGGACGTTGCAACCGCTAATATTGGTTCAAACAATGTTTCTGTATTATTAGGTTCAAGCACAGGTACTTTTGCCGCCGCTGTTAATTATAGCGTTGGATCAAACCCAGGCTCCGTATTTTCTGCTGATTTCAATGGTGACGGCAAGATGGATTTAGTAACTGCAAACGAAGTTTCAAATAATGTTTCTGTATTATTAGGTAGTGGAACAGGTACTTTTGCAGCTGCGGTTAATTACAGCGTTGGATCAGGTCCATTTTCAGTATATTCTGCTGATTTTAATAGCGATGGCAAAATGGACTTAGCAACGGCTAATGATAATTCAAATAATGTATCAATTTTATTTGGATCTAGTACAGGCACTTTTGCAGCAGCCATTAATTATAGCGTTGGTTTATTTCCAATGTCAATATTTTCTGCCGATTTTAATGGCGATGGGTTTAAAGATTTAGCAACAGCTAATTATTTCTCAGACGATATATCCATTTTATTAGGCTCAGCAACTGGCACTTTTGCAACGGCAGTTAATTATGGCCTTGACTCAAGTCCAACCTGTGTGTTTTCTTCCGATTATAATGGAGATGGAAAGATGGACTTAGTAACAACGTTTGATGGCTCATCCAAGGTTTCCATTTTATTGGGCTATGGCACAGGAATATTTGCATCCGCAGTTGAGTATGAGATAGCAGGCTCAGGCGCAGTCACAGCGTTTTCAGATGATTTTAATGGTGATGGCAAGATGGACTTATCAACAGCTAATTATGATGATGACAATCTAAGTGTAATATTGAATAATACAGTGCCAACATACACTACTGGTGCTGGAGCTGCCCTTAATTTTTGGGATAATAGTTATGTAACTGTACCTACAGCAACTAATTTCCCAATTGGTAATTCGCCATATACCTTAGAAGCATACATAAAGCCAGCACTATTACATTATGGTGGCATTATTGGTTGGGGTAATTATGGCACTAGTGGTGAAGAAAATACCTTGAGTATAGATGAATTTGGAAATATTAAAAATTCTTGGCTGTCAGGTGCAGATTTATCTGCCTCATCAGGCACATTAAATTTAGCAGATGGAAATTGGCATCATGTTGCTGCTACTTACGATGGTATAGAGAAAAAAATTTATATAGATGGTGAGCTAGCTGGCTCAACCTATGTTGGCCCGCTTACCTTAGCGGTGCCACATGCAACCAATGTTACCATTGGCAATACGAGTTTTGATGTGAACTTTAAAGGCGGTATCGACGAAGTACGTGTTTGGACTCGTGCCTTATGCCAAGCAGAAATTCAAAATAACATGAGTGGAGAATTATCAGTACCGCAAACTAGCTTAGTAGCATATTATCAATTTAACCAAGGTATGGCAAGTGCTCCAAACCCAAGTGTTACAACATTAACTAATTTAGTAGGAGCAACAAATACGGGCTCATTAACTAGTTTTGCATTAACTGGTGCGTTTAGTAATTGGGTAGCACCAGGCGCGGTAACAACTGGCAGTATGGCACCTTCTATGATTACTGTTTTAAGTCCTACTGCTATTTGTAATGGTAATTCAGCAGTATTAGCAGCAAGTTCTACATTAACTGCAATGAGTTATACATGGAGTACAAGTGCAACTACAACATCTATTTCAGTTAGTCCAACTGTAACCACAATATATAATGTAGTAGCAACTAATACAGATGCATGCATGCCTATTAAAACTATTACATTAACTGTAAACGCTTTACCAACAGTATTAGCAAGTACAAGCAACTCTATAATATGTATAGGGCAAACCGCTACATTAACTGCAAGTGGCGCAACATCTTATACTTGGAATACGAGTGCAACAACTACCGTTATAGCAGTATCACCAACGGTAACAACAACATACACCGTAAATGGAACAGATGCAAATAGCTGTGCTAATTCTACAACTGTATCTGTAACTGCAAACATTTGTTCAGCAGCCGAAACACTACATTTTGATGGCACTGATGATCGTGTAATGTTAGGGTCTTCATTAAACCCAATTTTAAATAGTTCAAATAAAATTACTGTTGAAGCATGGGTAAAACCATCAATAAACACTGGGCTTGGCTGTATAGTTGGTAATTATAATACTTCAAATGCTGATATGCAATTTTTATTAAGAAGAGACTTTAATAAATTTGCCTTTTATGTTGATAATGGCGGGGGATTTACCTCAGTAACTTCGGTAGCTACTGCAAGTACAGGAGTATGGCAACATGTTGCAGGTTCTTGGAATGGATCTGTACTTAGCATTTATGTGAATGGTGTATTATCTAATACCGCAACTTTAGCAGGTGCAAATTTAAGAAACAATACAAACCCTATTTGGATAGGAGCTAATCAAATTGGAGAAAACTTTACTGGTTCAATTGATGAGGTTCGAATTTGGAATAAAACATTATGTCAACCTGAAATTCAAAATAACATGAATGGAGAAATTGCTACAATAGCACCTAATTTACTAGCAAACTATCATTTTAACCAAGGTATTGCAGCAAGTACAAATACAACTATTACTACTTTAATTGATGCTTCTGCAAGTGCATTAACAGGTACACTTACCAATATAGCACTTACAGGAGCTACTTCTAATTGGATAGCGCCAGGTGGTGTTACTAGTGGTAGTTTAGTTACTGCACTTGTAGGTCCTACTGTTGCAATTGCAGGAGCTGGTACAATCTGCTCTGGCACTTCAACAACTTTAACTGCAAGTGGTAGTGTTTCATCTTTTACTTGGACTTCAGGTCCAATTACTGCAACTAACGTAGTTTCTCCTAGTACTACAACGACTTACTCTGTAGTTGGTACAGCAACCAATGGTTGTGTTTCTAATATGGCAATGCAAACATTAACGGTAAATCCAAAACCAATAGTAACAGTAAATAGTGGTGCTATATGTTATGGCAAAACGTTTACAATTGTTCCAAGTGGAGCAAGTACTTATACTGTGCAAGGTGGCTCAACTATAGTTACTCCAACTACTAATACAACTTATAGTGTTATTGGAACAAGTACTGCAGGTTGTGTGAGTTCTAACACAGCAATTAGCACTGTAACTGTAAACTCCTTACCAACTGTATTAGCAAGTACAAGCAACTCTATAATATGTACAGGGCAAACTGCTACATTAAGTGCAAGTGGAGCAACATCTTATACTTGGAATACGAGTGCAACAACCACCGTTATAGCAGTATCACCAACTGTTACAACAACATACACAGTAAATGGAACAGATGCTAATGGTTGTTCAAACACAACCACTATGACTCAAAATGTGAGTTCATGTACTGGGGTTACTTCGTTAGCTAACAGTGATGTTTCTATCAATGTGTATCCAAATCCTAACAATGGATTATTTATTATAGAATTAACATCTGTATCAAAAGTAACAGTAACAAATGCTTTAGGTCAAGTTGTTTTTGCAGAAATGTTTGAAGCTGGTAAACACGATGTAAATATATATAGCGAAGCTACAGGTGTTTATTTTATTAAAGTAATGGCAAATAATAAACAACAAATTATCAAAGTGATAAAAGAATAATATTTTATTATGAATTTAAAAAGCTCGAACAAAACTGTTCGAGCTTTTTTTGCGTTTTTTTACTTCAAATAGCGTAAAGCGAGGATACTCTAAATTTTTCAAAATATAGACTACCTTATTAAAACTAAATTATAATTTTTAAATCTACAAACTACTTTCTGATAGATAACTTCATTATTACTACACAATAAATCTTATTACCGAAACACGATTAGCTTATTATAATGCTGATTATATAAATCAACATCTTTAACTTTAATACCAGATGTCTCTGAAAAAACAAAATTTGAAAAAGCCGTTAAAACAATATAATTTTGAGCTTCATTATTCTATTACTTTTAAATAAATTAAGATATAGTACAAACCTGTTAAAACAAACAATACTCCGGCAATGATCCGCATTACCTTTTCAGTTTTTTGAATGGCTTTAAAATATTTTCCTAATTGCGAAATACTAAAAGCTATAACACCTGTAAAGAACATTACTAATGTACCTGCCCCAAGAGCGTAAAACAAGGGATACATTATTCCTGCACCACCTTTGATACTCATTGGGATTAATGCGCCAAAGTATAATGCTCCACTATACGGACAAAAAGCCATTGCGAATAATGCACCCAATAAAAACGCACCAAGCAATCCTTTCTCTTTAAACTTATCACTCCACTTTTCTGTGAAGTTTCCTTTTCCTAAAAAATTAAGTTTAATCACATTCAGCATCACCAAACCTACAAGAACCATAATCGGTCCGACATACTTTTCTCCATTACCTTGGAAAAATTTAGCTACATGAAATTTGCTTGCACCGAAAGTGATAATAAGAGCAATGCTTGTATAAGTAAAAGCTAAACCTAAAGTGTAAAGCAAACCACTCAATAAAACCTTTTTTCTTCCTTCAGAGTTATTCTTTGAAATAAAAGCTATTGCGGTAATATTTGTGGCTAAAGGGCAAGGGCTAATTGCTGTAAGTATCCCTAACAGTAAAGCAGAAACTAAAGGAAAGTTACTGCTATTCATCCATTGATAAAGTGTCTCAGTCATTATTTCATATGCTAATTTTATTATTTTTTATCTGTCATATGGTATAGCCATGTTATATTTATGTTTTTAACAGTGGCAACATGGCTATTTCAGAGCAGCGTCTATCATGGTTTTTAACTCGGAAATAAATACTTCGTTATCATTGGCTTTTTCAAATGCAAAATCGCTCCAATCGATAATACTGTCTTTTCCATTTACTACTTTGTTGATCATTAATGCAGTTCCGGTAGCTTGAAATTTCTCCGCTAATTTTTCATTCTTTTCATCATCCACATCAATGATTGAAAACACAATAGAATTGTCTTTTAATTGAGCTGCAAAGTATTTATCCAATGCAGTTTTAGTATTCGCTTTCATGTTCTTGCAAGTCTCACATTGACGTGTACCATGAAAACAATACACTTCTAAGCGATTTTGTTTTGCAACAGAGGTTGTTGTTTCAACTTTAGCGGTATCATTCTCCGCTTTTGGAGTAGAGTTGCAGGCTGTGAAAAGCCCTGTAGCTATTGTAAGAATTATTAAAAGTTGTTTCATTTAGTTTGCGTATTTTAAAATTAAACCTATTTGTCCTGCGTGGTATGCAGTATGAGAAATAATACGAGATAAAGCTTCTGCTTTGGTTACTGTTCCAAATTCGGCAGTTGTAACATTACCTTGCCAATCAGTATCAGCTTGTTTTAAGATTGCCTGTTCTAATACAGAAGCAGATTCTTTTAATAATTCAAGTGTTGCATTAAGGTTGGTAAATTTTCCTGTGTCGTGGATTGTTTTTCCAACGGTTGACATTGTTACTCTGATATCTAATCCAAATACATTCTTAGCAAACAATTGTTCTACTTCAGCAATGTGCTGCATTAAAAAACCAATAGAGTTTGAATTGGGATGTATTTTTTTCACAAGATCCGCCTCCTTAATATTGGGTAGTTGATTGGTTAAACGGGTTCTGCCCATTTTAAACATTTGTAATAATTCTTGTGTCATAGTCTTATTTTTTATCAGCTGGTTTTTTACAAGTACCATCAGGATTACAATCTTTACTATTTGGATTTTCGCAACACGCTTTCTTTTCGCCTCCTGCAAGAGTTGGTAAGCTTTTCTCGCTCCACGCATCCATTCCACCTTCCATATTCGCTACATTCTCAAATCCCTTTCCTTTTAATAATTCATAAGCCTGGGAACTTCTACCACCTTTTTTGCAAACAACAATTACTTGCTTGTCTTTGGGTACTTCTGCTAATCTTAATTCTAGTTCTCCTAATGGAATATTTTTCACATCCTTTACATCAAAAGCTAATTCAGCTAATTCATCTGGCTCTCTAACATCAATAATTAATGCGCCTTCTTTACTTAAAGCCAAGGCTTCATCTACGGTGATGTCAGCTTTAGGGCTTTTAAAATTAGTTGAAGTAGAATCCTTTTTACTGGCTTCTGCGTTCGCAGTTTCAGTTTGACTATTATTACAAGCGACTAAAAAGATACTTGCTATTGCGGAGAGAATTAAAATTGTTTTTTTCATGCTCTGTTTTTTTATAGAATTAAATTGAATAAATATCCTGAAATGATAATACATGCTGTTACTACTCCAAAAAATATTAAAAGCATTTTAGTTGTCATTACTTTTTTAAGTAATAAACCTTCTGGTATTGATAAGCCAACAACCGCCATCATGAACGCAATGGCTGTTCCAATTGGAATGCCTTTTTGAACCAAGACTTGCATAATAGGTAAAACACCTGCGGCATTGCTATACATGGGCACACCAACTAATGTTGCTATTGGCACAGCAAAGGGATTTTCTTTAGTAATATATTGCTCAAAAAATCCGGTAGGAATAAATCCATGCATTAAACCACCAATGGCAATACCAATTAAAATGTAAATTGAAACGCCTTTAACAATCCCTAATGCCTCTTTTCCAATACCAGGTAAACGTTGCATGAAAGTTTGTTTTTCTTCTACATAGCTTTCATCTTCAATTTGTTTATTTTCTAATATTTTTTTCACCCAATCAGTCAATAAATGCTCTAATTTTAATTTACCAAGCGTGTATCCTGCTATCATTGATAAAACAATACCACTCACCACGTACACAATTGTTACTTTCCATCCAAACATCCCAAGGAACATGGCAACCGAAACTGCATCAACTAATGGAGATGAAATTAAGAAAGCTAATGTTACACCTAATGGAATACCACCTTTTACAAAGCCTATGAATAAAGGGACAGAGGAGCAAGAACAAAATGGAGTAATAGTTCCAAAAAAAGATGCCAAGAAATAATCGAAGCCATACCATTTACGTTTGGTTAAAAAATTGCGGACTTTATCAATTGGGAAGTACGAATTAATGATACCCATTAAAATGGTTATAAATCCTAATAGGATAAAAATCTTTATTGTATCAAATACAAAGAAATTTAACGCATCGCCAATTTTAGAGCCATGAGTTAAACTAAAGACTGAATAGATTAACCAATCTACAATATATTGTAACCAATTGAACATCTTTTATTTTTAGTAACAACAGGATTTGCTGGACATACTTCTTTTACTAATGTTTGCTTTTCCATTGTTATAATTTTAAGCAGTTAACAATTGTTTAATTTCGTTAATATCAGCAACTCTGCCTTTTACTTTAATTATATCGTCAATAATTAAAACGGGAGTTGTAAGCACATTGTACTTCATCATCTCTTCAATGTCTTCTATTTTGGTTACATCTGCTTCGATTCCCATTTGCTTTATAGCTTCTAAAACATTGTTGTAGGTGGTTTTGCATTTTGCACATCCCGGTCCTAATACTTTTACTTGCTTTTTCATATTGAATTTTATGTTTTGTTTCTATTAGTGAATTTACTTGTTGTTCGTAGTTCGTAAGATGACGAATATCATATTCAATTTTTTTTAATCAAAAAATCCTATCATCAAACCTTTTACTAAGTTCCAGTTCTCTTTATTAATACAGTATTTAGTTTTTGGAGGATCAATTTCTCCTTGTATTAATCCTGCTTCTCTTAACACCTTTAAATGCTGCGACAAGGTGCTATTTGCTATGGGTAATACTTCTGCCATGTCTCCATGAAAGCAACAACTCTGTTTTGAAAGCTGTTGAAGAATAGCTACCCTTACCGGATGCCCAAGTGCATTGCTAAACTTAGCTATTAGCTCTTGTTTATCGGTGTATTTTTTTGTTTCGGTTGGCATGTGTTTTTATTTCTGTTCGTAAATATGCGAATAATATTAATTCAAACTAATGAAAATAAACATCTGATTTTTTTGAAAAAATTGAAATATATAGACAATTGATTAATAATTAACATGAATAAAACATAATTCTATATCAATAATGTCAATAAAAAAATCCTCTCATTGCCATGAGAGGATTTGTACCCAGAAGGAGACTCGAACTCCCACGTCTTTCGATTACAAATGTTACACAACAAAAAGAGGTTGTCTCTTTTTAGACAGCCTCTTTTGTTAAAATTGATTATTAAGAATTATAACAAAGTTGTATGACAAACTTAATCCGTTACTTTAAAATAATGTATATATCTAATAATGGAATACAACTTGCTAATATTATCACCCCTTATTTGAAAATAATTTCATGGCTTGTGCTCGGGTAGTTACATGTAGTTTTTTATATATTTTAGTAACGTGATTACGAACTGTATTTGGGCTAACGTCCATTAATTCAGCTATTTCTTTATATTCCAAACCATCAATGAGTTTTAGTAATATTTGTTTTTCTCTTTCAGTTAACTTATAATCTAATTCAGAACAAAAAGCAGGTTCCTGAATATCTATATTGGCATTCATGAGTAATTTAAGTGCTCTTCGTGCTATACTTGGCGACATTGGAGCGCCTTCATTATTTAATAAATTAATTATAGCCTCTTTAATTTTTTCGATAGGTTCGTCTTTTAATAAATAACCATCGGCTCCAGCTTTAATAGCACTAAATATTTTTTCATCCTCATCAAATATAGTGAGCATTAAATATTTAGAGTTGGGGTATCTATCTTTCCCTTGAGAAACGGCTTCAATACCATTCATAATAGGCATATCAATATCCATTAAAATAACATCTGGTTCAATTAATTTTCTGGCATCAACCATTTTTTCTAAAAAATCTTTACCGTTCTCTGCCGTAAAAAGTACTTTATAATTATTAAACGCATTTAGTCTTTCTTTTAAAGCGTTTCTTAATGCTTGTTTATCGTCAACAATAGCAATGTATGTCATGTCTTTTTTTTTCATAAAGGTGTGGCTATATGTTTAATATAAAAATAGTACAATTATACTACTAATAAATAAGTAGTTCCTTGAGCTATTACCGAACTGCTATTTATTGTGATATTAGATTCCTCTGCTCTGCTTGCAATATTTTTTAAACCATAACTGTCTTCTGGAACATCAGATATATTAAATCCAACACCATTATCTGAGATCTCAATTTCAACCTGTTCTTGAGCTCTAATTATAATTGTTAATTCGGCAGCTTGAGCATATTTAAAAGCATTATTTATAATCTCTTGACACATTCTAAACAAATTTAAACCAACTGCAGATTTCAATTTAATATCCTCGATAATAGTTTCGTTAAAACTAACTTTTGCTTTAGAGTTTTTAAATAATTGTCTTGTATACATTTTTAATTTGTCCGACAAGTCTGTTACACTCAAATCCTCTTCATTTATTGCCCAAATGGTTTCACGTAAATTACTAATTACTTGGCGTACTGATTCATTAATGTTGTTTGACAACTCGACACGTTTTTGTTTATCGTCATTTTTAATGTCTTCTAACGAATATAAGATATAAGATAATTGACCACCAACATTATCATGTAAATCACGTGATATTCGCTGTTTTTCTTGTTGAATAGCTTGTGTGGTTTCCAACTCTTTTTGTTTCTTTTTTAAATTAATAATATTAATACGCCAAATAACAATAAATACAATCAATAAAATACCAATAGCAAGAACAATAATAGTTTTATTTCGTTGATCAATTTTTGATTGTTTTAATATATTATCTTGTTGTAAAATTGTATTTTCAGTTTCCTTTTTTTCGGTTTCGTAAATCGTTTTGTATTCAGCAATCTTATTTGCTCCTTCTACTCTGTATAATGAATCTTTAATGGAAATATACTTGGAAATAGTACTTCTTGCATTTGTGTCATTAGTTGCTAACATTACATCCATCATAATCCATATAGCATATAATCTACCTTCTACAGCACCAATTTGATTGTATAATTTTAAAGCAGAATTTAATGTGTCAAGGGCTGCATCATATTTTTTTAATCTTTCTAATAAAATTCCACGTTTCATTTTTGCAAAAGCAACCCATGTTATATTATTAGATTTATGGGCATATTTTTCGGCCTCTATAATATATTTTTCAGCCACAACGTAATCTCTATTATTAACCAAATATAAATCTGCAATGACTGAATTAACTTTTGAAAGATCTGCATATTTATTTGTGGACTTAAGGATATTTAAAGTCGTATTTAAATAAAATAAAGCGGAATCCGTAATTCTTAATTCAACGTACATAGCACCAATATTATGATTAACAATATGCTGTATGCTGTCAATTTTACAGGAATCCGCTAATGTTTTTGATTTAAAAAAATAAGATAGTGCTTGCCTCCTATCCTTATTATAATACTGCATTTTACCAACTTGTAAATAAGCATAAGCAATTTGGTCGCAAATTTTAGATTGTTCAGCTAATTTGAGCGCATTAATATTAGAGATTAAAGCATCGTCATATTTTCCAATTTTAAATTCTTGTGCTGACTTTTTATATATTTCTTGTATCTGATTTTGACTATTTAGAGTATGAAAAAAAACTCCAAAAATGAATAATAAGATGATCTGATGTTTTTTCATAAAATATACTAATCAAATATAAAATTATATATTAAATAACTGTGATACAAAACAAATAAGATTTTTAAAAACTAGCATGATTAAAAAAGGATAAAAACACAGTGTAATTGGTTATTAAAAGATAAATAAGGATAGTGTAGTACATCAGTACTATATATTAAGTGAGTTCATTATCTCATTTTTGTATAAACTTATTAAACCACTCATTATGAAAAAACAACTAATCAAATCAATTGCATTCTCAGTTTTAGTTTCTATTGGAGTTTCATTGAATGCTCAAACATGGGCTCCAATTTTTACACCTGGCTCTCCTACAACTGGAACAACTACATTAAGTAGTACCAGTTTAGATGACTTTTCCTTTTTTGATGACAACAAAGGTATTGTATCCTTAGGTTACGGATTTTATTTAACAACAGATGGCGGTGCCACATGGAGTCCTGAAAAAGATGTTGCACCTTATCCTGAATTTAGAGGAGTTCATTATTCTAGTGCACAAAATATTTTTTTAGGTGGAGGGTCAAGGGTATTTAAAAGCACAAATAATGGCGCTACTTTTACAATACAAGCTACTACATCGCCAGCATTAACAATAAACGACATCAAAGTAGTTGGGTCTTTAGGAATTGCAGTAGATGAATATTGCAAAGCCGCTTATTCAAATGATGGCGGAAACACATGGTCTGTAATTAGTCATACTGCTCTATGTGGAAGCATTCCAAGTATGGAACTTGTTGACATTGTTGATGATAATACCGCATTCATTGGTAAAGTAAGGTTATTTAAAACAGTTAATGGCGGAGCTACATGGTCTGCAGTATCAATGCCAACCTTTGGTGGAAGTGGCGTTGGGGCAGTTGATTTTATTAGTGCAACAGAAGGGTTTATTGTAAAAACCTCAAAAATGTATAAAACTAACGATGGAGGAGCTACATGGACAGATATTACAAATGGGTTTACTAGTTCCATTCCTAGCTTTACGGCAACTCATTCATTTGGAGGTAGTATTTGTGCTATCGACGCTAATACAATTTATGTGGGTGGCAAAGGTTATATATACAAAACCACAAATGGCGGAGCATCTTTTGCTATTGATTATACTAATACAGCCTGTAGTAGTTGTAACTTTTCAAATATTGAAAAAAGTGGAAATTCATTATTTGCCTCTGTATCTAATGGAGGCTTACATCCAAAAGTTTATAAAAGAGATATTAATGCAGTTGGTGTAACGGAAATTAATAATAAAATTAGTTTCAATATTTTTCCAAACCCAGCAAGTCAATCCATACAAATTCAAGGAGTTGATTTTAATGTAGGAGTTCATTTAAAAATTATTTCAATTGATGGAAAAATAATGAAAGATGAAACGATTAACCAATCAAACATCACAATTTCTGATTTAAACTCTGGGATGTATTTTATAGAGTTAACAGATGTTAAAGGTAAAACAGGAGTAACAAAATTTATTAAAAACTAATTAAACTATGAAAAAAACAATCATTACATCGGTATTTGGAATATCGCTTTTAGCATTGAATGCTCAAGTAGAAGTAACATCAAAAAGTTTTGATTTAGAATCTCAAAACAAACATAAAAATTGGCAATTTGGCGAAGCTGGTATAGATACGCTAACAGGCAGTGTATTTATAAAAATGAAACAACCTGAATGCGACAAATCTGAAACATTTTGGACGACTACTTATAGAGGCCTTAAATGGAACGTCGATAAGTTAATTTTTGATAAAGACTTTAATTACTTAGAAACCAAGTCTGTTAAATATAAAAGCTCTGAAGAAGCTTTATTGAACAACGAAAATATATTTGGTAAAAAATACAAAGCCATTGCTCAAGGCAGTAATAGTCCCGCAATTGCTAAAGTGATGGCATCAGCGTCTACTCCAATGCCAAAAGGACCAATCGACAATTCATTTATGTTTACAACAATTGTTACTGGTAATTCTACTATGAGTGGCTTTAAGTTAGCATCTTCCATAATAAGTGTAGAATCATCCGTAAGTAGTGGGAATAATGGGCCAACATATTGTAATGAATACCCAGTTGTAGTTAAAAAAACAAGTGAAGATGCTAAAGAAGAAAAAGGACAAAGATGGATTCCTATGTTTAGTAATCCAGTACCTAACGGAGGTAATATTCTCTTTAATACAAGTGGTGTTAACAAGGAAGAAAAACAACATTATATTTTTAGAAAGTATGATGAGAATACGACTATTTTAAAGGAACAAACATTTACGTTTAACTACCAATGTTTAATGTATGGTAAAGAAATAGAAAAAGCCCCAGGCGTATTTGATTACGTTTTTGTAACATTACCTATAAATTATAAAAAGTCGAAACTACCTACAGTTCCTGCAAATAATTATGAATATTTTTACGTAGATGGGAGCACCTATGAAATAAAAGAAAAATTAACCATAGTAGCACCTAATTCACAATGGCTCATTTCACAAGTTTATGCAAAAGATGGTGCAATATATTTGTGTGGCGAGTCTGGAAAAACCGCCACTACTTATGCAGATTTTGCAGTTCCTAATCCAAAAGATTACCCTAATTTTCAGCTAGCTAAAATAGAAAATGGAAAGGTAGTATATGTGAAAAATGTTACACCTGAAAACATCACAGCTTCATTAATTAATGTAAATGGTGAAAAAACTAAATCAGACTTAAATTTCAAAGTGCATGCAGCACAAATGGCTGTTGTAAACGGAAAATTTATTTATGGTGGTAGATATGAAAATGTTAAAAACGCAGTGTTTAACGAAAAGGGTGACTTAGAAGCCTTCATAGTTAAAAATGCAGAATTTTCTGAAAATTATTTCACCTTTTCAAAAGACAAAAAAACCATGTATTGCTTGGTGCAAAATGTACTAGACTATAATAAGTGGGATAATAAAACAGGAGTAATTACTCCAAAAAAAGCTAGGGATGTTATTACTTCGTTATCTATTATTAGCTATAACTTAGAAAGCAAAACAGTTAAGTATGAAGATTTCAAAAATGAGAATTGGGGAGTAAAATTTTCAAATCATATTTTAATGGATAATGAAGATCAACTACTCCTACTAGGCACAAGTATTACCAAAAAGGCTAAGGATAGTGAAATTGTATTTGTTAAAATTAAAAAGTAGTTTAACAATTTGATTTCGATTTACTATTTTCTATTAAAAAAAACATAATCGATTTACATAAGTTTAAAACAAAGAGAGGCTGTCTAAAAAAGACAGCCTCTCTTTGTACCCAGAAGGAGACTCGAACTCCCACGTCTTACGACATACGCACCTCAAGCGTACTTGTATACCATTCCAACACCTGGGCAATTGTATACTTTCTGAAAACAATCAGAACAAACACTAGAGTTATAAAACACAAAAATGATAATTATTTTTATATTAGCACTACATTAAAATGAAATTAATTTTAAACATAAAACAAAACTGGAGTATTTTACTAATAATACTCATAGGAATTATATTTCGTTTTATTCCCTTGTTTAATTATGAGTTTAGTCATGATGAATTAAGTGGTTTAAGCCGTACTGTTTACTCAAGTTTTTTTGATGAATTGACAAACGGAGTTAAACTAAACGACACCCACCCAGCCTTAATACAACTGTTTTTGTGGTTTTGGGTAAAGTGGTTTGGATATAATGAGGTAGCTATTAAATTGCCATTTTTAATTTGTAGTATTCTTAGCATTTGGTACATCTATAAGTTTTGCGTTGAATTTTTCAATAAACACGTTGGAATTATAGCTGCCACCGTTGTATCATGTTCATTTATCTTTTTAGTGTATAGTTCCTATGCGCGAATGTATATTACAGGGGTTTTATTTAGCATTCTGTTATTAATTTCCATTTTTAAAATATTATTTTCAAACGAAGTAAAAACAAAAGATTACTTTCTATTTGCACTATTTGCTGCATTATGTGCCTATAATCATCATTTAAGTTCTCTATTTGCTTTTACTACAGTAGGGTTATCGTTCTTTTACATAAAAAAAGATCGCATAAAAAAATACCTATTGTTTTGCGGATTAGCAATTGCAGTTTATTTACCACATTTACCTATAACATTATATCAATTTTCTATTGGTGGAATAGGAACCCAAGTTGGAGGCTGGTTACCTCCACCAAGAAGCAATGAAATTTATTATTTTATAAAAACTCTATTTGGTTGTGGTTACAGTGGAATTGCGGTAATGATACTTTTTTTGATTTTCATACTCAATTCTATTTTTAAACTGAATCCAATATCCAAAAAACAAGTATTTCTATTTTGGTTATTTATTTTAAACTATGTAATTATACATTTATACTCTGTATACAAAAATCCTATTCTTCAAAACTCCTGTTTATTATTTTGCGGTATTGCCCTAATTGTTTTTGTTTCTTCATTTTTACAAAATTTTAATAATAGGCAAATTGCACTATTTAGTAGTTTTTTAATTTTAGCATTTGGATTTCAATCTATTCGTAAAAAGCATTTATTTTCGAAAGTACATGTTCATGAATTTGAACAACAAGCAAAAATTTATTTAGATGTAACTAAAAATTTCGGGCAAAATAGCTCAACAGGCATTTTTGCTTCGGAAGAATTTTTTGTAGACATCTATCAAAAGAAATATAATGAAAAATTAAATTACATAACGGTTTACGATAGTGCTTATAGTTCTGTTGGTAAATTAAGGAATTATTTAAAGTCATTAACTCAACCATATATTGTTTTAGGTGGAATAAACGCTTCCACAACTCAAATAATTAAGGAATATTACCCTTATTTATATTTACATAAAGAGGATTATTTTAGCAATGTACTTGTATTATCTAAAAAGAAACAAGCAAATGAAGATGTATCAATTTTACAAAATAAATCGCTTTTAAATAGTGCGTTAAATGTATTTACAGATTCAAAAAAAGCCTTAACCTTTTATAATGATAGTACGTATTTCTCTTTAACATCAAAAGACTTAAAATACCCATTTAATATAGGTGTTCCAATTGAACAAATTGATTTAAAACAATTTCAAAGTTTGGTAGTTGAACTAAGTTATAAAACGGATTCAATTTTAAATGTTGCTGATGATAAATTATGTTTATCGGTTTCAGAAGAAGGTAAAGAGGCAATTTTCTTCAAAGCCGAAAATTTAAAGGAATACTTTAATCAAAGCAAAACAATTCACACAGTTTATCTTGAACTATTTGCAGGTTCTGATTATCCTAAATGGTTAAAAAATAAAATGAAATTGAGTTTTTTCTTAGAAAAAAATAAACTTTCGCATTATGAAATTGTCAATTTCAAAGTAAAAACTACTGATTACAGCCCAACACGTTGGACACTGTGGGATTAATGATTACCACTATTTTAATTATGCTCTAAAACCTATTACAAGTAAATCATCTACTTGTTCATAGTTCCCTTTCCAATCATTAATCTTAGTATCAATTAACATTTGTTGTTCATTAATATCCAAATTCATTATTTCCAAAAAAAATGATTTCATGTTTTTAGACATTAATTTTTTTCCACTGCTGCCACCAAATTGATCGGCGTAACCATCACTAGATAAATATATCATGTCGCCCTTATTAAGAGAAAAATAATTATTACTATACTCAAAATCATATTCAGTAAAACTAGCAATACTTGCTTTAGTAGGTTTTACTTCAACTAATGAATTATCTAAAGTTTTAACAAGCCACAACGGCCTGTTTGCTCCAGCAAAAACTAGCTCCTTAGTTTTGTAATTATACTTTACCAACGCAATTTCCATCCCATCTCTATTGTTAATTTCATTACTAATATTTTGTTTTAAAACGTTTTTAATTCCATTATTAACAAAAAACAAAATTTCAGCTGGATTATGTGTTTGCTTAGAGGCCTCAGTTAATTTATCGGAACATATCATACTCATAAATGCGCCTGGAACTCCGTGTCCAGTGCAATCTGCACAAGCAATTAAAAACTCACATTCACTAGTTTTTTTAAACCAATAAAAATCCCCACTTACAATATCTTTTGGTTGGAAAAAAATAAAACTTGATTCATAAAACTTCTTTACTTCATCAATACTTGGCAAAATGGATTGCTGTATTCTCTGCGCATAATTTATACTATCAGTAATGTCTTTTTTCTGATGCTCCAACAAATGAACTTGCTCTTCAATTGTTGCAGTTCTTTGTGAAATAATTTCTTCGAGTTTAAGATTTTTAGCTATTAATCGTCTTGCATTTAATTTTACAGTTATT
>ERZ724520.572-NODE-572-length-19477-cov-8.097518_pt1 | contig 19477 bp, 16 predicted proteins | sample MGYA00376053_ERZ724520 | MGnify/ENA primary metagenome ERZ724520 (study PRJEB28724, sample SAMN07190886) | activated sludge metagenome | isolation source: activated sludge of sewage treatment plant in Hong Hong | place: USA: Christiansburg, Virginia | collected...
CCACAGGTCGCGCCGCGAGGTCACCATCTCGCTCACCGCATAGCCCGCCCCCAGGCGCTTGCACAGCTGGCGGAAAGGCCGGTCCGTCACACCCGCCATGGGTGCAACAAACAAGGGATTCGCGATGGCGAAGTGACCGATGTGCATGCGGTGTTGAAAAGGAAATGGGGCGGAGAAATCGGCAGCCGGGGCTCGTGTGGGAAGCTATTCTAGCTGCCTAAAATTTCAGCAATTGAAATCTGCACACGATTTGTTCCACTGCGCATGCATTGGCTGATCTACCGCAAGGCCTACACTGTCAGCATGCCCGCCTGGATCGAACATTTGCTTGCTTTGCTGTCACTGCCCCAGTACGGCCTGAGCACCGTGTTTCTCGTCTCATTCATCTCGGCCACCTTGATCCCCCTCGGGTCCGAGCCCGTGGTCTACGGCGTCATCCACCTCAACCCGGACATGTTCTGGCCCGTGGTGCTGGTGGCCACTGCCGGCAACACACTGGGTGGGGCCGTGGACTGGTGGATGGGCTTTGGCGCCCACAAGGTGGCAGACAAATACAGACACTCGTCCCACCACGCCCGCGCCTTGGACTGGCTGGAAAAACTGGGTCCCAAAGCCTGCCTGCTGGCGTGGTTGCCGCTGGTGGGCGATCCGCTGTGCGCCGTGGCGGGCTGGCTCAAACTGCCGTTCTGGCCCTGCGTGGTCTATATGGCGATTGGCAAATTTGCCCGCTACGTGACCATGACGGCCGCGGCGATTGGCGCCTTTGCCCTGTTTTAGATAGCTCTATCGTGTCTGCAATCAACGACACGTCAAGCCGTTGATTTCAATCGGTTTCTTCTGCGTCCACCAATACGCGTCGGCAAACCCCGACAGTTTGCGGCGGGTGGGAAGCGCCAGATCGTTGATTTCATTGAGATTCTCTTGTGGCACGCATCTTGGGTATATCCCTGCACCCAAACCAAGCACCACAAGTGACAACGCAGGAGAACCCCAATGAAATTGAAAAGACTAGAGGCCATGTTGATGGCATTTGCCGCGAGCGCCACGATGCTCGCAACGCCCGCACAGGCCACACTGATGGGCCGTGACATCGATGGTCAAGCGGTCGCCAACGCCAATGCCGTCTTCTTGTACGACACCGATCTCGACATCACCTGGCTGCGCGATGCCGACGCCAGTGCCACGGCGGGAAATACCAACGACCCCTGGGGCCTGGGCTACGGTGGCTTCATGACCTGGGATGCTGCGAACAGTTGGGCCAACACCCTGCTGGTTGGCACTTTCAGCGGTTGGCGCTTGCCGACTACCCTGATACCCGACTCTTCCTGCAGCAATCCTGACTCCTCCGGAATCAACTGCACGGGCAGCGAGATGGGCCATCTTTGGTATACCGAGTTGGGCAACATCTCCGGCCTGCCCACGGGCAATACCGGTGACTTCCAGAACTTGCAGCCGTTCTACTACTGGTCCGGTACGGAGTTCGCGTTCAGTCCCGACAACGCGTGGTACTTCGAAGCGGGCGACGGCGGCCAGGGCGCCTTCGGAAAGACCACGACCGAGTTCCTGGCCATGGCTGTCCGTCGCGGCGATGTGGCGGCCGTCCAGGTGCCCGAACCGGGCACGCTGGTGTTGGTCGCGGCAGCGCTGGCTGGCCTCGGGGCTCTTCGCCGGCGGGCGACAGTCGGGGCTTCCGGGAATCCGTGGTCGAATGGAATAATGCCAGCAGCCCTCGCAGGTATTGCGTGACCCGCTACTGAATCAATAGCGACTGGCGCAGCGGCAGTACCACCGTGAAGCTCGTGCCCCGGCCGAGTTCGGATGCGACCGAAATGCGCCCGCCATGAAGTTCGACGGCGCGCTGGACGATGGACAGGCCCAGCCCGGTACCCGCGATCTTGCCACTGTTGCTGGCCCGGAAGAAGGGTTCGAACAGGCGGGGGATATCCTGCTGCGGCAGGCCAATGCCGCGGTCCACCACGTGAAACTCGACCTCTTCCGGGTGCACCGTGGCGTCAATGCGCACCACGCCGCCTTCGGGTGAATACTTGATGGCGTTGGACAGCAGATTGCCAAAGATGTGCCGAAACCAACGCTCGTCCAGATCCACCAGACACAGCGGTTCAGCAATGCCCAACGCAATGGGGTGCGCTACTGTCGCAGACGGGTCGGCAAAGCCGCGCCGCACCTCTTCGACAATCGATTCGCACAACGGTCCCAGTGCGTGTGTCGATGGCTTGAACTGCGAGACACCGGCCTCGGTCACGCCAATCAGCAGCACGTCCTCCAGCATGTTTTTCATGCGGTGCACGGCGTCGCTGATGAATGCGAAGCAGCTCTCGCGCTCCGCATCGGCCATGCGCGGGCCGTAGAGCTTCAGCAAATCCGCCGAAGAAAGGATGGTGGCCAGTGGCGTGCGGAACTCATGCGACGCCATGGACACAAAACGCGACTTCAGGTCTGCCAGCTCGCGTTGCCTGGCCAATGACGCCGCAATTTCCAACCCAGCCTGGACGCGCTGCGTAATGTCGCGAACGAAAAAACTGCATTCGAACTGGCCACGCACACGCATGGACGTGACCGATAGCTCGATGGGGAATTCCGTGCCATCGCGCCGGATCGCCAGGGTCTCCAGGCGGGGCGTATTCTTCTGGGCCGTTTGCTGGCGCGCCATCGTGGCGCCCACTTCGTCACGGAACCGTGCCGGGAACAGCATCGCAAGGATGTCTTTGCCCAGGGCCTCGTCCAGCGTCCAGCCAAAACTGATGACGGCCTGCTGGTTCCAGTTGTGGATGCGCCCCTGGCTGTCGGTCAGCACGATGGCATCCTGTGCATTCTCCAGCACGGCATGGTAGGCCTCGTTCGCCTGCTCCAGCAGATCGGCGCGCCCGGCAAGGGCTTCGGCCAGTTGCCGCTGGTGCAGTTCTTCCGCACGTGCCCGTTGTGTTTCGTGGGTCACCCGGATGGCCACCGCCCGGTTGCTGGCTTCCTGGCTGTGGGTGATCTCCCGCGCTGCAATCGCCTGCTTGGCCAACACGAAAGCCTTTGCTGTATCACCGGCGTCGGCGTGCGCCTGTGCCACCGCCTCCAGCAAATCGCCGGGCACGGTGTAGTTCTCAATGGTGGCCGCAACGGCCAAGGCCTGTTGCAGGTAGTGCAAGGTGACGCTGGCGGCGGCCATGCCGGGTGGAGGGTGCAACGCGTGGCGCGCGTGGATGTCGGCCAGCACCCGCAACGCGTCGATCTGGTGAACGCCATGCGACTGCGCTGCCGCCAGCGCCGCCTGCGCTTTGGCCAGCGCGGCTTGCGGCTGTCCCAACTCCAACAACGCCTGGGCCTGGCCGCGCAAGGCGTTGCACAGCAAGTCCGCGGTCTTCAGCGCCTCGGCGCGCTGCTCCAGCAATTGGCAGTTGGCGAGCGCGTCGGCGTATTGGTAGCGCTTGAGCTCCACTTCGCCCAGATAGCGCAGCGCAACCGCGTAATTGCGCGAGGCGGCCTGTGGCGCCATCAGCACCATCGCCTCCTGCAGCAATTCACGGGCTGCGTCGAAGCGCTGCAACTCGCGCAAGGTCCCGGCGGTCTGCAGCAGGGCCACCCCCATGGTGCCCGGCCAGGCGTGGGGCCGTGCCAGGTCCAACCCGCGCTGCATCCATTCGAGCGCCGCGTGGTGGTCGTTGAGGTTGTTGAATTCGACCCCGAGGTTGGTGGCGGCTATGACGGCCCGCCGGATCTGGCCGGTGGCCAAGGCCTGCGTGTAGCTGGTACCGTGGTGCCGGATGGACTCGACGTGCTCGCTACTCTGCGATGCCAGGGTGGCAAAGAAGCCATGCGCCCAGGAGGCCGCTGCCGGATGCGGGTCGACGATGCCAGCGGCCAACTCCGCGGACCATTTTTGCCGGGCGGCGGCGACGTCGTGGTGCGCGTCACGGGCGGCGAGCGCCGCGTGGGCCATGGTGACCCGCACCGGGTCTGCGCTCTGGGCAGCTGCGGCCACAGCCCTCAGCTCGGCATCCGCACGCGCGGTGTCGCCTTGCCCCACCGCAATGGAGAACTGCAACCAGTGCGCGTCGGCACAGCCGATGGCATCACGGCACGCATCGAAATCAAGCAAGGCCTTCGCGCCCAAGGCGGCGCATGCGTCCAGCTCGCCAGCCAGGAACTTCGCCTCGCCGCGAATCAACATCAGCCGTGCCTGGCAGCGGCGCGACGCGGCTTCGTCGGCCAGGCTGGTTTGCGCTTCATCCGCCAGTGCCAGCGCCCGCTGGGTATCGCGCTGGCGCATCTGCCAGGCCAGGGCAATCATCGCGGGCAGGCGCTCGGGGCCCTTCGCCGCAACCAGGGATGCTTCCAGCACCGCGACCGCATCGTCGGTGGCGAAGAATTCCAGGATGGGGAGGTGGGGAGCCGACATGGTGAACCATGGTACCAAGACGCCGTGTCCCTCCGGCAAAAGCGCCCAACGGCGCCCGGAGGTACCGCTTGGTCACGAGATCATTTGCCAATTCAGGCTGTAGCCCTCGTGAAATATGAGTGTATAGCTCCTAAATCAGGAGCAAATGCTATGTACTCCAGATCAGGCGCTGATCCAAACCGCGTCAAAGACGCTATGCTGCACACAGTTCCCCCCTCCACCGCGCATCTACCCGACACCTGGGTGCCTGCTCAATTTGACTGCAATATATGGCACGTATCCTGATCGTCGACGATGACCCTGCTCTGCTGCGACTGCTGTCGATGCGGCTGCAATACGAAGGGCATACCACCCTAGAAGCAGACAGCGGGACGGCGGCCCTGGCGAAGCTGGATCTGGAACTGCCGAACATCATGATCACCGACCTGCGCATGCCGGGTATGGACGGGTTGCAGTTGTTCGAAGCCGTGCACCGGCGTTTCCCTTTGCTTCCGGTTTTGATGCTGACCGCCAACGGCACCATCCCGGACGCCGTGCATGCCATGCAGCGCGGCGTGTTTGGCTATATCACCAAGCCCTTTGAGGGTGTGGACCTGATGCGCGAAGTAGACCGGGCCCTTGAAGTCTCGTCGGCGCTGGGCGCTGATATGCCTGGGGACGACGCCGGCGAATCCTGGCGCGAAGCAATCATCACCCGCAGTCCGCGGATGGAGACATTGCTGTCCGAAGCGCGGCTGATTTCGCAAAGCGATGCCTCCGTGCTGATCCACGGCGAAAGTGGCACGGGCAAAGAACTGCTGGCGCGAGCGCTGCATGCCTCCAGTGCACGCGCCAACGGGGCACTGGTAGCGGTGAACTGTGGGGCCATTCCCGAAAACCTGGTGGAGTCTGAGTTGTTTGGCCACACCAAGGGCGCGTTCACCGGCGCCGTGCGTGACAGCGTGGGGCTGTTCACCACGGCGCACCGCGGCACCATCTTTCTGGACGAGATTGCGGATTTGCCGCTGGCCATGCAGGTCAAGCTGCTGCGGGTTTTGCAGGAACGGGAAGTCCGCCCGGTAGGCGCTGCCAAGCCGCACAAGGTGGATGTGCGTGTTATTTCAGCGTCCAACCGCAAGCTCGAAGATGAAGTCGCCGCAGGGCGGTTCCGCGAAGATCTCTTCTACCGGCTCAACGTGGTGGGGTTGACGCTGCCGCCGCTGTCCGAGCGGCGAGAAGACATTGCGCTGCTGGCCAACCATTTCATGCGCAGTCTGTCGCAGCGTTACGCCAAACCGCTGACCGCCTTTGCTCCGGGTGGGCTTGAGCTGCTAGCCACAGCATCCTGGCCTGGCAATGTGCGCCAGTTGCAGAACGTCGTGGAGAAATGCGTCGTGCTGTGCACCGGACCGCTGATACCAGCCACCCTGGTGCAGAGCGCGCTGAGCACCCGGGGCGCTGAAATGCTGTCGCTGGACGATGCCCGCAAGGAATTTGAACGCGACTACCTGACGCAACTGCTCAAGATCACCAACGGCAATGTTGCGCAGGCCGCCAAGCTGGCGCGGCGCAACCGGACCGACTTTTACGCCTTGCTGGCCCGCCACCAATTGGAATCGGCCAGCTTCAAAAGCTGAGACCGCAGGCGCCATCGGGTGCCTCGCCCAGCCGGCGCGCCAACGGTGTCTGCAACCGCAGACATCCGGCCGCCCCGGGCAATAGCTGCCCCGTTGATTTCATTGGATATTTTTTGTGGCATGCATCTTGAGTGGATGCATGGAATGAAGACCATCTCCAATCCCGCACCCCGTCGCCTTCGCCTGGGGCTGTTGTTGCTGTCGATTGCTCTGGCGGATCGCATCAAGCTTGCCCGGCGGGAGAAAGAGTCCGCTCAAGCCCGTGCCATAGCCGAGCGCGAAACCCGGAGCGCGGTGGAACGCCAGCAACGTATCCACGACTTGCGCACGCGGTTTATCGCCATGACCAGCCATGAATTCAGAACACCACTGGCCGCCATCCAGTCCGCACAGGACTTGCTGCGGAGCTACGGCGAGCGACTGCCGTCCAGTGAAAAGACCGAGCTGCTGGACATGATCCGCTCCGGTGTCAACCGCATGACGCGCATGCTGGAGCGCATTCTGTTGCTGGGCCAGGCTGAGGCCCATATGCTGGAGTTCAGGCCAATGCTGCTCGACCTGCCCGACCTGTGCGACAAGCTGGTTGCAGAAGCCAGACAGCAGCAGGTTGACAACGCGTGCGACCTCATCGTGCAGTGTTCCGGAGAACTCGGTCAACAAATACTGGACGCAGATCTCCTGCGACACATCCTGGGCAACCTCCTGTCCAATGCCATCCAGTATTCGCCGTCGGGTGGAAAGGTTCGCCTCCAGGTCTACGCGCACGGGTCAGATACCGTATTCGAAATCTCGGACCAGGGCATTGGCATTCCAGCAGACGAGATACAGGACCTGTTTGAGCCTTTTCAACGCGCCAGCAACGCGGGCAATATCCAGGGGGCCGGACTGGGCCTGGCCATCGTGAAGCAAGCGGTAGACCTGCACGGCGGCACGATCAAGATCAACAGCCAGGTGGATCACGGAACCCGCATCACCGTGCGTCTGCGAATGCCGACGCAACAGGACGGCTGATTTCGCTGGCTTTTCCGGCGCGGGCACACGTGGTGTCGGTTCGCGCCGACAACTGGCAACCCCTAGTGCGCGCTGGATTGTTGATTTCATTGGGTTTTCCGGTTGGCACGCTTCTTGGATAGACAGCTGGTCGGCACCGCAATGCGCGGTCCACAACCCAAACGATCCAACCTTGAAAGAATCTCCATGAATTCCGAACAAATCTCCCTGGTCCAAACCTCCTTTGAGGACGTCCGCCCCATCGCCGTTATGGCCTCAGAACTTTTCTATACCCGTCTCTTCGTACTGGACCCCAGCCTGCGTCCGCTGTTCAAGGGCAATATGGCCGAACAAGGCCGCATGCTGATGTCCATGCTGAGCTCGGCCGTCGGCGGCCTTACGCGCCTGGACACGCTGGCGCCCGTGCTGCGCAATCTGGGTGCGCGCCACGTGGCCTACGGCGTGCGTGATGAACACTATGCAACCGTGGGCAGTGCGCTGCTGTGGACGCTGGAACAGGGCTTGGGCGACAAATTTACCCCTGCCGTCCGCGAGGCCTGGACACTGGCCTACGGCCTGCTGTCCGGCACCATGCAAGTGGGTGCCCGCGAGGCCAGCGAGGCAATTCCGGTTTAATGCCACTGCCAGCGTTGCCCTGTCGCGCTGGTTTTTCCATTCATCACACGGAGCCCTCACCATGCACACCCCATCACGAATGCTTTCCTGGATTTTGCTGGCTACCATCCTGGCAACCGGCTCGGCAGGCGCGGCCGACACCGCATCCGCTGGCGAAAAAGACCCGTTGCGGGCCAGCCTGCTGGAGAGCAAGGAAAAAGGCAAAGGCGTCACGATCTACGCAAGTGGTACCACCATCTCCATGGTGGTGACGTCAGTGGACGAGCGGTTCGCCATCGGGCGCAACCAGCAGGCCTCACGCATTGTGGTCCGCCTGGATCGCATAGACGGTGTTTCCGCTGCGTTCTAGGTGTACGAGGGCTACGGCCCTTTTGTCTTTGGTGTCTGCTTTTGCGGACAGCGGTACGCACCCGTTTTCCTTGGCGGTGTGCCACATCCCGCAAATTTCTCGTCGAGAAAGACCGACAGCCGGGCGCGGCGCAGTCAACGTAAGTCGTTGATTTTATTGACTAATTCACTTGGCATGGATCTTGGATATCAAAGGGCCTGACCACCCTTTCATCTTTTCTCCAAAGCCAAGATGAAAACCACCTCATCCCGCACCCGCACCGAGAACGGCGTCAACGCCGTGACCAACCCACCCCAGCAAGGGAGTACGTTGTGCTGGAAGTGACGACGTCTCGCGCCAGACACCACTTGCACCCACGCTCCACGCCTGCGTGGTTGAGCGCACAGCGCCTGGAGAGCCTGGTGGCGCAACGCACCTATGCGCTGGAACAGGTTATCGAACAACTCCGAGCCAAACAGGCTGAACTGGAAGCCCTGGCTAACCACGACAGCCTGACCGGCTTGGCCACCCGCAGACGACTGAAGGACCGTTTCCAGTGTGCTGTGGCGCGGGCCAAGCGCGACAGCGCGTCATTTGCAGTGCTGGTGATCGACCTGGACGGTTTCAAGCGCATCAACGATACCCATGGGCATGCCGCTGGAGACGCTGTGCTGGTTGAAGTGGCACGGCGGCTCACCGTCGCGCTGCGTACCACCGACACGGCTGCGCGTTTGGGGGGAGATGAATTCGTCTTGATCGTCGAATGCCCGAACGGCCCTTTCGCGTCTGATCCGGTATGCAAAAAAGTCAAAGCCGCGGTCAGTGAATCCATCACGCTCGACAACGGCGTGGTCGTATCGGTCGGCGCGAGTGTCGGGCAGGCTGTCTATCCACACGATGGCATAGAACTGGAACAGACACTGCGCACCCACCCCCCTTGCCCGTCGCGTGGCGCTCTGCATTGGAATGGCGGTGTCTCATGCGCATAACACGATGGACCACCGTGGGCATCTGCACCCTGGCCGCCACAGGACTCCTGTCGACGGCAGCCATGGCAGGTTTGTTGGTCTCGCTCGTTGTGCAGACGCCGGCGCTCACCAGCGTTCTTTAGCGGTCGCCGTCCGCTTCAAAGGGGTACCGCACGCCCAGTTTGGCGCGGATGGCATCCATCCACGCGAGGGTCGTCAGCGTTTCGCTGTGGGGCATGCGCGGGCTCTCATGAAGACCCAGTCGGATGCAGCGCATGGCCTCGATGATTTCATACTCAAAGCCATTGGTCGCAAAGGGCCGGCATACGGCCAGGTCCGCGGCACCGGGACGTTGGAGCACGGCGTTCTGTGCCTCCCAGAAATTGGCCGCCACCTGGATACACCCGCGTTCACCGAGGATCTGCAGGCTGTTGTCGGCCACGGCATCCACCGCGCAAATCCATTGGCTGACGACACCATCGGCAAACGCCAGCGTCGCGCTGACCCGCTGGTCGACGCCGGTCGGCGCCAACACGCCCTGCACCTCCATGTGCAACAAGGGCGGGCATTCGCCCTGCGCGATCTGCAGCACCCAGCGCGACAGGCTGATGTTGTAGATACCGATATCCAGCAAGGCACCACCGGCCAGTTCCGGCGCAAACAGACGACTGTGCGGATCAAAGATTGCGGGAAAACAAAACGTGGACTGGATGGCCCGCACCCTGCCAATGGCTCCCTCCGCCAGCCACTGGCCAATCTGGTCGTAGACGGGCAAAAAACGGGACCACAGGGCCTCCATCAAAAAGACCCCACGGGTGCGCGACTGGTCGACCAGGGGTTGCGCAATGGCCAGGCTGGGCACCAGCGGCTTTTCGCACAGCACCGGCTTGCCGGCGGCCAGGCACTGGGCAATCGCAGTGGCGTGCAAGGCATGCGGCGTGGCGATGTAGACGCCGTCCACCTGCGGGTCGTCCAGCACCGCCTGCAGTGATTCACTGGTGCGAATCGGCGCGCAGCCATCCTGGCTCCAGCGCTGGGCAAACGCCTGGGCCCGCTCCCGATCACGCCCGGCCACCCGCACCAGCTGCGCGTCAGACAGGTGCCGGACCGCTTCGGCAAACCGGTTGGCAATATTGCCCGGGCCGACCAACGCCCATGCAAATGGCGCGGCCATGTTCAGCGCCTCAGGAGCTGAACAAGAAGTTCATCACGTCGCCATCCTTGACCACGTATTCCTTGCCTTCGGCGCGCATCTTGCCGGCATCCTTTGCACCCTGCTCGCCCTTGAAGGCAATGAAGTCGTCAAACGCGATGGTCTGGGCCCGGATGTAGCCCTTCTCGAAATCGGTGTGGATCACGCCGGCGGCCTGCGGGCCGGTGTCGCCGACGTGGATGGTCCAGGCGCGCACTTCCTTCACACCCGCGGTGAAATAGGTTTGTAAGCCCAAGAGCTTGTAGGCCGAGCGGATCAGGCGGTTCAGGCCGGGCTCGGTCTGGCCCAGCTCTTCCAGGAACATCTGGCGGTCGTCGTCGCTCATCTCCGACATTTCGGCCTCCAGCTTGGCGCTGATGGCCACCACCGGCGCATTTTGTGCCGTGGCATAGGCCGTCAGCCGGTCCAGCATGGGGTTGTTCGTAAAACCGTCTTCGGCCACGTTGGCCACAAACATCGCGGGCTTGGCTGTGATGAAGAAAAACTGCTGCAGCAACGGCAGCTCTTCCTTGGTGAAGTCCAGCGTGCGCACGGGCTTGGCCTCGTTCAGCGCGGCCTGGCATTTCTCCAGAATCGCCACCAGCTTGATGGACTCCTTGTCGCCCGAGCGGGCGGTCTTGGTGACGCGGTGCAAGGCTTTCTCCGCCGCCGCCAGATCGGCCAGGCACAGCTCGGTCTGGATCACTTCGATATCGGAAATCGGGTCGACCTTACCGGCCACGTGGATCACGTTGTCGTCTTCAAAGCAGCGCACCACATTGATGGTGGCGTCGGTCTCGCGGATGTGGGCCAGGAATTTGTTGCCCAGTCCTTCGCCGGTACTGGCGCCGGCCACCAGGCCGGCAATATCGACAAACTCCACCACGGCGGGCACCATGCGCTCGGGTTTGACGATCTCGGCCAGCTGCGCCATGCGCGGATCTGGCACTTCGACGATGCCCACATTGGGCTCAATCGTGCAAAAGGGGTAGTTCTCGGCAGCAATACCGGCCTTGGTCAGGGCGTTGAACAACGTGGATTTACCGACGTTGGGTAGGCCTACAATGCCACACTTCAGACTCATAAAAACCTCTAAAAACGGGGGAGACAAGTGTATGCCATCCCTGTTGAGGCACTTCCTGTTAACAATTTTTTGCCTGTGTGGCAGCCTGGCATGGGCCAACGACCCACTGGCAGACGGGGTGATCGCACTCAACGACAACGTGCCAGCCGTTCAGGTGCGGGCCGACGTCAGGAGCTGGATCGATGAGGGCTCGCACGCCACCATCGCGCTGGTCGCAGGCGGCTCGGTCAACTTCAAGCCGGACCAGGCAGACGACTACTACCCGCTGAACAAATTTGATACCCTGTGGATCAAGCTCAGCGTCAAACGTCCTATGGGCAACACCGCACAGTGGACGTTGAATGTGCCGCTGCCGTTTCTGGATTCCGTGACGCTGTACCAGGCCGATGCAGCCGGCCGGTGGGTGGCCCAGCGCGCGGGCGACAGCGTGGGTCAGTCCGAATGGCCCAGGCAGGGCCTGTATGCCGATTTCGAACTGGCGCTGACTGACAGCGCTCCGAAGGACCTGTACCTGCAGATTCGCAACTTCAAGCAGGTGGGTGTTCCCATTCGCCTGGCGACTGCGCAACACAGGGAAAAACAGCGCCAGCAGGAGTTGTTGGGCATGGGGCTGATGCTGGGCGCCTTGTTGAGTCTGGCGATTCTGTCAATGCTGCGATACGTGGAACACCGAAAAGCCGTTGACGGCTGGGCGTCCCTGTTCGGTCTCCTGATTGCCACCACGATTGGCCAGATCAATGGTGTCATGAACGCTTTTATTTGGGCGCCGCTGCCCGAGATCGGCAACTACGCGTCCAGCGTGTTGCCGGTGGTGACGGTGGGGTGCGCGCTGCTGTTTGTGCGCAATGTCTTTGCCTTGCACGTCCACTACCGCCGGTTCGACCGGTTCCTGTCATCGGTCGGTTGGGGAACCGTGGTCTCGGTCTTCATCTATGCCTTCGCAGACCGGTTCATAGCCGACCGGGTCTGTGCGATGGTCATGATTTTTGCCACCCTGATCGGCATGATTGCCACGTTTTTGAGTGCGCGTGACGGGTCTTCCGTTGCACGCTGGTTGATGTTTGCCTTGCTTCCCCTGTTTTTTGCGGTCCTGTACATGGTCGCCGATGCGGCTGGCTTCGTTCCTAATCTTTGGCAAATGCGCTATCTGACGTCGCTGGGCGTTGCCATTGTGGTCCCGGTTTTGCTCTATGCCCTGAGTCAGCTAACCCATGACCGCAAGGAGTTGGTGGTGCGCGCCAACCACCTGCCGACCCAGGATGCATTGACCGGATTGCTGACGCCCGAGGTGTTCCAGACCCATCTGGAAACGGCAGTACAACGCGCCATCGACCACCGTGAGCCGCTCGCGCTGGTCATGGTCCGGGTCACCAACCACGAGCACATCCGCCAAGCCTACAGCGACACCACCGCTGAACAATGCCTGCTGCGCGCCGTGGTCAAGATCCAGCGCATACTGCGCGACGTGGACCCTGCGGGCCGCGTGGGCACGGCGGAGTTTGCATTGCTGATGGAGGGCGTGGCCACACGCCAGGCGCTGACCGAGCGCATGGTCAAGCTGATCGGCTCGGGGCTGATTCCCTTGCCCGGCCTGGTCCCGGAAGTCACCCTGCACTTCCATGCGGTCTGTGTCATGTTGCATGACAATCCGGTCCCGCCCGCGCGCGTGCTGGACGACCTGCGGGACCTGTTGGCCGGCATGTCGCCCCATACCCGCAGGCCGATCCGTTTTCTCGAAGCCCTGCCGACCGAAGCCTCCCAAATGCATACACAGACCGAGCCTGCGTAGGGGCAAACGCCATCGAGACAAGCCCGTTGGTGAGCGGCTTTTACAATCCCGACATGACACGACCGTTTGATATCTGCATCCGCGGCGCCGGCATCGTCGGACGCACGCTGGCCCTGCATCTGGCCGGCAAGCAATTGCGGGTGGCCCTGGTGGCCCCCGATGCGCACGCCCCGGTGCCGCCATCCGGTGAAGCCGATGTGCGGGCCTACGCGCTCAACCTGGCCTCGCGCCAGCTGCTGGAGGCCGTGCGCTGCTGGCCCGACGAAGCCAATGCGACGCCGGTGCTGGCCATGCAAGTGCATGGGGACGACGGCGGCGAGGTCGCGTTTGACGCCACCGAGACTGCATCGCAGGCCCTGAACTGGATCGCCGATGTACCGGTGTTGGAGGCCCGATTGGCACAGGCCGTGCGGTTCCAGCCCTTTATCGAGATCTTTGACAGCCCCCAGCCGGCCACGCTCACGGTGGTGTGCGAGGGAAGGGCCAGCGCGTCCCGCGAGGCGTGGGGTGTGCAGTGGGACGTCACGCCATACGGCCAATGGGCGCTCGCAACCCGTGTGCAATGCGCCAAGCCGCATGGGCAAATCGCCCGCCAATGGTTCAGCAAGGGCGAAATACTGGCATTTTTGCCCATGGGCGGCCCACAAGGGAACTTGTGCGCCATTGTGTGGTCTGTCAGTCCTGAACGTGCCAAATCCTTGCAAGCCATACCGGACGAAGAGTTTTGTCTGGCACTGGAAGCCGCCAGCCACTGTGCGTTGGGCACCGTGGCCTTGGGTAGCGGACGCAAGGTCTGGCCCTTGCAACAGGCTGTGGCCCGGCGCTGGAGTGGTAGCTCGCCCCAGGGAGCCTGGGTTTTGGCCGGGGATGCTGCACACAACATGCATCCCCTGGCCGGACAGGGATTGAACATGGGTTTGGCCGATGTGGCCGAACTGGTAGACGTATTGGAGCGCCGCGCCTATTGGCGCAGCGTAGGAGACAGCCGGTTGCTGCGCCAGTATGAGCGTGCGCGCAAGGCCGATTTTGCCGTGATGGGACAGGCCAACGACGCTTTACAGCAGTTGTTTACCCATCCGCACCCGGCCATACAGGCCATGCGCAACTGGGGCATGAACCGATTTGAAGACAGCGGACCGATCAAACAATGGGTTGCGCGGCGCGCCATGGGCGTGCTGGGCAAGCCGACATCAACACAAGGTAAACAGCGAACATGAAATCCGTCATCCAAACCCTGCTGGCTTGCGCCGCACTCCTGGTCTGCAGCAGCGGCATGGCGCAGGAAGCGCTGATCCGCAAAAACATTGCCGAGCGGCTTCCCCTGATCAAGGCCGTGGATGAAGTCAGAAAGACGGCCATTCCCGGTATCTACGAGCTGCGCATCAATGGCAGCGAAATTTTCTACACGGACGCACAGGCCAACTACCTGATTGAGGGCAACATCATCGACGTGCGGGCCAAACGCAATCTGACCGAGGAGCGCATTGCCAAGCTCACCGAAGTCAAGTTTGACAATTTGCCGCTCAAGGACGCGTTCACCATCGTGCGGGGCAACGGCAAGCGCCGCATGGCGGTGTTTGAAGACCCCAACTGCGGCTATTGCAAGCACTTCGAGCGCGATTTGCAGAAGGTGGACAACGTCACCGTCTACATGTTCCTGTATCCCATCCTGGGCGCAGATTCCGGCGAAAAGTCCAAGGCCATCTGGTGCGCCAAAGATCAGGCAAAAGCCTGGCAGGACTGGATGGTGCGCGACCAGCCCATCCCGGCTCCCGTGGCGAACTGCGACGTTTCAGCCCTGACACGCAATGTCGAACTGGGTCGCAACCACGAGATCACCGGCACCCCGACGCTGATTTTTATCGATGGCGCACGAGTGCCCGGAGCGGTCGACGCCAGGCAGGTTGAAAAGATGCTGACGGACGCCAAGGGCTAGGCGGTTCGCATGGCAACCGGCATCCACTACCGGGTTGAGGTGCTCAACCTGCACGCCCACCTGTTTGGCATCACCCTCACGATTGCGCGACCGGCGGCCCGTCAGGTATTGCGCCTGCCGGTCTGGATTCCAGGCAGCTACCTGGTGCGCGAATTCGCCAAGAACCTGCAAAACCTGCACTGCCGGCAGGGCACCAAGACCGTGCCGGCCCAGCAGTCCGACAAGGCCACCTGGATGGTGGAGTGCGGGGCGGAGCAGCCGCTGGAAGTGCGCTACGAGGTCTACGCGTTTGACAACTCGGTGCGCACCGCCTGGCTGGACGCAACGCGGGGCTTCTTCAACGGGACCAGCCTGTGCCTGCAGGTGGACGGACAGCAGGACCAGGCCCATGCGCTGGAACTGGTCGCCGACGAGGCTATTGCCACATGGTCCGTCGCCACCGGTCTGGAGCCGGTCAAGGTCAACAAACACGGCTTTGGCAGCTACCGAGCGGACAACTACGACACGCTGGTCGACTGCCCGGTGGAAATGGGGCCGTTCTGGAGCGGCAGCTTTGTCGCCTGCGGCATCCCGCACCGCTTTGTCGTGGCGGGCGCCCCGCCCAGCTTCGATGGCGCCAAGCTGCTGGCCGACACCCAGGCCATCTGTGAAGCCGAAATCCGCTTCTGGCATGGCGACATCATCAAAAATCATAGCAAGACAAGCAAGAAGGACGAGGGCCAGAGCCCTATTCCGTTCAAAAGCTATGTCTTCATGCTGAATGCCGTGGCCGATGGTTATGGCGGGCTGGAGCACAAGAACTCCACCGCACTGATCTGCAAGCGCGCCGACCTGCCACGCCTGCCACGCACCACACTGGCACCCACCACGCACAAGCAGCCCGAGGGCTACTTCACGCTGCTGGGGTTGATCAGCCACGAATACTTCCACACCTGGAACGTCAAACGCCTGCGCCCGGCCGAGCTGGCCACCTACGATTACACGCAGGAGAACTACACCGAGCTGCTGTGGTTCTTTGAGGGCTTTACCAGCTATTACGACGACCTGTTGCTGCGCCGCGCCGGCCTGATTGACAACGCCGCCTACCTCAAACTGCTCACCAAGACCGTCAACGGCGTGGCCCAAACGCCGGGGCGCAAGGTGCAAAGCGTGGCCCAGGCCAGCTTTGACGCCTGGATCAAGTACTACCGCCAGGACGAGAACACGCCCAACGCCACGGTGAGCTACTACACCAAGGGCTCACTCGTCGCCCTGTGCCTGGACCTGACGCTGCGTGCTGAAGGGCGCACCACGCTGGACGCCGTGATGCGCGGCCTGTGGGCACGCTGCCAGGGTGGACCGATGTCGGAACAGGACCTGCTGGCGGTCTTGCAGCAGCTGGGCGAACGCTCGTTTGCGCCCGAGCTGGCGCACTGGGTGCACAGCACCAAAGAATTGCCCTCGGTGGCGCTGCTGGAGCAACACGGCATCCAGGTGCACCAGGAGCCCGACCAGGTGGCCCAGCAGTTGGGCTTGCGTGTCAAGGAAAACGGCGGCCTCCTCATCCAGCATGTGTTGCGCGGCGGTGTGGCCGAGAAAGCCGGTTTTGCCAGCGGCGACGAATGGATCGCCGTACAGCCCGGCGGGTCCGAAGCCCATGGCGCATGGCGCCTGCAGACGCTGGACGACTTCGTGCTGTTTGCGGGCAATGCCAGGAAGGTGACCGCCATCGTGTCGCGCGACAAGCGTCTGCTCACCCTCAGCCTGACCCTGCCCAAGGCCAGCCAGGCCGTGCGCCTGGCGGTGCGCGACACCGCGCGGGCAGACGCCTGGCTGGGCCCGCAACTGAACTCCCCTCCCCAACCCCTCTAACCTGCCCCACCACCATGAACTACGAATGCATCACCACCCGGATTGAAGGCGAGCAAGTCGCCATCATCACGCTGAACCGCCCCAAGCAACTCAATGCGCTGAACGACCAGCTGATGGACGAATTGGGACACGCCCTCAAAAGCTTTGATGCCGATCCGGCCATTGGCTGCATGGTCATCACCGGCAGCGAAAAGGCCTTTGCCGCCGGTGCCGACATCGGCGCCATGGCCACTTTCAGCTTTGCCGATGCCTACAAGGGCGACTTCATCACGCGCAACTGGGAAACCATCCGTTCCATCCGCAAGCCGGTTATCGCCGCCGTGAGCGGCTTCGCCCTGGGTGGCGGTTGCGAGCTGGCGATGATGTGCGACTTCATCATTGCATCGGACACGGCGCGCTTTGGCCAGCCCGAGATCAAGCTGGGCATCATCCCCGGCGCCGGTGGCACGCAACGCCTGCCCCGCGCGGTGGGCAAAGCCAAAGCCATGGACCTGGCGCTGACCGGCCGCATGATGGACGCAGTTGAGGCCGAGCGCGCTGGCCTGGTCAGCCGCGTGGTGCCGCAGGACAAGCTGATGGACGAGGCGCTGGGTGCGGCGCTGATGATTTGCGGCTTCTCACAGGTCGCCACCATGGCCGCCAAGGAGTCGGTCAACCGGGCATTTGAAGGCACGCTGGCCGACGGCATCATGTTCGAGCGCCGCCTGTTCCACGCGCTGTTTGCCACGCAGGACCAAAAGGAAGGCATGGACGCCTTCGTCAACAAGCGCAAGCCCGACTTCAAGCACCAGTAGGCGATAGGTAAGTGGATCCGGTGGGCGGGGTGCTTTGCGAAGTGAGGTAAAGGAGGAGCCCGAAGGGCGGGGGACACGAACGCAGTAAAGTACCCCGCCCGCCGGATCCACGCGCAACTCCTGCGATTTTTTTGGCTATAATCGTGCCCTTCGGTGATATAGCTCAGTTGGTTAGAGCGCAGCATTCATAATGCTGATGTCGGTGGTTCAAATCCACCTATCACCACCAAATCCGAAAAGACCGTTGATCCAAGTGGCCAATGGTCTTTTTTTCAATCAGCCTCTGGATACACACCATGAACCGCTGCACCCAAGCCCCCGCACCCCGCACCGCCGCCTGGCGCGTCATTCTGGCCACCGCCCTGCTGGGTTTGGGTCTCTCGGCCCACGCCCAGGACAGCGTGCGCCCCTTCCCGGCCAACGCCCTGCGCGGCACCCTGCAGGTCACCCAGCCTCCCGAGCTGCTGCTGAACGGGCAGACGGCGCGTCTGTCACCCGGCGCGCGCATCCGGGGTGTGAACAATATGTTGGTGATGTCCGGTTCGTTGGTCGGCCAGAGTTTGGTCGTGAACTATGTGCGCGATGCCCAGGGCATGGTGCATGAAGTCTGGCTGCTCAACCCCACCGAAGCCCGGCAAAAAATGCCTGGCATGCCAGCGCAAGGCAACTACGGGTCGGAAAGCTATGTGCCCGCCACCCCGGATGGCACCGGCACCGCCACAACCTCCCCGCAGCAATAGCCCCGGGCCGCGCCCGCGGCCACTAAGCTGTTGAACAAACCGGGCTGTAGCCCTCGTACTGACAGCCTGGTCAGCTACTCAATTTATAGCAATTCCTGGAGTGGTCCACATGGCCAAAAAAGTCTTTATCAAAACCTTTGGTTGCCAGATGAACGAGTACGACTCGGACAAGATGACCGATGTGCTGGGCGCCGCCCAGGGGTATGAGCCCACACAGAATGTGGAGGAAGCCGACCTGATCCTGTTCAACACCTGCTCGGTGCGCGAGAAGGCACAGGAGAAAGTGTTCTCCGACCTGGGTCGGGTGCGCCATCTGGCCAAGAAAGGCGTGCTGATCGGCGTCGGCGGCTGTGTCGCCAGCCAGGAAGGAGCAGAAATCATCAAGCGTGCGCCCTTTGTCGACGTGGTGTTTGGCCCGCAAACCCTGCACCGCCTGCCCGAACTGCTCAACGCCCGCAAGGCCCTGAACCGGCCCCAGGTGGACATCAGCTTTCCCGAGATCGAGAAGTTCGACCACCTGCCGCCGGCCAAGGTGGAAGGCGCGTCGGCCTTCGTCAGCATCATGGAAGGCTGCAACAAATACTGCAGCTATTGCGTGGTGCCCTACACCCGCGGCACCGAGATCAACCGCCCGTTTGAAGACGTACTGGTCGAGGTGGCCGGCCTGGCCGACCAGGGTGTCAAGGAGATCACCCTGCTGGGCCAGAACGTCAACGCCTGGCGTCACACCATGGGGGCTACCCACGAAGAAGCCGACTTCGCGACCCTGCTGGAATATGTGGCCGACATCCCAGGCATTGAGCGCATCCGCTACACCACCAGCCACCCCAACGAGTTCACGCCATCGCTGATCGCCGCCTACGACAGGATTCCCAAGCTGGTCAGCCATCTGCACCTGCCGGTGCAGCACGGCAGCGACAGGATTCTGATGGCCATGAAGCGCGGCTACACGGCCATGGAATACAAGAGCACGGTGCGCAAGCTGCGCGCCATTCGCCCCGACATGGCCATGAGCTCGGACTTCATCGTCGGCTTCCCCGGCGAGACCGAGGACGACTTCAACAGGATGATGAAGCTGATCGACGACATTGGCTTTGACAACAGCTTCAGCTTCATCTTCAGCCCGCGCCCCGGCACACCGGCCG
>ERZ724520.576-NODE-576-length-19461-cov-7.092136_pt1 | contig 19461 bp, 23 predicted proteins | sample MGYA00376053_ERZ724520 | MGnify/ENA primary metagenome ERZ724520 (study PRJEB28724, sample SAMN07190886) | activated sludge metagenome | isolation source: activated sludge of sewage treatment plant in Hong Hong | place: USA: Christiansburg, Virginia | collected...
ACAGTAGTTTGTAGATACAATTAAGTATGCCCACATGGGACGAACCAAAGCGCAAGCTGAACATCAAGAATCACGGGCTTGACTTCGTTGGATGCGATGCAATCTGGGACCACTTCACAGTGACCCGCGAAGACAAACGGCAAGACTACGGCGAAGAGCGCTTGGTCTGTTTCGGTCTTCTGGAGTCAGATGTGGTTGTGATGGTTTACACCGAGCGCCCGAAAGGGCCTCACGTGATATCGCTGCGAAAGGCAGAAAAACATGAAGCTCGCTACTACCGCCAAGTTGCCAAAGAAAACCTCGGCTAAGGTCAACGACCCAGACAATCCTGCATGGACTGAAGACATGCTGGGTGCGCCAGTGCTGAAGCGTGGACGTGGTCCGCAAGCTACGCCCACGAAGGTGCTCACCTCTGTTCGTTTGGATGCGGACGTTTTGGAGTTCTTCAAGTCGAAAGGGGCTGGCTATCAGTCACGGATCAATGCAGCGCTTCGCATGGAAGTGGAACGAAATTTAACTGCGCGTCCAAGAACGACAACGCGCAAGCGCGCCGAGGCTTGACTTCGACGTTAGGCCGCACCATTTCCACCACCACCAACCTGAGGGCGAGGCTCCTATGATCCAATCAACCAAGCTCATAATAATTCTGATAAGCCTATGCCTCTCGGTATCGGTGGCCGGTCAACAGAAGGCTCCGACCGAAAGCCAATGCAAGGAAATGGTTGCGGGAATGCTGCAGGCTATGAAGTCCGCGCCAATGAAGACAGACCGGGATAAGCAGAGCGCCCGCGAAGTCATAGAAAAGGCGGAAAAGATCGTCAAAGACAATCGTGCTCGTGGCGGGAGTGAATGTGAGTCGTGGGCGGCCATCGGAAAGCTCGTTACAACACAGTAGCGTTAGTGGGCCTTCATCTGTGCATTGCACCTCGTGCGGCTCCGATTTCGTTCTCTTGGCTTGAGGAGCATGACGGACAGTCTCAGTCCAAACAGACGCGGGCCACGGTAGGACGGTACAGCATCAATATGCCCTTCTATCCGCAGGCGAAGTCGACACCTGGCGCTCCCGTACCAAGTGGCGCTCGTTCTTGGTGGAGTCTATTCCAACGGTTACGATAGCCTTGATCTTCCCTCTCAAGTGAGTTGATGAAAAGATTCGCCTCTCCATGTTGGCACTCAGTTGCCGTAAACCGCAACCCTGATGGGGCGCGGCTCGCTTGGGACGGGGAAGTACCTTTCATTCGTTAGGCAGGGCAAACCACCGCGCCCTATGTCCTTTCTCTTTCAGACCAAACGCCTGCGCTGTCGTCGTTGGACGCGCGCGGACTTCAATGCCGTCTATGCGATCTACTCGGACCCTGTGGCAATGCAATGGGTTGGCGAGGGTAGGCCGATCACACGCGAGGCCTGCGAGACGTGGTTTGCAGTGACAGAGGCCAACTATCAGACCCGAGGTTACGGGATGTTTGCGCTTGATGACCCAGCAACGGGTCTTATGGTGGGCTGCTGCGGACTCATTCACCCGGGAGGCCAGCCAGAGGCTGAAATCAAGTACGCTTTTCTTCGGGAGCACTGGGCAAAGGGGTTGGCAAGCGAGGTCGTTCCGGCACTTCTTCAGTACGGGTACGAAGAACATGGCCTGAGGCGCATCATCGCCACTGTCGATCCCGAGAACCTCGTCTCCCAGAGGACTTTGCTCAAGGCAGGGGCCAGAGTGGTGCAGCACAGAACGGAAGACGACGGTACTGCCACGCTGGTCTTTGAGCGGTTGGCGTCGAGCGCTGCCTAACCATCAGTCAACCGGAAATAGCGGTGCATGCCGCCGTCTGGGCCTAAACGGATGCGCGCGGGCACCGTACACCGCTGAACTCTACGCTAGTCTGCTCGTGAATTAGTTGGTTACAGTACCGGCATGGCACCTAGCATTGTTCGTGACGGCCAGTTTCGTCGCTTTTTATTTTCCCGAGATGAGGCACGTATTCATGTGCGGGTTGCGCATGCTTGCGGCGAAGCAAAGCTCCGGCTCACACCTCAAGTGGTTCTGTCCAACCATAGGAGCCAACACTTTGGCGGCTGAAATTTCGCGTGGTTTCGGGCGCAGCGGGCTAAAGGGCAGCGCCAACACTCAAGCGCGCGCGACGACCCGCGTCCAAATCGACGCATCGTTGTTGAGCGCCAATGAATTGACAGGATGCCATGCAAACATTTGATCAACTTTCTCTTCACACTCCACGGCTATTGCTGCGCCCGTTGCGTGCGGAAGATGCACAGGGACTGTTTGACATGTTCTCGGATGCCGAGGTGATGCGCTACTGGAGTACTCCGCCGTGGCCCACGATCGACGAAGCGCACGCCATGATCGCGCGTGACCTTAATGCCATGCCCGCTGGCGAGTACCTGCGTTTTGGCCTTGAGCACGTGGATGACCAGACGTTGATTGGCACCTGCACTTTGTTCAGCATCAGCTCAACCTGCCGCCGCGCCGAGGTGGGTTACGGTTTGGCGTCCGCGGCCTGGGGCAAGGGCTACATGAACGAAGCCCTGACCGCCCTGTTGGATTATGGTTTTTCCGAGATGAAGCTCAATCGCGTTGAGGCCGATATCGACCCGCGGAACCACGCGTCGGCAAAAAGTCTGGAGCGACTGGGATTCACACGCGAAGGTTTTTTGCGGGAGCGCTGGATCGTTGACGGTGTGGTGTCGGACACAGCCTTGTATGGTTTGCTGCAGAGTGACTGGAAAGCCAGGCAAACTTCCTGCGTCCAATGAAAGCCTACCGCGCCTCCTTACTCTGGTTTGCCCCGCACAGCGAGGGGCCGGTTCGCGCTTTGTTCGAGGAAGACGGCCTGTTGGTTGTTGGCCCCAATGCATCGGGCGTTCAGGTGGTGCAGGCGATCGGTGCATACAGTGCGGTGGTTCACCAATACCCCGGGGTGGCGGTGGAGCACTTTCCCGGGCGCATCATCGCCCCTGGGTTTGTTGACCTGCACATTCACTACCCACAGGCCAACGTCATTGGGTCACCGGCCGACGGGTTGTTGCCATGGCTGGAAAACCATACGTTTCCTGAAGAAAAACGCTTTGCAGCCCACGAATACAGTGCGCAAGCAGCTACGTTTTTTATAGCGGAACTGCTACGCAACGGAGTCACAACCGCGTTGACTTTTGCCACTTCGCACACCGAATCTGTCGACGCCCTGTTCGCCGAAGCGCGATTGCGGCGTATGCGCCTGATCACCGGCCTGTGTTTGATGGACCGTAACGCACCCGCTGATTTGCTGAACCGTGCTTCCAGTGATGGCCGGGTTACTGGCACCGAGCAAAGTCTGAGAGATACCGAGGCGCTGATCCAGCGTTGGCATGGCAAGGACCGTTTGGGCTACGCCATCACGCCCCGTTTTGCACCCACCTGCACGGATGCCCAGTTGCGTGGCGCAGGAGAATTGGCGAAACAGTATCCCGACGTATGGATTCAGTCCCATGTCGCCGAAAATAAAGACGAAATTGCCTGGGCTCGAGAGTTGTTCCCTCAGTCGCGCAGCTACCTGGCCACTTACGACGATTTTGGCCTGATGCGACATCGCGCCATCTATGCGCACTGCATCCACTTTGACGACAACGACCGCGACTTGATGCGTGAAACAGGTGCGGCGGCAGCCATCAGCCCGACCAGCAATCTGTTTCTGGGCAGTGGTTTCTTTGACTATGCGGGGGCTGACCGGGTGGGGTTTCGGTACGGACTGGCCAGCGACGTGGGCGGCGGCACGTCTTTCAGCCCCTTTCATACCATGCTCGGTGCCTACTATGTAGGGAGGGAAGGGCAGACCAAGCAGGGCTTGTCGCTGAATCCTCAGCATTTGTGGTGGCAACACACGGCGGGTGCGGCACGGGCTTTGGGCCTGGACGGCACCCATGGATCGGCAGCCGTGGGCAATTTGCTGCCCGGCTGTGAGGCCGATTTCGTGGTCTTAAACCCGGGCTGCACACCTTTGTTGGAGCGCAAGACATCTCGGGCGGCCAATCTGGATGAACTGCTGTTTGCAATGATTGTGCTGGGCGATGATCGCTTGATTGAACGTACGGTCATTTCGCAGGCTGCCTGAGCGCAGGCCAAGAAATGCGCTGCAAGCTTTCGACGCTATGCCCGGTTGCACCCCGGCGGTGCTTACAATGCAATCGTTATTCTTATGGATCAAACCCTCGCTGGAAAGGGTTGCTTTGAAAAAGCATGGCCCTTTCTTTTGGGCGCTTTCTCAAATCAACTCTGAGGAACCTGGGGCCCAAATGGTTTTGGGTCTGTACCATGGTTCCGGATTCGCATATGCCTCGCTACAACGCTCCTTTTGAAATTCATGTCCATGGACAGGTGACCTTGCGCAAGGACGCGAACTTTGAGCAGGTGCAAGATGCACTCAAACCGCTTTGGAAGTATGCCGGAGCGCGATCGCTGTCGGATGGTGCGGGTAGTGCCTATGAAGACGAGCCCGGGATCAAGCTCGATCTTCAGGACCACTTGCTGCAGATGTGCTGGACAGTGGCCGGGGACCACGATTTTCGCCAGACGCTGGACGAGTTATGCATGAATCTGAATGAAGTCGCCGATGCGGGCGCCGCCATCGAGGTCACGTTCTACGACGCGGACTTTGATGAAGAAGACAGCCCCCCCGGTAGTGAGTCCCGCGACGACTTTGTCATGCTTTTTGTTGGCCCCAACCCCGCTGCCATCATGCAGGTACAGCGGGATCTGCTGGTGCAGGACGTCATCAGCCTGATGGAGCGCCATTTTGATGGCGCGGAACTCAGTGGTGTGGTCGGCGAGGTGGACAAATTGTTTGCCCAGCGCTTTGATGCATTGGTCAATTCCTTGGCCATGGGCAAGCCGCCCAACGGATCGGGCGGCGGCCATGGTGGCGGCCACGGTGGTGGCCGCAAACCACGGCATCTGCACTGAAGGGCCGCTCGGAAACAGCGCCTTCGATTCGCAGTTCAGACCGTTTTGGGTTTCGGGTTGTATTTGCCAAGCTCAGCCTTGGCGATGGCGTTGCGGTGCACTTCATCGGGGCCGTCAGCAAATCTCAGGGTGCGGGCGTTGGTGTAGCTGTAGGCCAGCGGGAAGTCGTCGCACATGCCAGCGCCGCCATGCACCTGCATGGCCCAGTCGATGACTTCGCATGCCATGGTAGGGGCTACCACCTTGATCATCGCTATCTCGTTTTTCGCAAACTTGTTGCCTGCAATGTCCATCATCCACGCGGCCTTGAGTGTCAGCAAGCGTGCCATGTCGATCTTGCAACGGGATTCGGCAATGCGCTCCTGTGTCACGGTTTGGGCGGCGATTGGTTTGCCAAAGGCCACGCGAGACGACGCACGTTTGCACATCAATTCCAGTGCGCGTTCGGCCAGGCCAATCAGGCGCATGCAATGGTGAATGCGGCCAGGGCCAAGGCGACCCTGGGCAATTTCAAATCCACGACCTTCACCGAGCAGAATATTACTCACGGGCACGCGAACGTCTTCAAACAACACTTCCATGTGTCCATGGGGCGCATCGTCATAGCCAAATACGTTGAGTGGGCGCACCACGGTAATGCCCTTGGTATTGGCTGGCACCAATACCATGCTTTGCTGGGAATGGCGCGGGGCCTCGGGGTCGGTTTTGCCCATGGTGATGTAGACCGAGCAACGGGGGTCACCGGCACCCGATGTCCACCACTTGCGGCCATTGATGACGTAGTCGTCGCCCTGGCGCTCAATGCGGGTTTCTATATTGGTGGCATCGCTGGATGCCACATTCGGTTCAGTCATGGCGAACGCGGAGCGGATCTTGCCTTCCAGCAAGGGCTTGAGCCAGCGGGCCTTGTTTTCCTCTGACCCATAACGCGCGATGGTTTCCATGTTGCCGGTATCGGGTGCCGAGCAGTTGAACACTTCGCTGGACCACATGACACGGCCCATGATCTCGGCCAGGGGTGCGTACTCCTGGTTGGTCAGGCCCGCACCGTCATAACCCGATGCCTGGGCACTGTCGACCGGAAGAAACAGGTTCCACAGCCCGGCAGCCTGGGCCTTGGGTTTGAGGTTTTCAATGGTCTGCAGGGGCGTCCAGCGTTTGCCAGCTGCGGTATTGGCCGCGATTTCCGCGTGGTAGGCGCCTTCGGCAGGGTAGACGTGTTCATTCATGAAGCTCTGCAAGCGTTCTTGCAGGTCTTTTGTTTTGGGGGAATAGTCAAAGTCCATGGGATCTCCAGTCGTGTCAATGTTTCAAAAAGAGGTTTCAAGCGGTGCAGGCGAACTTCCAGGCCATTTGGGCCAGCGGCCGGGCACCTGCGGCTGAGCTGACCGCCTGAGCGCTGGAGGCGGTGCCGGCTTCCACGCGTTTGGCGATGCCTTGCAAGATGGCTGCGATGCGGAACATGTTGTAGGCCATATAGAAATTCCAGTCCGCCTTGAGAGCTTCCGGTGTGGTCAAACCAGTGCGCTCGCAATACATGCGGATGTACTCGGCCTCGTCCGGGATGCCCAAACTCGCGAGATCCAGCCCGGCAATGCCCCGGAACGAACCCGGGGGAATGTGCCACGCCATACAGTGGTAGCTAAAGTCCGCCAGCGGATGGCCCAGTGTGGAAAGCTCCCAGTCCAGCACAGCGATGACGCGGGGCTGTTCGGCGTCAAACATCAGATTGTCCAGACGGTAGTCGCCATGCACGATGCTGACCATTTTTTCGTTGCGGCCGGTTGCCGGAATGTTTTTGGGCAGCCATTCCATCAATTGGTCCATTTCTGGAATGGGCTGTGTGACGGATGCAACGTACTGCTTGCTCCAGCGACCTATTTGACGCTCGAAATAGTTTCCTGGTTTGCCATAGTTTTCCAGCCCCCGGGCGGCAAAATCCACTTTGTGCAGGGCCGAGATGACGCGGTTCATTTCGTCATAAATGCACCGCCGCTGTGCGGGTTCCATGCCGGGAAGGGATTGATCCCATAACACACGACCCTGCATAAATTCCATCACGTAAAAGGCCCGGCCAATGATGGACTCGTCCTCGCAAAGGCAGTACATGGTTGGTACCGGCACTTCCGTGTCTTGCAACCCTCGCATGACCGCAAACTCACGCTCCACCGCGTGGGCCGACGGCAGCAGTTTGGCCACCGGTCCGGGTTTGGCACGCATTACATAACTCTTGTTCGGCGTGATCAGCTTATAGGTCGGGTTGGATTGGCCTCCTTTGAACATCTCAGCGCTCAGCGGTCCGGTGAATCCAGGAAGATTCACGGCCAGCCACGCGCTCAATACGTCCAGGTCAAAAGCATGTTGCCCGGAAACAGGGCGGGTACCCAAAAAATGGTCAAATTCACTCATAGGGTTTTTTGTCGGAAGATGAGGTCGTGTTTCAGTTGTCGGCGTCGATGATTTGCATCAGCGCGTGCCGGTCGCGTATCACCAGACCCGCTTGCTCGATCCGGATGGCGCCTTCTCGTTCCATGGACTTCAGTTCCTGGTTGACCCGTTGGCGCGATGCACCCAGCAGTTGTGCCAGTTCTTCTTGTGCCAACTGCAGGCCAATGCGTGCCTCCGATGCATCGCTGAGCGATGGCACTCCGTAACTGCGCACCAAATGCAGCAGTTGTTTGGCCAGCCGAGCCCTTAAGGGCAAAGTGTTGAGGTCTTCCACCAGACCATAGAGCTGCCGAATTCTTCGCGCATGGAGTCGCAGCAGGGCTTCGTACAGTTCGACATGTAGCGCCAGAATCTTTTTGAAGTCTGCCTTGGCGACACACAAAATCGTCGTGTCGCCATGGGCGTAGGCATCGTGTGTGCGTCGGTCGCCGTCGAAAATGGACACATCCCCAAACCAGATGCCGGGCTCCACATAGGTCAGCGTAATTTGTTTTCCGGAAATCGACGTAGAACTCACCCGGACTGCACCTTTGGCACACGCAATCCAGTCTTCCGGAGGCTCGCCCCTGGCGGCAATCAGGTCGCCGTCTTTGTGGCGTTTGACATATGCGCATCGAAGAATGTCGTGTTTCAGTGAAGGGGACAGCGATGAAAACCAGCGACCGGCGTTAATGGCCGACCGTTCGTCGATGGTAAGGATGGGTTCGTCCATGGCGTGTCTTTTGCGTGACTGCGGGTGTTGGGGGGTAACGGACCTATTGTCCATGGATGGTTGTAATTACGGGGATAACTTTGTCGCATTCGTGTCTGGATTCATGGCGGCTATGCCAAAATCCGGCTTACAAATGAATTGTTACAAAAAAAACAGACTCGCGATTTTGGGAGTAGCGATGGCGTGTGCCGGGCTGAATAGCTCGGCCTTGACATTGGGGCAGGCACGGGGTGCCGTCCTCTTGGGCCAGCCTCTCAATCTCACTGCGTCCATTCAATTGGAGCCACAGGACGTAGCGTCTGTGCTGTGCTTCGACGCGGATGTTTTTTATGGGGACACACGGCTGGAAGCCACTCAGGTGAGGGTTAAAAGCGAGCAAACAGTAAGCTCATCAACCGCCGTTGTGCGCGTCGAATCCCCAGTTCGTGTTGATGAACCTGTTGTGACGGTGTATTTGCGTGCCGGTTGTGAACAGAAAATTACCCGCCGTTATGTGCTGTTGGCCGAACCCGCAGCAGAGCAGGGTCCAACGGTCACCTCGGTACAGACGGTGCCGCCGCCGTTGACAGCACCTGGCGTGGGTGCAGCACCAGCGACCGGAGCCGAGCGCGGTGGCGTGCCCCCGCGGGCCAAGCCTGCAGCCAAAGAGAGAGACCGCACGGCGACAATCAAGTCGCCTGTTGACAGCGATCCGCCACTGGCCGTAAAGCCACGGGCAAAACAAGGTCCCCGGCTGCAACTATTGCCCCTTGATCTGTCAATCGAACACGATCCATCGTTGAAATTCACCGACGAGCTTTTGTTGGGTGCTACTGAAAATCTGCAAAAGCGTGCGGAAGCAGTTGCTTTGTGGCGTGCATTGAACGCCACGCCTGAAGACATTCTCAGTGCACAGAGTCAACAGAAGACCATGGAGGCCGACCTCCAGGGGCTGAAAGTGGCGACTACGAAGAATCGGCAATCTTTGCAGGAACTCGCTGGACGACTCGAATCAGCTGAATCCCAGCGCTACTTCAATCCTTTGGTCTATGCATTGCTGGCGGTATTGATGTTGACCGGCGTCGTTGCGGTGATCGCCTTGCGCCGCCTGCGCGACCGCGTGCCGGAAGACATGTTTTGGTTGAGGGACGAGATCGCTCCTGTTCGCACGGCACGCGATGTCCAGGCACCTATGGTTTACGAAGGTTTTCAGCTCAAAGAGAAGTCTGCGTCTGTCCTACCCGAGGCTGGAAAGGGTGCTCGTGTGGGGCAGGCGGCACACAGTCGAGTCGATATTGATATTGACCTTGACATACCTGACGATGCACCAAACCAGGGCGCGTCCAATGGTGGTTGGGTGAAGAAAGCGGCTGAGCGGGCTTTGGTGGATGTGGTGGCCACCCGTGCCGCCGGGCATGTGGACTTTGCACACAGCATGACCACGTCTTTGCGGGCTTTGAATACGAAAGAAATGCTGGACGTTCGCCAGCAAGCGGAGTTCTTCATGACGCTGGGGCAACACGACGAAGCCATCGGCATGTTGAAAGACAGCATAGAAGACAGCGAAGAGTCCAATCCCCTTATCTATCTGGACCTGCTCCGTGACCTGCACACACTTGGCCGGAAGACGGAATTTGAACACTACCGCGCTGACTTCAACGCATTGTTTTCCGGACGTGTACCGGAGTATGCCGAATTCAATCAAGGTGGAAATGGCTTGGAAGCCTACCCCGATGTGTGCGAAACCATTTCCTCGTTATGGCCGACGCAGAATGCTGTGCACTTTATAGAACAATGCCTTGTTCATGAAGAAGTGGACGCTGAATCGCATGGGTTTGACTTGGAAGCGTTTCGTGACTTGATGATGTTGCACGGAATGGCACAGCGAATGGAGTCCAGTTCTGATTCAGGTCTGATGCCATTTAGCGCCACACGGACGGCGGCGGCTGCTTCGGTTCCAAAGACAACGGTTTCTGACCGCGTATCTCAATCTGGCGTAGCACCGGACGGGCTGGGTCCAGTTTCGGCGATCGATTTGGGAACTGGTGAAATGTCCGTGGACTTGGATCTGTCCGACTCCCCCGAAAATCTCATTGACTTTGATGCGTCCGATCTAGGGATTCCGAGCAAAGTATCCCCGCGCAAGCCGTAAGGCTTGGCTAACGCCGAACCTGCAAGGCTCCAGGATTGACGATATTGGTGGGTGTGCCTTTGATGAAGTTGATGACGTTGTCAAAGGCGGCGTTGAACAGTTTTTCGTAGTTGTTTTGTTCCACGTAACCAATATGTGGGGTGCAAATGCAGTTCTCCAGACGCAGCAAGGCGTGACCTTGAAGAATCGGTTCATTTTCAAAGACGTCCACTGCGGCCATACCGGGACGCCCCCGGTTTAGTGCGCCGATCAGTGTGTTGGTATCTATCAGCTCAGCTCGGGATGTGTTAACCAACAATGCGGTTGGCTTCATACGTCCCAAATCGGCTTGGTCTATGACATGCCGCGTGGTGTCACTGAGTCGCAAGTGAATGGTCAACACATCACTTGCTTCAAAAAAGGCTTCGCGGCTCAATGCAATGGTGTGACCGTCCTGCACCGCCTTCTCCATGGAATTGTCACTGCCCCAGATCAGAACCTGCATACCAAACGCACGGCCGTAACCCGCGACGAGCTGTCCGATCTTGCCATAGCCCCAGATGCCAAGGACCTTGCCATGGAGTTCGCAGCCAATGCCGAAGTTGGCCGGCATTGAGCCCGCCTTCAATCCGGATTGCTGCCATGCGCCGTGTTTCAAGTTCCCTATGTATTGGGGCAGTCGGCGCATGGCGGCCAGAATGAGCGCCCATGTCAGCTCGGCGGGTGCCACGCCAGAGCCTACGCCCTCGGCGACCGCAATACCCCGCTCGGTGCAAGCTTGCACATCCACATGGGATCCGATTCGACCGGTTTGGGAAATCATCTTGAGCTTGGGAAGCTTGTCGATCAACTGCCGATTCAGGTGGGTTCTTTCGCGAATCAGAATAATCACATCGGCGTCTTTGAGCCGAACCGACAATTGACCAATGCCTTTGACCGTGTTGGTATACACCTTGGCTTGGTATTGCTCAAGCTTGGCCGCGCATTCCAACTTGCGAACGGCATCCTGATAGTCATCCAGAATCACAATATTCATGGATGCAATTGTGCCTGTCAATTCCGCGACGGATTTCTCTCACATAGGCGATCGGGCCATCACCCTGTCAAATGCCAGGAAAGCGATGTCAGGAGCAGGCCGCCTCCCGGGCAGCGAGGCGATCGAGTTCCGCACATACATCGGCCATGCGCCCTGAGATCACCATACGTCCGACGCCACAGCGATCTTGCCCAGCCTCCAGCACGCGGACTACACGCAGTGGCCGGGCCATGGCAGGAATTCGGGCTGTAGCCCCCGAACTCAGGGTGATAGTTGCTATCGATACAGGAGCATCTGAATGCCAAACCGGTATCGGCTTGGTCACGGTTTGATGGGCACGGGTGCGGCCTGACCTCAACCCCTGAACCAAACCCTGGAGTGATCGAAAAAATACCGACTGGGCGAAAAGAGCGATGTTCATGATGATGACTTCTCCGAAAATTACATAAGCATGGTGTTGCGAATCAGACCCACAGCGAGGCCTTCGATTTCGAAGGGTTCACCGGGTTCTACAACAATGGTTTGGTAGTCCGGGTTCTCCGGGTGTAATTCGATCAGGTCTTTGTTGCGGCGAAAACGTTTTACGGTGACTTCGTCGCCTAACCGCGCCACGATGATTTGCCCGTTCTTGGCGTCTTTGGTTGACTGTACGGCCAACAAATCACCATCCATAATGCCGGCATCACGCATGGACATGCCACGCACTTTCAGCAGGTAGTCTGGTTGGCGCTGGAACAAACTGTTTTCGACGTAATAAGTTTGGTCCACATGTTCCTGCGCGAGAATGGGTGAACCGGCGGCCACCCGGCCAATGAGGGGCAAAGCCAATTGCGCCAAGCCAGGCATTGGCAAGGAGAATTGCTTGACACGCGACTCATTGATGGACCGTAGAGCATCACTGCGCAGACGGATGCCGCGCGATGTGCCACTGACCAGCTCAATGACACCCTTGCGGGCCAGTGCCTGCAAATGTTCTTCTGCCGCATTGGCCGACTTGAAACCAAGTTCAGATGCAATTTCTGCGCGGGTCGGGGGGGCCCCGGTGCGTGTGATGGCGCTTTGAATCAGATCCAGAATCTGTTGTTGCCGTGCGGTAAGTTTGGGACTTTCAAGCATGCTGACTCCTTGTATCTGGGCCAGGTTAGCTGTGCGTCTGTACACGCTGTGTTGGCATCCAGTAACTGTATTTTTAACCAGTTTAATTTTGTTTGCAAGCGGAAGTTTCAAAAATGTTGAAAAAGTTGGTGTTTCTGGGAATGGGTGGAACGATTGCCGGAACCGCCCGGAGCATGGCGGACAACGTGGGTTACAAGGCGGCACAAAAAGGTGTTGAGCAACTGCTTGAGGCGATCCCTACCTTGCGCGCGGCATTGGGTGATTTGCAGCCACAAACCGAGCAAGTTGCACAAGTGGACAGCAAAGACATGGGCTGGAGCCATTGGCGGGCACTAGCATTTCGTGCACAGCAATACTTAGAATCATCAGAGGTGGCTGCGCTCGTCATTACCCATGGCACGGATACCCTCGAAGAAACTGCTTTCTTTCTCTCCCAGGTACTGGCTCCAGCGCTGATTGCGCGTAAGCCCGTGGTTTTGACCTGTGCCATGCGACCTGCCAGCTCCATGTCACCTGATGGCCCACAGAACGTGCTCGACGCAGTGGCTGTCGCACGGTCTGATCGGGCCGCGGGTGTGCTGGTGGTGTGTGCCGGTACCGTCCATGCTGCGCGTGCCGTGCAGAAGGTGCATCCCTACCGGCTCAATGCATTTGACTCGGGCGACGGTGGGCCACTGGGGTTTGTGGAGGAGGGTGTTGTCCGGTGGCGGCATTCCGCCGCCGACGGGTATTCACCTGGGCAGGCCTTTTCGCTGGAACACCTTTCTAATGACCTGTGGCCGCGTGTCGAGATTGTCATGAATTTTACCGGTGCATCAGGCGCGGTGGTTCGCGCGCTCGTTGCTACTCCGGCTCCGGGTGATCCGCCAGTACGAGGTATTGTGGTGGCGGGTACCGGCAATGGTTCTATCCATGAAGATCTGGAGGCGGCCCTGCGGGACGCCCAGCAGCTTGGCGTGCGGATTGTGCGCGCAACCCGCTGCCCGCAGGGGGCCGTGGTTCCCGGATCGGCACCTGCAGAGTTGCCTCATTCAGACGGACTGTCTCCGGTCAAAGCGCGCATCGCGCTGATGCTGGACCTCATGCAGTGAATTGAATTCACTTACCCGCAAATACAAAGGGCCGCTGAGCGGCCCTTTGTCATGTACAGACGGCGTTTTCGAATTCAACCTCCCAGTGCTTCGAATACACGGGATTTGATGACTTCGACTTCACCCGTGCCGCTCACTGCACGGTATTTAGGCGCACTGGCTGCATCTTTAGCAGCCCAACCCGAGTAGTAGTCCACCAGGGGGCGAGTTTGGGCACTGTAGACATCCAGACGTTTCTTGACGGTTTCTTCCTTGTCGTCGTCACGCTGGATCAGGGGTTCACCCGTGACATCGTCAACACCTTCCACCTTGGGCGGGTTGAACTTGACGTGGTACGTGCGGCCCGACGCGGGATGGGAGCGGCGTCCGCTCATGCGCTCGATGATGGCCTCGAAAGGCACGTCGATCTCGACCACGTAGTCCAGCGTCACGCCGGCGGCTTTCATGGCATCCGCTTGGGGAATGGTGCGTGGAAACCCGTCAAACAGGAAGCCATTGGCGCAATCAGGCTGGGTCAGGCGCTCCTTCACCAGGTTGATGATCAGATCGTCACTGACAAGACCGCCGGAGGCCATGACCGCTTTGGCTTCTAGCCCCAGCGGGCTGCCAGCCTTAACTGCGGCGCGCAGCATGTCGCCCGTGGAAATTTGCGGAATACCGTACTTTTGACAAATGAACGTCGCTTGCGTGCCTTTACCGGCGCCTGGTGCGCCCAACAAAATGAGTCTCATGGATACCCTCAGATAGTACTAAAACCATTTGCGCGCAGCAGGTCGGTGTCGACCACGTTCAAGTCACGCGATTGACCTAGAGAATAGCATGGGCCGCCTGCGACCTAACTTACAGAAGTGCCCTTGGCAGCGAGAAACAAGGCCCTCACGCGCTCCAGGTCTTGCGCAGTGTCAACTCCGGGTCCAGGTGCGTGCTCGGTGACATGCACTGCAATGCGGTAGCCGTGCCACATGGCGCGCAGTTGCTCCAGTGACTCGCAGACCTCTATCGGCGCCTGGGTCAACTGAGGAAACACGCGCAAAAATCCGACCCGGTAGGCATAGATGCCAATGTGACGCAATGGTGCCGGGCTGGGCAGGCTATAAATGCCGCTGCTAAAACCGTCGCGCCACCAGGCAATGGGCGCACGGCTGAAATACAGGGCAAGGTCTTTGGCGTCGACGACTACTTTGACAACGTTGGGATTGACAAAGTCTTCCGCGCTGGCGATGGCATGTGCAGCGGTCGCCATGGCGGCCTCAGGATGGTCGCGCAGGCTGGTGGCCACGGCCTGGACCAGCACGGGATCAATCAGCGGCTCGTCGCCCTGGACATTGACAACCATCTCGTCCTCGGCCAGACCTAGTACCTGGCTGGCCTCGGCCAGGCGATCGGTGCCCGACGGGTGGTCTTCCCGGGTCAACACCACCTCAATGCCGTGGTCGTGACAAGCCCGGATGATCGAGGGGTGGTCCCCTGCCACCACAATCCGAACGGCAGCCGATACCCCCGCTCGCACCCTTTGCGCCACCCGCACCACCATGGGTGCACCCGCAAGGTCCGCCAAAGGCTTGTTGGGCAGCCGACTGGAAGCCAGCCTCGCCGGTATCAACACGGTGTACCGCATGGGTGTTTTCAGGCGTCGATTTCTTCGTCAGTCAACGTACGGGCTTCGTTTTCCAGCAGCACTGGAATGCCGTCGCGCACCGGGTAGGCCAGACGGGCGCTGCGGGAGACCAGCTCCTGCTTTTCGCGGTTGTATTCGAGCGGCCCTTTGGTCACCGGGCAAACGAGTAGTTCAAGAAGTCTTGTGTCCATGTGCCGATGATAACTTTGCTGCCAGCAGTGAGCGCACTTGCGCGTCCAGCGCGGCGAAAAACGCCACCTCAGGCTGTAACTCCAGGCTCACGGTCACGGCGTCTGGCACCAGGGGCCACAGCTTGGCGGCATCCTTGTCAGTGCAAATCAACCGGTAGCCCTCGTATTTGTTAATAAGTTCGCTATCAAAATGACAGTGATCGGGGAGTGCCAGCGTAGCCGCCAGCGGGACATTTCGGGCGCGCAGCATGGCGAAAAACGACTCTGGCTGGGCAATGCCTGCAACGGCCATCAGCGGTTTGCCGCCAGGCGTATGCAATGCAGCCAAGGGTATTTGTGTGCCATCGCGGCTATGGGCCATAGAAGACAGATTCTTGCCTGCCGTGAATCCGGAAAAAGCTGGGCGTTCGCCCGTATGCAAAACCAGTAAACGGTCATCACGCTGGCCAGTCGCAAGGAGAGCTTTGCGCGGCCAGCTTTCGCGTAGCAGCCCGGCGGGCAAGTGCCAGCCGTTGCCCCACCCCCGGTCGTCAAAGACGCAGATTTCCAGATCCCGGTGCAGGGCATAGTGCTGCAGGCCGTCGTCACAAATAATGAACTGCGTTTGTGGGTAGTGCGCCAGTAGCGCCATCGCGGCTGCATGGCGGGTCGGCGCCACAAATACCGGAACCCCGGTTGCGCGGCGAATCAGCAGTGGCTCGTCCCCCACGTCGCTCGGATCAGCGGCAGGCACCACCTCCAGGCACGCAGTTCCTGTGCGGCCATAACCCCGTGAAATGACCCCTACGCGGTGTTGCTGAGCCATCAGATGCTGCACCACGGCGATGACGGTGGGCGTTTTTCCGGCGCCCCCGGCCACCACATTGCCGACCACAATCACGGTCGCATCGACGTGTTGCACCCGCACCAGCCCGATCGCATACGCGACGCGACGGGTCTCCACCAGGCCGCGATAGACAAGTGAGACGGGGTACAACAGGGACGCCAGCACCCCGCGCCCCCGCCAGGCCTTCATTAGGGTGCTTTGCAGCGTCTGCCGCAAAGGCTCAGCCACGGGTCTAACGCCCACCCGCCTGCGCCGATGATTGCGTGGCGAATGTGATCTGGTGTAAACCCGAGCGCCGGGCGGCTTCCATCACGGTGACGACCGACTGGTGTTTGGCGCTGGCGTCCGCGCTGATGATGACCACCGTGTCCTTGCCCGCCTTGGCGCCCTCGGTCATGGCGATAGCCACACTTTCCAGGCTGCGTCCTATCACCGGTATGCGATTGACGCTGTAAGCCCCATCAGCGCTGACGGCCACGATGATTTCCTTCGCGTAGTCGCGTTGGGCATCGGTGTCGGCCACCGGCAGCTTGAGTTGCATCTCTGTGAATTTGCTGTAGGTGGTCGACAGCATCAGGAAGATCAGCACGACCAGCAGCACATCGATAAACGGGATCAGGTTGATCTCGGGCTCGTCCTGTTTGCGCGGGCGGAAGTTCATGGCGGGTTTACCTGCGGAACACCTTGAGGTGTCGGACCAGGTGTTCGGCTGACAGCTCAAGTGTCAGCAAGTAGGCGTCCACCTGTCCCCTGAAGTAGCGCCAGAAGATCAGTGAGGGAATGGCCACGATCAGCCCGAACGCAGTGTTGTACAGCGCAATGGAGATGCCGTGTGCCAGTTGCGCCGGATTGCCACCCGTCGCGCCGCCGGGCGCCTGCGAACCAAAAATCTCTATCATGCCGACCACGGTGCCAAACAGCCCCATCAGCGGCGCTGCCGACGCAATGGTGGCCAATGCACTGAGGCGCAATTCCAGACGGTGGGCCACGATGCGCCCGGTGCTTTCCATGATGGCGCGCAAATCGTCTTCGGTGCAACGCGGGTCTGAGTTGATAGCACGCAGGCCACTGGCCAGCACTTCCCCCAGTGCAGAGTTTTTTTCCAGCTGTGTCACCACGTCCGGGCCGGGAATGGCGGTGCGAGTCACACTCAGGACTTCATCCAGCAAGCGCGGCGGCGCCACCTTCAGCGCTTTCAGGCTGACAAAGCGGTCAATGACGATGGCCAGGGCCAGGACTGAACAGGCAATAAGGGGCCAAATCGGCCAGCCAGCGGCTTGTATGATGGAAAACAAATGGTCACTCCGTGCAAATGAAATGCTTCGCGATTATGGCGTACGTGTGCCGGTCGACTACCCACAGAACGTGTGGATAACATTGTGTAAAACTGGCTGCCCATCGGGCGCTAGGCCGCATCCTTCTGCGGTTTTGACAAATTGATGACAAAAGTAGCAGTGAAAAATCCAATGAAATCAACAACTTTCGACCAAGAATCGTGTGCTGCGGGTGGGCGCGCGCAGACCTGCAACCTTGGCTACCAGTTGTGGAGCACTCGCGCTGCCCTACACACATGGTTCGGGAAGTCTGGTCATGCTTGAAGCAGGTCCGGCCACTGCGATCAGTCGGGTCTGGCGTGTCGGTGCCTTGTGCCGCGCGGTAGCAGACGCACTGGAGGCGCGCTTCAACCCGGTGACGGTGGTCGGGGAGATCAGTGGCTTTACCCGCGCCGCCAGTGGACACTGTTATTTTTCTTTGAAAGACGAAACAGGGCAATTGCGCTGTGCCATGTTTCGCCGCGCAGCCAGCCTGTTGACCCTCAGCCCGCGCGATGGTGACCTGGTGGAGGTGCGGGGCAGACTGGGTGTTTACGAACCTCGGGGTGAATTGCAATTGATCGTTGAGGCGTTGCGCCCAGCCGGTCAAGGTGCTTTGATGGAGCAGTTTTTTAAACTCAAAGAAAAACTGGCGGCTGAGGGCTTGTTTGCTGCCGAACGCAAGCGGCCCTTGCCGGTGCTGCCCCGTGGCATCGGTGTGGTGACATCTTTGGGGGCCGCGGCTTTGCACGATGTCATCACTGCCCTTCAACGGCGCGTGCCCCACATCCCGGTGGTGATTGCACCGACCGCCGTGCAGGGCGATGGTGCACCCCGAGAATTGGTGCAGGCGATGGAAAGCCTCTACCGCATGGCGGAGTCGCCCGGGAGTATCGCCTCGGCGGCCATCGACGTCATCTTGCTGGTTCGTGGGGGAGGCGCCGCCGAAGATCTGTGGGCATTTAATGACGAACAGCTGGCCCGGGTGATCGCACGGAGCCCGGTACCTGTCATCAGTGGTTTGGGCCATGAAACGGATTTCACCATTGCTGATTTTGTGGCCGACGTGCGTGCACCCACACCCACCGCTGCGGCGGAAATGGCGTCCGAACCCACGGTCACGTGGCTTAGTGCCGTGGACACCTTGGAGTCCCGCTTGGCGCGGGCCTTGACGCGTTATGCAGACAAGCAAGACCAACGGTTGGACCTGGTAGCGTCCCGGTTAGGGCGGCCCTCTGCTTTGGCGCACCGCCACCGGCTGAACTTGGGCACCCTTGCGCAGCGGCTGCAGCATGCTTCTCGCATGGTCATGCGTGACAAGCAATTGGCCCTGGGGCGTAGCGGCCAGCTTCTTCTGCCGGCCGTGGAGCGGGCGATCCTTCGTTCACAGGAGCGTACACGCCGTGCGGAATTGCGCTTGCGTTTGCTTGACCCCACGCTGGTGCTCAAACGTGGCTACGCCTGGTTGACATTGGAGGATGGCCACACCTTGACCCGTGTGTCGCAGGCACACCCTGGTCAGCGCGTGAAGGCAAGCCTTGCCGACGGCACGGTTGACTTGACCGTCAGTGACTGAAGTTTCAATTACTTCCTACAATTGCCCTTTTTGCTAACCACCCGAGAGGATTCCATGGAACACACCCTGCCCGCACTGCCATTTGCGATTGATGCCCTGGCGCCTGCTTACTCCAAAGAGACTTTGGAGTTTCACCATGGCAAACACCACAATGCCTATGTCGTCAATTTGAACAACCTGCAAAAAGGCACGGAGTTCGAGACCATGTCGTTGGAAGAGATTGTCAAAAAATCCAGCGGTGGCATCTACAACAACTCGGCGCAAATCTGGAACCACACTTTTTTCTGGAACTGCATGAAACCCAATGGCGGTGGCGAACCCACCGGCGCACTGGGCGCGGCGATCACCGCCAAGTGGGGCAGTTACACGGCTTTCAAAGAGGCTTTCGTGAAGTCGGCCGTTGGTAATTTTGGTTCCGGCTGGACCTGGCTGGTCAAGAAGCCCGACGGTTCCGTGGACATCGTCAACATGGGCGC
>ERZ724520.582-NODE-582-length-19373-cov-4.563619_pt1 | contig 19373 bp, 20 predicted proteins | sample MGYA00376053_ERZ724520 | MGnify/ENA primary metagenome ERZ724520 (study PRJEB28724, sample SAMN07190886) | activated sludge metagenome | isolation source: activated sludge of sewage treatment plant in Hong Hong | place: USA: Christiansburg, Virginia | collected...
GATATTGTATTTTATGAAAAAGAATTATTTAAAAGTTTAGATAAAATTTACGATTTATAGATTTATGTTTTAGTGTTATTTGGTGATATACACCATGTGGCGCACTTAGTAAACGAAGAAAATAAAAACAAACGCTTACCAACCAAAGAAGATTTAGAACCAAATACTCGTTTTTTAGAAAACCCTATTTTAGTTTCGTTAGCAGCTAATAGTGAGTTAAAAAAAGAAGTATTGAACAGAAAGATTTCTTGGCAAAACGATTTTGATTTAGTAAGAAAATTATTTTTAGAGTTACGTGCAACTGATTTGTATAAGTCTTACATGGCTTCTGACAAACCTTCGGCTAAAGAAGATAAGCAATTTTTAATTGCAGTAGCTACAGAGTTTTTGTATAACCATGATTTATTAAATCATTTATTTGAAGAAAAAAATATTCATTGGGCTGATGATACCTTTGGAGCGTTTTCGATGGTTGCACGAACATTTGAAAACTTTACTGGAGATTTTAAATTAACTTCTTTATACAAAGATGCAGAAGATGATAAACGTTTTATTTCTACTTTGTTTTTAAAAACCATAGATGGTGAAAAAGACTACGAAAAGATGATTGACGAAAAAACAAAAAACTGGGAGTTGGATCGTATTGCATCTATGGATATTTTATTAATGAAAATGGCTATTACAGAGTTTTTACATGTTAGTAATGTGCCTGTAAAAGTATCGTTAAACGAGTATATTGATATATCAAAAGATTATAGCACGCCTAATAGTAAAACATTTATTAATGGTATTTTAGACAAAATTATTTTTGATTTAAAACGAGATAATAAAATTCAAAAGACGGGTAGGGGTTTAATGGAAGGTAATTAGTTCAATATTATTAATCACAATAATTAATCAATTTTACAATGAAACTAGTAAATAACATCATTATCGCATCAAGTTTAATTTTCGCATTATCTTGTGGACAAAATGGTTCTAAAGAAGTTTCTACAAACGATGTGCAAAATACTAATTCTGCCGACGGGAAATCAAATGCAAGTTTACCTGATATTAAATTTGAAGAAGAAACACATGATTTTGGTAGAATAACTCAAGGCGAAAAAGTTTCTTATAGCTTTAAATTTAAAAACACAGGCGGAACAAGTTTAATAATTTCTTCGGCCAGTGGTAGCTGTGGATGCACGGTTCCTGAATACCCTAAAAAACCAATTTTACCTGGTGAAGAAGCAAGTATTAATGTTGTATTTAGCAGCGAAGGAAAATCAGGTATGGTTGAAAAATCAATATCAATGGTTACAAATTGCGAACCAAGTACAAAAATAATCTATATTAAGGCGGATATAGTAGTGCCTGTTAGCGCTAATCCTAGTGCAGATTTACCAACGGCGCACTAATTTATATTTTAAAATAAAACACAAACACACAAATAAAAAAACAACATGAACAACTTAGTAATTTTAATGGCAGGCGGTGGCGCAAATCAAAATCCAATTATGCAAATTGTACCTTTGGTATTAATTGTAGTAGTATTTTATTTCTTTATGATTCGTCCTCAAATGAAAAAAGCAAAAGAAACAAAAAAATACATTGAGGCATTGAAAGTTGGTGATAAAATACTTACTATTGGTGGTATTTACGGTACTATTCAAAAAATGAATGAAGATGGGACAATTATTATGGCTGTAGAAGATGGTACTAAAATGAAAATTTCTAAAAATGCCATTTCTCAAGATGCTACTTCAACTTTAAACCAAACAGCATAATTTAATGGCATCTTCAAATGCCATAACTCAAGTTAAACGTAAACTTTTTTCAAAAAAGGTTTTTACATTTATTATTTGCTTGTGCATTGCATCACTCTTATGGGTGGTGCATGCACTTAATGTAAATTATAAATACACATTACATATTCCAGTAAAATTTAGCAACCTTCCTAACAATAAACTTATTGTTGGTGATTTGCCAGAAAAGCTTGATATTGAAATAAAAACAAGCGGACTAAAATTATTATTTATAATTTTTAATAAGAACAATTCAGAGATTCAAATAGATTTTAATTCTTTAAAAACAAATGCTAAATCTCAAGCATATTCAATAAGTAATGGTAATTTTAATTTAAGAAACTCCATAAACTTTAATGTTGAAATTCTAAAAATTCGTCCTGATACATTATTTTTTACTGGTAATAATGCTTCTGCACGCTTGATACCAGTGAAATTAAATTTACGCGCCGAAATGAAGCCAGGTTTTACTTTGACCTCTAAGCCTACTATAAATCCTGCCTATGTTTCTGTAAGTGGAGATAGTATAGCGATTTCAAAATTAGATACTATCTATACAACATCTATTACATTAAAAGAAGTGTGTAAAAATTACAGTTCTTCAATAGTGTTGCAAAAACCTGATGGAAACATACATTACAATGTAAAAGAAGTGCAAGTGAATTTTAATGTAGATAGATTAACAGAAACTACTTTAAAACTACCAGTAGAATTTATTAATAAAACAACTAATGAAACTATTAAGCTTCTTCCAAATGTTGTTACTATAAAGTATTTAGTATCAATGAAAGATTATGATAATATTACTGCTAATTCTTTTAAAGCAACGGTAAATTATAATCAAGTAAAAGAACATCAAAAAACATTAAAGGTGGAATTAATAAGAAAACCATCTGAAGTAAAAATTGTAAGTATAGAACCTTCAAATATTTCGTATTTAATTTTTAAATAATGATTGTAGCAATTACAGGAGGTATTGGCAGTGGCAAAACAACAGTGGCTAAGGTTTTCGAAACTATGGGTTGTGTGTTATACAATTCTGATGAAAAAGCAAAAGAGCTTTATTTTGATTTAGAAATAAAGCATAAAGTAATTGAACTGTTTGGTGCAGAAGCCTATTTACAGAATGGACAATTAAATAGGGAATTTATTTCAGGAAAGGTGTTTGAAAACAAAGCATTATTAGAAAAATTAAATTCCATTATTCACCCTGCAATTAAATTGGATTTTGAGAATTTTGTTAATCAACAATTACCCGAAACAATTATAATTAAAGAAAGTGCTCTTATTTTTGAAACAGGATTGTACAAGAATTTTGAACCTATTATATTGGTTACTGCACCAATAGAGCAAAAGATTGAAAGAGTTGTAAAACGTAATAGCACTACAAGAGCAGAAGTTGAAAAACGGATGAATGCACAGTGGACAGATCAACAAAAATTACCATTAGCTCACTTTGTTATAACAAATAGTAATACTGATGCTGTAATTCCACAAGTAGTAAAGGTTTTGGAGGAAATAAAAAGCCATGTATAGAAAAGATTTATTGATGCGTCAGTTTGAAGAGTTTAGTAAATTCTTAGCACTATTATTAAGGCTTAAAAACGAAGGGACGCCAAGCGAAGTAAGTGATTTGTTAAGTGAAGGTACTTTAAAATATACTGGACTTACCTTAATGGAAATTGAGGAGCTAGACAATATTACTTTCATAGACTATTTAACAGACAGTAAAAAAATATCTGATGAGCAATTAAAAATGCTTGCCGATTTATTGTATGAAAAAGGATTAAATGATTTGAATTTAAATAGAGATAATGCTGACAATTCTAGCTTTATAAAAGCAAATAAGCTTTATCAATTTATTAATGAAAGAGCTACACTTCCTTATTCACTAGACACACATTATAAATTAGAAGCTTTAAAGGAATTGTTGAATTGATGTACATTAATGTTGTTTTTATAAAATAGTTTGTTTAAAAAAATATTAATCATATCAATTGTTTTGCATTTAGTTTCTTGTAGTATTTCTGAGAATAAAAGAAATAATTCTAGTGTTGTTACTATTGATATTTTGCCATTTTCAGATATTTCAAAAATCGTGGTTGATTCAGTTTACAATTCATTAAAGAATGTTTATCCTAATATCAAATTGCTTAAATCAATACAATTACCTAAACATGCATATTATTTACCTAGAAATCGTTATCGTGCAGATACCATTATCCGTTATTTAAAAAATATAACTCCAGAAAATCATATTACTATTGGACTTACATCGAAAGATATAAGTTTTACAAAAGGAAAAATTCCGGACTATGGAATTATGGGATTGGGCTGGACGCCAGGAAATTCATGTGTAGTATCTACCTATAGGCTTTCTAAAGAAAATAAGGATACTCAATTTTTTAAATTTTGTTTACACGAATTAGGTCATACTTCAGGCTTACAACATTGTAGTAATAAGATGTGTTATATGAGAGATGCTGAGGGAGGTAATCCAACTAAAGATGAAACAGGCTTTTGTAGTATATGTAAAGCCTATTTAATTGACAAAGGTTGGAATTTGAATTCTGATTACAGCAATTAAATTGACTAATTAAATATAATTATTCATAGATTTTATAATTGAATAAGTTGTAGTTTAACTTCATAAAGTTTATTTCGATTTGTATCTTCGTATAAACAAAACTCATTTTGATATGAAAAAAATAGGACTTATAACATCAGGTGGAGATGCACCAGGAATGAATGCCTGCATAAGAGCAGTTGTTAGAACAGCTTTTGTAGAAAACATTGAAGTAGTTGGTTTTTATCGAGGTTATGAAGGAGTTATAGATAATGACTTTGTTGAGCTTTCAACTGATAAGGTTTCTAATATTATTCATAGAGGTGGTACAATTTTAAAAACGGCGCGTAGCAAGCGTTTTATGACAGCCGAAGGTATGCAACAAGCTGTTAGTACACTTCAAAAACACCAATTAGATGGCTTTGTAGTAATTGGTGGTGATGGAAGTTTTAGAGGCGCTTATGAATTAAGTAAATTACATTCTATAAAAACTATTGGTTGTCCGGGCACAATTGATAATGATTTAATTGGAACTGATTTTACAATTGGTTATGATACTGCTATTAATACGGTTGTAGAAGCAGTAGATAAAATTAGAGATACGGCCGAAAGTCATGATCGTATTTTTGTTGTTGAGGTTATGGGGCGCGATGCAGGTTTAATTGCATTACGTTCTGCAATTGCCTGTGGTGCTGAAGCTATTTTAATTCCTGAAAGAGATGGCGATTTGGAGAAATTATTAGAAAAGAAAAAAACATGGCGCCTTACAAAAAAGAGTAGAATTATAATTGTAGCTGAAGGTGATGAAAATGGCGGAGCTATTGGAATTGGTAACCTGTTAAAGAAAGAATGGCCAGAGTTTGATATTCGTATTTCTATTTTGGGACATATACAACGTGGAGGAAATCCAACTTGTATGGAAAGAGTAAATGCTAGTTTAATGGGCTATTATGCTGTTAAAGCTTTGCAAAATAATCACACCAATGAAATGATTGGTATTGTAAATAAACAAGTGTGTTACACTCCTTTTCAAAATGCTATTAAACATATTGATGAATTAAATCCTGAAATGCTAACTATACTTGATATACTTTCGGTTTAAATAAATTTACAATCGCGAGCGTCTTCGCTCGTGATTTTTATTTAGAAGGTTCTAACCTTCAATATGCATCATTAGTTATTTTTTACATTTTCATTAATTTTTCTAATTGATGAAATTCAATTCCAAAGTATTTTTTTGTTTCTTTTATTTTATTTAGAATTTCTGTTTTTTGATTTTCCGTTTTCTGCTTTTTCTCAGCCACTATCATTACATTTTTTGGTGTGTGTGCGTCTGATATAAATTCAAATACTTTTGTTGAATAGTCAAAATATTCAAGAATTAAGGAACGTAAACCATCAGTAACCATCTCAGACTGGCGTTCCAAAAATATACCATGCTTTAATAAAAAATCCAATTCATTTTTTGTTTTATGTTTTTCAATTTCTCTACGTATTTGTTTGTGGCAACAAGGTGCTACTACTATTAAATCAGCATTAGCTGTAATTCCTTTATAAATAGCATCATCCGTTGCTGTATCACATGCGTGCAAAGCAATTAAAATATTTATTACATCGTTATTATAAGATTCTATTGTTCCTTCTTTAAATTTTAAATGTTCAAATTTCGATTTTTTCGCAATGTCATTACATAAGTCTACCAAATCTTTTCTGTATTCAACACCAGTTATATGTGCATTTAAATTTAATACGGTACTTAAGTAATCGTAAAGCGCAAAAGTTAAATAGCCTTTGCCTGAGCCCATATCTGCCACATGTAATTGCTTATGTTTAGGTAGTTGTGTTATTAATGGACTTAATAATTCAATATATCTGTTTATTTGTTTGTATTTGTCTTGTGTGTTTTTGTGAACATTGCCATTTACATCAGTTATGTTTAATAGGTGTAAATAGGTTTTATTATTAGCAGTTATAATTCTGTTTTTTTGATGATTATGTTCTAATGAAGGTATTTCTGTATATGTAGGCTTAATGGTTTTTAATGTTGTTTTTGATGTGTTGTTTATTTCAAACAAAGTATCATTTATAATTGTGAAAATTGTAGAATTTCTAAATTCTTCTTGAGTTAAAAAATCCTCAATTACTGCTATTCCATCTTGATGTGAGTAATTTTTTACTATATCTTTTGTTTTGTACCTATATGTTACGCTTAGCTTTTCCTCTTGTTTTATTTGTATGCGTTTTACATAACAATTTTTTAAATCTGGTATTTGCCCTTTGTAATTAGATAAAGATAGTTTTACAAAAGTGTTTTCATTAAATGATTTTTTTAAAATGTTTATGTATTGGTGCAAATGATTCATAATTAAGTTTTTTGTAAAGGTAATGTAATAGCAGTTTAAAGATGAGTAATAAATTTTTATTATTTATGATTTTTCAATACAGAAAATGTTTGTATATTCGTTAGTATACAATGAAAAATATAGCCATCATATTTCTTTTTATTAATTCTATTTGCTATTCACAGCAAAATGAATTCGAAAAATATGGTCCATTTGGTTCTAAGGTATATACTGATTTAAAATTAGCATTAGATGTAACAAATAATGTTTATAAAATGGATTTAAGTTATCAAAAGCTTGATCCTAAATTGTATGCCAAAATTGGAAAACTAAAAGATTTACAAGCTTTAAAATTAAGTGGTAATGAAATAAAAACATTTCCAAATGGCTTTTTCGAAATGAATAATTTACTTTATTTTGCTAGTTATAATAATGAATTTGGTATTCTTCCAAATGAAATAAAAAAACTCCAAAACTTAAATTATTTAGAATTTTTTGGTGCTAAATTCGATAGTATTCCTTCTGATATTGCCTATTTAAATAAATTAAAAACGCTTAAAATATCTTCAACAAATGATACATTAAAGTTACCTACAACACTAAGGTATTTGAAATTTTTGAAAGATGTAACTATAGAAAATTGTGTGTTAGATAGTTTCCCTAAAGAATTGTTTAAAATTACTAGCCTTAATTTTTTGAGCTTATCAAATACAAACATTTTTTATATAACTAAGCATTTCGAAAGATTACAAAATTTGGAAGTTTTGGTATTAGATAATAACCATTTACAAACTATTCCATTCGAAATTTATAAAGCATATAAATTAAGGTTATTGTCTTTAAAAAATAACCATTTACAAAAATTGCCAGATTCAATCTCTCAACTTGAAAACCTCACTTTATTAGATGTTAGAGGAAATGGCTTTTCAAAGGAATACATTGATGAATTAAAAGCCTTATTGCCTGGTTGCGAAATTCGTTTTTAGTGAAGAATTAAGTAATTTATTATTCCACATTTCGTTTTTTACGATTTAAATTTTTCTAAAAATCCTTTCATAAACCAATCGGGTGGGGCAGAAGGTCTATTTTTTTGCTTATCAATAAAAACTAAGGTTACAGAACCAGTATTTAATAACTCATTTTTTTGATTGTAACATTCGTATTCGAATGTAATTCTTACACTTGGCATTTCTTTTACCATTGTTACAATTCTCACTTCATCATCATACAATGCTGGTTTTTTGTAATTGATTGTTAAATTAATAACAGGCATCAAAACGCCACTTTCTTCCATTTCTTTATAACTAAAACCAAGGCTACGCATCGCCTCAACCCTTCCAACTTCGTAATATTGTGCGTAATTTCCATAATAAACAAACCCCATTTGGTCAGTTTCTCCATAACGTACTCTTAACGTTGTTTCTGTTTTAATCATACAAAAATTGTTATATATTTAAAACATCTAATTTAGGTTACTCTTTTATGAAAATTGTATATTTTTTAATTTATTTTTCATCACTTATAAGTTTTGTTTCTTGTAGTAAAAAAACTACTGTTTCAAAATTTACCGAATCTCATTATATTGTTAATAATAGAGAGGTTGATAGTTCCATATTTAAAACCATTTCTCCTTATAAAAAAGTGCATGATGAACAAATGTTTTTAGTATTAGCTAAAAGTGATGATGTACTTGTAAAGGCAGATGTAGAAAGTACTTTAGGGAACTTTTTTTGTGATGCGGTTATCTACGAAACAAAAAAAATATTAGGTAAAGATTCTGCTATGCTTGATGTTGCAGTTTTTAATAAAGGTGGTTTAAGAAACTCTTTGCCAAAAGGAGATATTACTGTTGGTAATATTTTTGAATTAATGCCATTTGATAACGAAGTTGTATTATTGAAATTAAGTGGCGCTCAATTTAAAGACATGTGTTTTAAAATTGTTGAAAAAGGTGGGATTCCAGTTGGTGGGATGCGATTAGTAATGAAAGGAACTACTCCTACTGATATTACAGTTAACGGAAAAGCATTTGATGAAAATAAGGATTACTGGGTGGTTACTTCAGATTATTTAGCAAATGGAGGCGATAGCTATAATTTTTTTAAGAATGCTAAAGAAAGAAAAATCATGAATGTGCTATTGCGCAATGTAATTATTAACTATTGCGAAGATATTACAAAATTAGGTAAAACAATTAAACCACAATTAGATGGCAGAATTCAAATATCAAAATAGACGCGATTTTTTAAAATATTTTGCTGGTACAACTGCTGTACTTGCTGGATTCCCAGCACTTTCAAAAGAAATTTTGGTGAAAAAAGATTTAGTTAAATTAACTATTTTGTACACTAACGATATTCATAGTCGTATTGAACCTTTCCCAAGTAATGACCCAAAATACGCTGATAAAGGTGGTTTTGCTCGTCGTTCGGCAGTTGTTGAATCTATTAGAAAAGAGTCTGATAATGTGTTATTGTTAGATGCTGGTGATATTTTTCAGGGAACTCCCTATTTTAATTTATATCAGGGCGAATTAGAGTATAAATTAATGAGCCTCATGAAATATGATGCTACAACAATTGGAAACCATGATTTTGATTTAGGTATTGATAATATTACTAAACAAATGCCTCATGCTACGTTTTCGTTTATTAATTGTAATTATGATTTTTCTAACACAAGTTTAAATAATAAAATTGTGCCATATAAAATTTTCGAAAAACAGGGGATTAAAATTGGTGTTTTGGGTTATGGAGTTGAATTGGAAGGTTTGGTTGATAAAAAAATGTATAAAGACACGGTTTATCAAAATCCACTTCCAATTGCAAATGCAACTGCAAAATTATTAAAATTGGATTTGGGTTGCGATTATGTTATTGCACTTTCACATTTGGGTTTTAAAGATGATAAAAAAATAAGTGATATGAGTATGGCTCCTCAAACCGAAAATATTGATTTAATTATTGGTGGACATTCTCATACTTTTCTCGAACATCCAATTAAAGTGCCTAATAGAGTGGGTAAAGAGGTGTATGTAACACAAGTTGGGTGGGCAGGTATTTGGCTTGGAAAATTGGATGTGTATTTTTCTCAAAATAATAAAAAAATTTCACATAATTCAGGTAATAGAAAAATTTGAAAAAACAAGCGTAAAATGAAAATAAAGTGAAATTTTTTTTTGTTTTTTTCCTTGCAAAAATGAATAATCACTATATATTTACAAACTCGAACTTGTTAATAACACTAAACAATATATTTTTAATAACTTATTTATTTTATGAAGGAAAAAACTGCTGAAACTGTGTGGAAGAATTGCCTAAAGGTAATTCAAGATAATGTAAGCCCTCAAAACTTTGCTACTTGGTTCGAACCAATTAAAGCAATTAAAATCCAAGACAATGTTTTAAATATCCAAGTACCATCTCAATTTTTTTATGAATGGTTAGAAGAACACTACATCACAATTATTAAAAAAGTAATTCGTAAAGAATTAGGTGCTGAAGGAAGAATAGAATACAGCATTGTAATGGATAACGGTACTGGTAAATCAGAAAAAGCTGTAATGCTTAAAGTACCAAATATTAACACAAATTTGCGTAACAATCCAGTTTCTATGCCAATAGATGGTGGTTCAATACGTAATCCATTTATTATACCAGGTCTTAAAAAAGTTTCTGTAGAATCTCAGTTAAATCCAAACTATAGTTTCGATAATTTTGTTGAAGGTGATTGTAACCGTTTAGCTCGTTCTGCGGGTTACGCAGTTTCTCAAAAACCAGGTGGTACAGCTTTTAACCCATTATTATTATATGGTGGTGTTGGTTTAGGTAAAACTCACTTAGCACAAGCTATTGGTATTGATATTAAAAAGAATTTTCCTAACAAAACTGTTTTATACGTTCAATCAGAAAAATTTATTTCTCAATTTATTGATTCAATTAAAAATAATAATCAAAACGATTTCGTTCATTTTTATCAAATGATTGATACTTTGATTATTGATGATATTCAATACTTAGCCGGAAAAGAAAAAACGCAAGATGTGTTTTTCCACATATTTAATCACTTACACCAATTAGGTAAACAAATTATTTTAACTGCTGATAGAGCACCAGTTGAAATGCAAGGTATTGAACAGCGTTTATTATCTCGTTTCAAATGGGGATTAAGTGCAGATTTACAAACTCCAGGTTTAGAAACTCGTATCGCTATTTTAGAGAAGAAAGTTTATAACGAAGGAATTCAATTACCTAAAGAAGTTTGTGAATATTTAGCATACAGTATTACTTCAAACGTTCGTGAATTAGAAGGTGCTTTAATTTCATTATTAGCACAATCTAGCTTAAATAAAAAAGTTATTACTTTAGATTTAGCTAAGCAAATGATTGACAAATTTGTTAAATCTACTGCTCGCGAAGTTTCTATCGATTATATACAAAAAGTGGTTTGCGATTATTTTGATTTAAATATTGATTTAATGAAATCTAAAACTCGTAAACGCGAAGTAGTACAAGCTCGTCAAATTGCAATGTATTTTGCTAAGTGTATGACTAAATCATCTCTTGCTACTATCGGTATGCACTGTGGTGGAAAAGATCACGCTACAGTATTACACGCTTGCCGTACAGTAAATAATTTAATGGATACTGATAAACGCTTCAAAGCTTATATCGAAGAATTAGATAAAAAAATCAGCATTACTAGCTAATATATTAGTTAAGATTTAATAATCCCTCTACTTAATTGTGGAGGGATTTTTTTTTAATAAAAGTATTTTAATGTTTAATAAAGAAACCATATTTATGTTTTTTCCTATTATAGGAGCTATTTGTGGTGCCATGCTATGGCTTAAGTATTTTATTAAAATAGATGTATTAGAACGCGAAAGACTTATTGATATCATATTCGCCTTAGTTATTGGATTCTTAACTCCTAATTTGGCTTTATGGGCATATAAATTACATGCAAGCTATGCTTGGGATTTTAACGGATACTTTTTAACTGATTTGTGGTATGCAATTGCAGGCATTGGATTTACTGAAGAAATATCCAAATTATTTGGCGTGCTTTTAGTTTTTTTAGTAATCAGAAAAAGATTAAATGAACCAATAGATTATTTAATTTTTGGAGGAATTGTTGCATTAGGTTTTTCTGTAAAAGAAAACTTCATATACTATCATAATTACGGTTCTGAAATTATAACTGGTAGAACCTTAATTTCTACATTAACACACATTATTAATACAAGCATTTGTGTTTATGGTATCTTTCGATTCAAAATTTTTAACAAAGGAAATGTAATACTTAATTCTATTAGTGGAATAAGTATTGCCATTATTTCTCATGGCTTATTTGATTTTTTTCTTACACAAGAGTTTATTGGTAATCTAACTCCTTTTTTAGCTTCTATAGTGTATTTAATTGGGATTAATTTTTGGATTCAAATGATAAATAATTGCATCAATTTTTCTCCTTTTTTTAATTATGAAAAACTCATAAGTACTTCAAAATTATATTTTACAATATTGGGCTGGTATATTGGATTATTATTAATAGAGTTTTTTTATGTATGGTATCATAAAAAGTTAGACATTGCTATTTTAGATTTATTTAAAAATATTTTTAAGGAAGGTATTTTATTGATAATTGTAGCACTCAGAGTAAGTCGATTAAAAATAAGTAAGAGAAAGTATTTTATTATTAAACCACAATTTCCTATTTATTACACAAAAAATAATGATGAGGATATCAATTTATTTGGTGTATTACCTTTAAAAGTTCGTGGAGAAAACGAAAAGGAGTTTCGCTTATTTAAATACATGGGAAAAGATTTAGTGTTTGTTCCTGTTAATCCTAATAAATCATCAATTCAAAATAAAAGAAAGGGTAGATTGCTTAAAAAATATTTCTTAAAAAATGATGTGGTTTCTTATTTAATAGAATTTTACGAAGATGATACACACCCAAAAGAAGTGTTTATTTTAAAACCTAAAACGCGTGGAACAACTCTTTTTCAAGGAGAGTTTCCAATTGTAACTATTGCTAAATATAACCTAACTTCTTTAGTAGCAAACTACAACTTACCTTCTTATAAAGATTTTAATTTTATTGAAAACGTTTATATTAAAACTGTATAAATTGTAAATAAATTTGGAACAAATTATTGCAAATTAATTAACGGCTTTCTATCAATAAACCCACCTCCAATTAAATCATCACCTTCATAGATTACTGCACTTTGTCCTGGTGCGATACCAGTGGCCGATTCATGAAAAACAATATTTAATTTATTATCAATTGTATTTATGGTACTTAATCTACCCGCATCTTTGTATCTTATTTTTGTAAGTGCTACAAAATCTTCAGGTAACGATGAGTATTTAATTAAATTAAAATCTCTAACATTAATTTCCTGTTCTTTTAAATCTTCCAAGTCACCAAGTATTACTGTATTAGTTTCTGGTATTATTTCTTTTACAAATACTGGTTCGCCCATAGCAATATCAAGACCTTTTCTTTGCCCTATTGTATAAAATGGATAGCCTCTATGTGTGCCAATTTTTTTTCCTTTATATAAATAATCACCACCTTCAACTTTTGCTTCTAAATTTGGTAACCTGTGTTTTAAAAATGCTCTGTAATCATTGTCAGGTACAAAACAAATATCATAGCTTTCACTTTTGTTTGCAAGGTCAATAAATCCAGCATCTTTAGCCATTTGCTTTATTTCAGTTTTTTTAAAACCACCTAATGGATACATGGTTCGTTTTAAACTTTCCTGATCTAATCCCCACAATACATAAGTTTGGTCTTTACTATGATCTATACCTTTAAAAATAATTTTTCTATTATTTTCTTCTCTTAATTGAGCATAATGTCCTGTTGCAATAAATTCACAATCAAGCATATTTGCACGTTTTAATAATGCTTCCCATTTTATATGTGTATTGCATAATACACATGGGTTAGGAGTTCGCCCTGCAAGGTATTCTTCAACAAAATTATTTATAATTTGATCTCCAAATTCGCCACGTATATCTAATATGTAATGCGGAAAACCAAATGTTACAGCCATTGAGCGTGCATCATTTATACTATCTAAACTACAACAACCCGTTTCTTTTTTACTACTACCTGACGACTCATAGTCCCAAGTTTTCATAGTAATACCAATTACTTCATAACCTTGTTCATGCAACATCATAGCAGCAACTGAGCTATCAATTCCACCACTCATTGCCACTAATACTTTTCCGTGTTTACTCATCCTATTTATTTGTTGCCTTTAGGTTTATTAGTGTTTGGTTTTGAATTGGTTTTACCTTTTTTTTCTTCTGTTTTTGGAGTTTCCTCTTTAACTTTATTTTTATTGAAAAAATCGTCTGTTTCCTTTTTATTTGCTAGTTTTCCTAAAGTGTATAATTCCTTCTCTTTTATTTTACCATCTTTTTCCTTATAAACCCAAGGTCCATTTTTTACACCATTTTTATAATACCCAAATGCTGCGGCTACGTTATTTGGGTAATAATAAGCATTCTTGCCATCTAATTGACCATTAATGTAATTACCCTCTGCTTTTAAAGTTGTTTTATTATAGTATTGTTTAAATGGGCCGTGCATAACATCTAATTTATAAGTGTGTTCCTCACTTACAATCCCATCTTGAAAGTAGGTATATACAACCCCATTCTTTTTACCTAAAACAAATGTTTCTTTTGAAATTAAAATTCCATTTTCGTCATAATATGTCCATACTGAATCTTTCACTTCATTAATGTATTTCCCATAAGCCATTTTTTTTCCTGTTGGGTGATACATTGTAGAGTAACCAATTTTACCATTTTGAACAAATAACATTTTTGCTTTAATACTATCATTTGGGTAGTAATATTTAAATAATCCTTGAGGCTTATCGTCTTTAAACAATCCTTCGTAAATTATTTTTTTTGATGTGGGGTCTACTTTTTTCCAGTACCCTTGCTTTTTCCCATTAGCATCAGTATTAGTTTGCGCTACAATAAAAAAAGTATTAACTAAAAATAAAATAAATATATATATACGTTTCATAAAATGTGTTTTAAGCATAATGTATTTTGTGCTGTAAAGTTACATTATCTTTGAATTTAATAATGACCATTAATTATTTTTGTGAAAATAATTATTAAAAGATTAAAAATGTAATTTTTAGAATTTAGAACGTAAACGAGCTCTAGATTTTTTAGGAGCTAGGAAGTAGCCAACTGTAATTTGAACTCCCATATATGAATCTTTTTGTAAATCCCCTCTTTGAGCAGAATTACCTAAACCGTCTGGCGATGTTGCGCCTGGTATTACTCCTTTACTTGGGTCAGACATTATTACGGAATTTGAACCATAAGCTTGTTGTAGTTCAAATTTATCATAATATACTGTGCTAACGTCATCAATATAATCTGTAAAAGTTTTACGATAGTTTATTTCAAATCCTAAACTCCATTTCTTTTGTAATGTTAATCTATAAGCAACTCCCATTGGTATTGATATTGAGAATTTACTATATTGTTTAGGACCACCAGGTAAACCTTGCCCTTCTGTATGCAAGGGGCGTAAAGGCATCCACGCTCCATTAACAGGGTTTTTTCCTTTTGGGTTATAATAAAACGCTCCAACCCCAACAAATCCGATAATTTCATAACTATAGGTTTTACTTCTTCTACCCAAAGTTTTTGCTATTCCGTATCTATGACCTGATTTTTTAGAGAAAAATGAAAGCTCTAAACGTGTTGCTAATTCAAAAATATTTGATTTAAAGTTTAAATTTCTATTATTACGAAATGGTTCTGTAGTTAATTTATCATCACCAGCTACTAATAAATAGTTGAAACTATTATGAATATTAAAATTTTTGAAAAATTTATACCTATAGGCTATACTTATAGCGGGTTTCGTTAAAGAAAACTCTAAATCCACTGGACTATAGTCTGTTCCAATTTTGTTTTGCCCACCTAAATCACCTAAAAATTGTGCTGCACCAACTTGAAGAATTATTTCTTTTCTATATCTTTTCCAATCATTTGCACGATTTATCTGGCTATAAATAGCTGTAGAATATGATAAAAGTAAAAATGTAAAATATATGTTTAATCTTGTTTTCAAAAATTGGTTAGTTTATTCAGACAAATATAAGTAGAAAATGATAAATAAAAGATATTAACTATTATTAAAATGTTAAAAATAATCGACTAATTACCAAAATCCTCGTTTGTATAGTATAATTTATAAAATTTCAAACTTTTCTCTTCATCATAGCCTTTTTCAACATAATCATGTCTTCCATGAACGTAAATATGGAAATTTTTGTCCAATTTCACTACACTTTTCATGAATTTTTGGTTTTTCTTTACAGCTGTTGGCGATATTTCAAAATCATCAATAGCTGTTAAATCCATTTTTTCATTAAATGTTTTTCTATAATCAACAAATGCTTCTTTAATTTCTGGCTGAACTAAAACTTCTGATTCAAATTCTTTTAAATTAAAATTATCTTTTTCCTTAAAAAAACTTGTGCTTTTATTTAGCATCATCATTTGATCTTGTTTGCTTACATTATTATTTTCAGTAAGAACTTCTTCACAAAATCCTTTACACGTATCAATAAAATTTGAAGTATGAAAATAAGCGTTTTCTTTCATTTTAGTATTTAAAAAGTCTTCCACCCAATAAAATGCACAATCAGCTATTTTATTATTAGTGTCTACTATGCTTATTTTATAACCATCTTCTTTATTAGTATTAAATATTATACAACCTTTATCTAATTTATTAATATTAATACCGTTATCACACTCAACATCAAAATTATCTAAGTGCTGAAAAACCTTTAGGTATGTGTCTTTATTCTCAGTTTTAAATAATCCAACAGCATCACACAATTCTCCATCAACCATGGCATCTTTAAAATAACAAACATAAAATTCACCACCTTTAATTTTTGGGTGCATAGATTGATAATGGAGATGTTCAGCAATTTTTTTGCTGCATTCAATGAATTTATTTGGTGATGAAAAAATATCTTGAACGTAGCTTTTTACGTCATGATAATGCATTTCATTTTTGGATTTAAACTGATAATAAATATCTGTTTTAAATGGCGAAGTTAAATACCTCATTACTGTATCCTTCAAAAAATCGTCAGATATTTCTATGTGTTTTTCGCTCAGAGATAAATCTTCTCCTAAACCTTTATTTCCAACAAAGTGTATCACAAAATGTGTTAATTGCGAACGTGTAAAATCTATCATGGCACAAAAAATGTATTAAATTTATAAAAAATAAAAATAGTGTTTTTGAATTGCCAACTATTAACAAACTTTAAACAATAATTATTGTTACTAACGGACATTTTCCGTTATAACTGATAATACTAAAACTAATAATATCAATAAATTTGTATATGACTCATAAAAAAATATTTAAGCCTCTTTTATTACTTCTTGTAGTAAGTTTAAGTTCTTTTACTGTTTACCAATTTGGTAAAAACCATTTATTATTGGAAATGCTTATGTCTGCGCTAGATCAAGCGCATTATAGCCCATTAAAAGTAAATGATGATTTTAGTGAAAAAGCATTTAATTTATATTTGAAACGAATTGATACTAATAAAAAGTTTTTATTAAAAGAAGATGTTGAGCAATTAAGTAAATACAAGCAAAAAATTGACGACGAAATCCAAAATGGAACATTGGAATTTTATGAACTATCCAATAGTTTGATAACAAAACGTATAAAAGAAAAGGAATTATGGAGTAAAGAAATTTTATCAAAACCATTAGATTTCACAAAAGATGATGAATACGAAACGGATGGTGATAAAACACACTTTGCAAGTACAGAAGCTGATTTGAAAAATGAATGGGTTAAAATGCTTAAATACCAAGTGCTAAGCCGTTTAGATGAAGCCTTAACAGGACAAGAAAAAGCTAAAGCAAAAAAAGATACTGTATTTACCGAAAAATCGTTTGATAGTTTAGAAGTTGATGCACGCCGCAAAACACTAAAGGCTAACGAAGATTGGTTTAAGCGTTTAAACAAAATTTCTTCTAAAGACCGATATAGCGCTTACTTAAATACTATTACTGGTTTATACGATCCACATACTGAATATTTTGCACCAAAAGACAAAAAGAAATTCGATCAAAGTATGAGCGGGCAATTTGAAGGAATTGGAGCACGTTTGCAACAAAAAGATGGGATTTTAAAAGTGTCAGAAATAATTGTTGGATCTCCTTCATTTAAACAAGGCGAATTAAAAGCTGGCGACGAAATTCATAAAGTTGCTCAAGGCTTAAACGAACCTATTGATATTACTAATATGGATATGGATGATGCCATTGAATTAATTAAAGGAAAAAAAGGAACTGAAGTTAGATTAACAGTAAAAAAACCAGACGCTTCTTTTAAAGTTATTCCAATAATTAGAGATGTAATTGAAATGGAAGAAACTTATGCTAAATCGGCTATTTTAAATAATAAAAAGAAAATTGGATACATTTATTTACCTATGTTTTATGCTGATTTTACTCGTAATGGAGCACATAAATGTTCTGATGATATTAAAAAAGAAGTTGAGAAATTGAAAAAAGAAGGTGTAGAAGGAATTGTTATTGACCTAAGAGACAATGGTGGTGGTTCTTTGCAAGAAGTAGTTGAAATGGCTGGATTATTTGTACCTAAAGGTCCAGTTGTTCAAGTAAAGGGCAAATCAGGAATGCCTAATATTATGGAAAATCGTAGTTCTAAAGTTGTGTGGGAAGGTCCATTAGCTGTTATGGTTAATCATGGCTCTGCATCTGCTTCAGAAATTTTAGCAGCTGCTATTCAAGATTACAAAAGAGGGGTTATTATTGGAACTCAAAGTTTTGGTAAAGGAACTGTACAATCATTTTTAGATTTGGATCAATATGTTTTACCTCAATTCGATTCCCTTCGTCCGTTAGGTTCTGTAAAAATAACTATGCAAAAATTTTATAGAGTAAATGGTGGTGCAACACAATTAAAAGGTGTAACGCCTGATGTAGCGCTTCCAGACCCCTATGAATTTTTAGAAATAGGTGAAAAAGATATGGATTATCCAATGCCTTGGGATGAAATTTCTAAAGCAACTTATCAGGAGTTTAGCATGATTAATTACGAAAAAATTAAAAAAGCTAGTTCAGAACGCGTTAAGCAAAGTGCAGCTTTTAAGTTAATTGAAGCAGAGGCAAAAGAGTTAAAAGCTAAAAAAGATGATACTAAATATAATCTTAAGTTAGAAAAATACAGAGCTGAGCAAAAACAAATGCGTGAACAAAATAAAAAATACGATGGTTTAAAGCTTGAAATTAAAGGGTTTTCTGCAGATTTATTGTTGTCAGATAAAGATTTAATGAAATCAGATACTACTAAATTTAATAAGGAAACTAAATGGGTGAAAAATGTTGCTAAAGACAATTATATATTTGAGGCAAGCAACGTTTTAAACGATATGAAATAATCAAATTCAAATTATTTTAATTTAAATCCAAATGAATGATTAGTAAATTATTTGTTTGGATTTATATTTTTACCAAAATCGTTTATTAATTAACTAATTATCCTTTTTTGTCCTTATTTTTGAAATGTAAAGAGGAAATATGGTTAAAATTTTAGATAAATACATTTTAA
>ERZ724520.583-NODE-583-length-19351-cov-4.889666_pt1 | contig 19351 bp, 17 predicted proteins | sample MGYA00376053_ERZ724520 | MGnify/ENA primary metagenome ERZ724520 (study PRJEB28724, sample SAMN07190886) | activated sludge metagenome | isolation source: activated sludge of sewage treatment plant in Hong Hong | place: USA: Christiansburg, Virginia | collected...
GAAAAAGAAAAATTAATATAAAAAATATAAATTCGAATATCATTTTATTTTATCCAAAAAATCCTCCGGTAATGGGCGAATTTTGCGGAGATTAAAATTATAATAAACACAACCGGAGCGAAGTACTGCCAAGGTTCTTCCATCTTGCTTTATAAAATTAAAAATCAAATCGAAACTACATTCTGTAATATTGGTAATTCCTGTTTGGCAAGTAATTTCATCATTCAAAAAACCTTCATTTTTATAATTTATAGAATGGTTAGCGATAACAATTCCTTGTGTATTTTCCGTATCATGCAAAATAGACATACAATCTAAATGCATAAACATTTTCTCTCGTATATCATTTGCCATATTCAAAACACGTTCATTGCCCATGTGATTGGCAATATTAATATCCTCTTTTGTAATTAAAAATTGATAGGTAAATAATATTTTATCTGGTAACTCGATTACAACACGTTGCATATTTTTTTTCGCAAGATACTATTATTCCTTTAATCTGAAATTAATCACACATTGAATTATTCGAAAATAATCCTGGATGAATAGTTACCTTTTTCTGTATTAAACTGTAATAGATAACCCCCCTTAGGCAAACTTGTGTAATCTAAGGAAATCGTATTTAGTCCACTTACTGTACGTACATCTACCACGTTCCCAATCATATCATAAACCATAATGGTAGCATTTTGGTAAGCTTCGCTGATAGAAAGTGTAAATTTCCCTGTGGAAGGATTTGGAAATATAAATGCTTTCAATATCTTATTCTGACGGATACCGGTTGTCAGATTCAATGCACTGCAATCAATAATTTTTGACTGTAGCGTATCTGCTTTTGAAAGATTAGCTGTCGCATTGTTGTAAAATGTGGACATGGCATTACAGTTTTTTTTCAACCAAAAATCTAACCAAGGCTTTAGATAGGCCAACACAATACTTTGCTGATTCGCTACTGATACGTAGGCAGAACCCGGGCAGGCTAATAATTCACCTATTTCACAAACTGTCTTATTAGGATCACCAAACTGACAATGCGAAGCATTGATGATGTTTACATAAAATTTGTATTCTGATTTCAAGTTTTTATACATCAATCCGCTATTGGTGGCGGATGGTGCGATGCAATCTTTTGTACCGCAAAATATTAATGCCGGACGCATAATATTTTTAGCTGCTTCGCTTGCTACAACTCCATAAAGCGGAAATGTTTCTGCTGCTGAAAAATTAAATAATGTTGTAATATCTAATGCGCCATTTACCGCCAAAAACGATGCACCACCGCCCATGGAATGTCCTCCAACAGCAGTATAGCCATTTGTTCTATTGTATAAAAATGAACTTGAAGAATCGCCAAGATCTCTTAATCTTCGTGCTACAAATAATTCATCTTTCCCAAATTCCGCATGATTGGGCACTCCTTCTTCTGTGGCGGGAAATCCTACTATATATCCGGCAGCAGCCAGAGATTGTGCTAACCACTGATAGGCTAAAGATGACATTACAAAACCATGACCAAACGAAACAACCGGAAATTTAGTACTATCGTTTGCAATTGGTACATCTGTACCAGTTACAGTAGCAGGATAATATACGTTCGTAATAATATTACGATACCTGGATTGGTCTCTGAGCGTAATGACTTTAGAGCCAACGTTGTACTCTGCCCATACCACTAATGACACAACTAAAAAGAAAATAAAGAATATAGTTTTTTTCATTTTTGCGATTTATGTGAATAGCTCAAACAAACGTCTAGTAAATATGCACTTTTTCTCACATGTAAAATAGCTTAAAAAAATTATTTACAAGCTAATTCTTGCCTGAATTGGAACATCAATAGGGCAAAACTCATTTCGGAGGTATTTGTAATAAGCAGTTATAGCAATCATTCCAGCATTATCTGTACAATATTGAAAATCAGGGATATAAACATTACAGTTGTTTTCATTCCCAAAAATAGCCAGAGCGTTTCTCAAACCAGCATTGGCACTTACGCCACCAGCTATGGCTACTTCTTTTATGCCGGTTTCTATCACAGCTTTTTTTAATTTTTTTATTAAAATAGAAACAATAGTGTTTTGAACGGATGCACATATATCGTTCAAATTTTCCTGTATAAAATTGGGATTAGCTGTTGTTTCTTTTTGAAGGAAATACAAAATATTTGTTTTCAATCCACTAAAAGAAAAGTCAAGTCCTTCTATTTGTGGTTCTGAAAATTTAAACGCTTTTGCATTTCCCTGTTGTGCATATTTATCTATCAACGGACCACCGGGATACGGAAGATTTAACATCTTGGCAGTTTTATCAAAAGCCTCTCCTGCGGCATCGTCGATAGTTTTACCAATTACATTCATATCCAAATAATCTTTTACCAACACAATTTGAGTATGTCCGCCCGATACGGTTAGGCAAAGAAAAGGAAAAGATGGTTTGGGTTCGTCTATAAAATGTGCCAATACATGCGCTTGCATGTGATGAACTTCTATCAACGGAATTGATAATGCCTGTGAAAAAGATTTAGCAAATATACCACCGACCAATAAAGAACCCATTAATCCGGGACCACGGGTAAAGGCGACTGCAGTAATATCTTTGTTAGTAATTCCTGCATTTTTAATTGCTTCATTTACGACTGGAATAATATTTTTTGCATGTTCGCGGCTGGCTAATTCAGGCACCACACCGCCATATTGTTCATGCACTTGTTGGTTCGCTGTAAGATTAGATACGACCTTACCATTAATGCATACTGCCGCCGAAGTATCGTCACAAGAAGATTCAATGGCTAAAATGATAATTTCAGGCATAATTTTTGGGTATTTTGACGTATTTTTGCATTCTTGCAACATTGAAAAAGCTATTCAAATATATATTGAGAACAATATTAGTGTTTCTACTCTTAGTAGTCATTATTTTTGTATCTACTTTTTATTTAATTCAGCAACCAAAAGTACAAACATTTTTGGTACAAAAAATAAGTGGATACTTATCCAAACAATTAGGCAGTGAAGTAAAAGTAGATTCTGTCAGTATTGATTTCATCAGAACAGTAGAGATACACCATGTTTATTTATCTTCCCAAAAAAGTAAAACAGACACTATTTTATATGTTAAGGGATTAAAAGTGGATTTAATGTTAGGCAAAACATTTATGAGCCAAATCCAAACATTAAAACAAAATAAAATTTATATTGACAATGTTAGTTTGGACGGAGTGAAATTCAATGGCTACAGAGCAAAAGAAGACAGTGTTTATAATTTTCATTTTATTTTGGAGCAATTTGCATCAAAAGAGAAAACACCAAAAAAGAAAAAAGAAAGTAAACCTATAGAATTAAGACTCAACAATGTTTTATTAACCAATTCAACTTTAGTTTTAGACGATCCGCATACCGACAAGCGGATGGATATTCGTTATTCTAAAATTGCCATAAAAGTTAGAGAATTTAATATCAGTCCTCTAAAGATTGATGTCAAACAATTGGAATTGGTTGATCCGTTTTACAAACTCACATTTTATAATGAAATAGAGAAAATAAAAGACCCCAACCATCATAGCAAAGGATTTGATGTAGAAGGATTAGGTAAAAAACTAAATATTACCGTAGATGAACTCCTCCTGCGCAATGGGAACCATGCAATGGATTTTAAAAACAGAGATATAAAAGCGGGTTCCTTCCTTATCAGTAAAATGGATATCCATGATATTAATATTGACATAAAAAATTACCGTTGGGATTCGACAGGAATGCATGTAAATATTGACAATTTAAACACAATATGCGATAGTGGCTTATTGGTAAAAAAAATAAATGCACAAGCATTATTGACAAATGATGGTATTTTTTTTTTTTTTTTAACTATTGCGTATAACAATAGTAAGTTAATCGGAAATTTTTCTGTTCAATTTTCAGATGAATGGCGTTCATTCAGTGACTTTGAGAATAAAGTCATTATGAAAGCAGATGTAAAAGAAGCTTTGGTGACATCAAAAGATGTAGGTGTATTTGCTCCAAAAATACAAAAATACGTTCCGGGAAATGTTTCTATACATGGATTAATCAAAGGTAAACTCGCCAATATTCGGACAGAGCAATTTCAAATACAAGCAGGTAAAAATACCAATATTGATATAACAGGAAACATAAAAGGATTACCGCATTTAAAACAAACATTGTTTGATTTAAAAATCAACAACCTAACTACCACCCCTTCGGATTTAAAGCAAATACTCACTTTTGTAAAAATTCCAAAACAATTGGACAATGCCGGCATTATATCTTTCAAAGGAACTTATTTTGGATTCACCAATGATTTTGTGGCGAAAGGTGCTTTAAACACTACAAATCTTGGAAATTTGGTAACAGACGTTCGCATGATTTTTCCAAAAGGACAAGCACCAAAATACTCAGGAAGTATAATGGCGAAAGGATTGAATTTGGCAGAATTGACGGGCAATCACAAGCTATTGGGTACTGCTGATTTAAATATTAATGCGGATGGAAACGGATTTAAAGCAAAAGATTTGAATACCAAATTAACAGGAACTATTTCTAATTTTTATTTAAATGGATTTGTATTTGATAAAATAAAAGTAGATGGATTATTATTGAAAAAACAATTTAACGGAAAAGCATTTTTTGACGATGGCTGTTTCTTAGTAGATTTTGATGGAATTATTGATTTTAATGATACTATTCCAAGTTATAATTTTACTACAAGTATTAAAAATGCCGACTTGAATCAATTACATTTTACAAAAGATACTTTAGTAATTTCATTAGATGGAAAAATACAAGGAAAAGGGAATAAAATTGACAATTTTACAGGCATTGGAAGATTCCGCAATATCATTATTCAAAACTCTAAAGACATACTCAACCTATCAGATGTGGTTATCAATATGCTAAATGATGGAGCCGTCAAAGATTATAATATTACATCTGATCAATTTAATGCAAATGTTCATGGAAAATTTGATCCATTAACCATTGTTCCGTCTATGAAAGTTTTTTTGAGTAAGTATTCAAAATTAGTAAAACCAACCGAAAAGGATTTAAAACAATTTAAACCACAACAACTAACTGCTAACGTAAAACTAAAATCTGACTTTGGACTGATAAAAGTATTTGTACCACAATTAAATTACATTAGTGAATTAGATTTAAATGCTGAAATAAATACCGATGAAAATATTTTAAATATAAAAACACAACTTGACTCAATTAATTATAGCGGAATCGGTATTAATAAAATCAACATAACTGGCAATACCAATAACACCGAATTAGTATTAAATGGAAATATTGATAAAGTGAGTATAAAGCAAACGGATATTAAAGATATAAAATTAGAATTAAACAGCTCTTTACATCAATTATTAACCAATTTGAATGTTTCCAATGACAGCTCAGACAACTCTATTCGTTTGGCAACTACTTTAGATTTTAATGCCGATACAATTATTGCAAAAATTATTCATTCTAAATTAAAACTCAACAATAAAATTTGGGAAGTACAACGCGATAATGAACTTACAATTATTGACAGTATTTTTATAGCACAAAATTTTTCACTCCTTCAAGGTAATCAAAAAATTACGATACAAAACGGGCGAAATTCACTTTCGGATGCCAAAATAAAAATTGAAAATTTAGACCTAAAAGATTTAGGACAACTATTAGACAGTACCGGCATTATTCGCAATGGAACACTTTCGGGAATTGTAAATTTAAAAAATATTTTAACCAAATTACAAGCAAATGCAGATGTAACCATCAATGATTTACAAGTATTGGATTATAAAGTAAAATACATTGGTTTGGATGGAATTTATGGAAGAAATGGTAAAAAATTAGTAGAAGCTGGCGGAACCATTGAAGATGACAATTATAATTTATCCTTTGATGGTACGTACGACATGCAAACAAAAGGAAAAGAAAAATTAGACGTAAATGCAGATATCGAAAAGGTAAATCTTAATTTCTTAGAAACCATTTTGAAAAAACAATTATTAGTACCACGAGCATTTGTTAAAGGGCAAGTAAATTTATCAGGAAATTTAAAAAATCCGATTTTAACCGGAAAAGCACAAATCATTGATACCGCCGAATTAAAAATGAGCTATTTAGGTACTACTTTTAAAATGTATAATGAAGAAATAAATTTAACCAACAAAGGATTTGATTTCGGCACAATCACTCTTTATGATAATTACGGAAATACGGCAATTCTTACCGGAAAACTATTACACGATGGATTTAAAAACTGGCGAGTTGACAAAGCCAATGTTAACACCCCATCTGGATATAATTTTATGAATACTACATATGATGATAATCAAGATTTTTACGGAAAAGTATTTGCCAAAGGAGATGTGGATATAGATGGTTCTTTTAATGATTTAACCATAAATGTCAATCGTTTAGAAACATTGAAAAATACTGAATTTAACTTACCCGTATCCGGAAAAACATCCGATAAAGAATATACTTTTATACATTTTGTAAATCCAAAAGATACAGTAAAAAAAGTAGAATACAAATCAAAAATAAGCGGCATAAATGTAAATATGAATATCACTGCCACTCAAGATGCCTTTGTAAATATTATCCTAAATCAATCAGCAAATGACAAGATAGTAGGGCGCGGAACAGGTGATTTAAACTTCAACTTAAATAAAAAAGGTGAAATGTCATTAAGTGGTGTTTATAACCTTATAGATGGAAAGTATGATTTTAACTTTCAAGGAATTCTAAACAAAACATTTAAAATAGGCAACGACAGCAAAATTACATTCAATGGCGATCCACTTAAAGCAGAACTGGGTGTGAATGCACTTTATACTATAAAATCTGCCTCCATCAGAAACTTATTTGACACCACCGATATTAATGGAAAACTTATCCGAAACCGCACCTTCCCGATTGATTTAACCTTATTAATTACCGGTACTTTAGAAAAACCAATCATTGGTTTTAAAATTCAATCTACCGCCGGAATTCCCGATGTTTTAGATAGAAAATTAGTAGAAATCAATTCAAACCAAAATGAAGTAAACAACCAAGCCGGTTTTCTACTATTATTTAATTCATTTCTCCCTACGGGTGCTTCTGACCAAAAAGTAAGTGGTTATTCCAATACCGTTACACAACTCATTTCAGACCAAATTTCCAAAGTGCTGTCGCAAGGATTGGGCAGCTTAATAAAAGGTGCTTCTGTCGATGTATTATTAAGTGATTTGGAATCAAAAGAATCTAGAAACTTTGGATTTAGTTATAAACAAGAAATTCTTGGAGGAAGATTAATCTTAACCATTGGTGGAAATGTAAATTTTGGCACCAACACCCTTTCTGAAAATGGAAACATTCCAGGACAATCTACCAATAACGCTGCCATTGCGGGTGATTTTGTGTTAGAGTATCTAGTAACACCTGACGGAAGAATTCGTCTAAAAACGTATGCCAGAACAGCAAATTATGATTTAATAAATCAAGATAAAATACGAACCGGAGGTGCAATCTCTTTCCAAAAAGATTTTGATAATTTTAAAGAATTATTTAAAAGAAAAAATAAAATAACAACTACACCTACGCAAGAAAAAAAGGAAGAAAAAAACAATATCAACTTCCATCCACCAGCAGATACCATAAAAAAGGAAGAAAAATAGAACAAAAATATTTTTATCAACCTAATTTACACTTATATCATTGCTTTCTAAAAACATACGTTAAACTGGAATATTCACCTGATTTTTTAGCCGCTATATTGCTTTTAAACCCATTTATCAAGGCTCTAATAATCGCCAATATTTTATTAGATTTTTTATACTGCTCGCTGTATAAAGCAATATAATACGCATCAAATGGCATAGGGTAAGTTTGTTCTAATGAAAATCCAAGCCGCTGCATAAGCAAGGAAATAGTAGCAGTATTAAAGTGATACAGGTGTCTAGGAACATCGTAAGCAGCCCAATAATCACCATATATTTTTTTATCAAGACAATTATTATTAGGCACACTAATCACCAACAAACCATCTTCTTTTAAAAAATGATGAAAACAAGTTACTACCTCCTCCAAATTATGTATATGTTCCAATACATGCCATAGCGTAATTACATGAAAAGAATTAGATGGCAGAGCATAAAAATCATCCACCGGTTTTAAAGCAATACCATGTAAAGACATGGCATCCTGACGGCAAGCACTGTCTTGCTCTACCCCTTCTAACTGCCGAATAGATTGTGCACTACAATATGCTAAAAAATCACCCGAAGCTGCACCATAATCCAACAAAGAAATATCATTTATAGGGTGCTGGAGATGTTGATTAATATAACTCAACTTCTTAGTGTACATATAATTTCTAACCCGTCTATATACTTTATGAAAAAATGATGGATTAGAAGAATGATGTGGGACATAATTTTCCGATTGATAATATTTACCAATTTCATTTATATCTGGTCGTGGATTGGTAAAAGTAAAACCGCAAGTTGAACATTTATCCAAATTAAAAGTAATGCCACTAAATGCAAAGTCTTTAATCTTAGCACTCGATTTTATTGATTCATTTTCACAACATGGGCACTTCGTTAATTGTTCCATTTCTCCATTTTTATAGCAATACAAGTAAAAAATAAAACTCGCTTTTTTCAAAATGCAAACATACTGCTAAATCTTTATAAAGCATAGCTACTATGCCATCAGAAGTTTATAAAAATAGAATATGAAATATTTAATTGCATTTAAAGAAAAATCGTTTAAATTTAACCCAAAATATAATCATGTCAACTGCACAATCTGAAATAAAACGAGTAACCACGCAGAAATTAAGAGAAATGAAAGAACGCGGAGAGAAAATTTCGATGCTGACAGCTTATGATTTTTCGATGGCCAAAATTTTGGATGCCGCAGGAATTGATATCTTATTAGTTGGTGACTCTGCCTCCAATGTAATGGCAGGACATGAAACCACTTTACCTATCACTTTAGATCAAATGATTTATCATGCTCAAAGTGTAGTCCGTGCAGTTCAACGATGTTTTGTAGTGGTGGATTTACCGTTTGGCTCCTATCAAGGAAATTCGCGGGAAGCATTAAATGCATCTATCCGAATTATGAAAGAAACTGGTGGACATGGAGTAAAATTGGAAGGCGGCAAAGAAGTCGGTGAATCTATTATTCGTATCCTTACGGCTGGTATTCCTGTGATGGGACATTTGGGATTAACGCCTCAATCTATTTATAAATTTGGCACCTACACCGTTCGGGCAAAAGAAGAAGCAGAAGCAGAGCGCCTAATTCAAGATGCTCAATATTTAGAAGATATAGGATGCTTCGCTTTAGTTTTAGAAAAAATTCCGGCTGCTTTGGCCAAAAAAGTTTCAGAAAGTATTTCTATTCCTGTTATTGGCATTGGAGCCGGCCCTCATGTGGATGGTCAAGTACTCGTTACGCATGATATGCTGGGCATCACCCACGAATTTAAACCACGATTTTTGCGTCAATATCTGCACTTGTATGATGACATCAAAAATGCCACCCAACAATATATTGCAGATGTGAAAAACAAAAGCTTCCCGAATGACAAAGAACAATACTAATAGTTACATTTTAATGAAGAATGTAATACGAAAAATATACAAAAAATTCAAATTAGTAATTCTTGAAAAATAGAAAATAGTTTCTGTATCAACTTTACATTAATACCTCTTAACATTCGTTCGCTGTGTGGTAAATTTTGGATAAATTATGCCTATCAATGAAAGTAAAACAGAATTGACTTTTATCAAAATGTTAATTTTACAAACTCTAAAAATTAACATTTCTTGTAAATTTACCTACTTTTGTGTGTATCATTAAATGCATATCAAATGAAAAAATACACACTTTCCTTTGCACTATTTTTAATTTCTATTTTTTCCCTTCAAGCAATAGAAGCCATCCCAAGTTTAGAGCGTTCTATGGTGGACACCTCATTAGTTCCATTTTATCACGGTGTTGCCTCTGGAGATCCAACCTCCAATGCTGTTATTATATGGACCAGAGTAACGCCTGATGTTGCTGGCGCTATCAATGGAACATGGAGAGTAGCATTAGACACTAATTTTACATCAATTGTTCAGAGTGGCACCTTTACCGCAGACAGTACCACCGACTATTGTGTAAAAATAGATGTAATGAATTTGCAGCCCAATACTTGGTATTTTTATGAATTCACCGCTTTAGGGCGAAATTCTGTAACCGGCCGAACTAAAACAGCTCCGATAGGCGGAATGGATCAATTGCGCTTTGCCTTTGTCTCTTGTGCAGATTATCCGAATGGATATTTTAATGTGTATGATAGAATTCGAGAAAAAAACGATGTGGATGCAGTATTACATTTAGGAGATTACATTTACGAATATGCACTCGCTGCATCCGATGTAAGAAAAGATTTACTACCCAAACATGAAATTATAAAATTAGCAGATTATAGACAACGATATTCTACTTATCGCTTAGATCCTTCTTGCAGAAAATTACACCAGCAATTCCCATTCATTTGCGTTTGGGACGATCATGAAACTGCCAATAATTCATACCGAGACGGTGCAGAAAACCATACTCCTGGGAATGAAGGACCATGGGTACTTAGAAAAGCTGCAGGAGAACAAGCAAACGACGAATGGATTCCGAATAGACTTCCAGAAAAAGGAAACATCAACAAAATTTGGCGAAAAATTAGTTATGGCGATTTAGCTGATTTATTCATGTTAGATACTCGATTATATGCAAGAACACAACAGAATAGAAATTTTGACGATACATCAAAACATTTAGTGGGCGCCGAACAAATGGAATGGTTAAAAAATGAATTAAAAAAATCAACAGCAAAATGGAAAATTATAGGCCAACAAGTAATGGTAGGAAATCTTAATCCTTTTGGATTAGTTGTAAATGATGACCAATGGGATGGATATGCCGTTGAAAGAAAACAATTATACGATATTATCTTAAATAACAATATACAAAACATTGTCGTTCTAACGGGTGATATTCATACTGCCTGGGCTATGGATTTACCTTATAATCAAAAAAATTACAACCCTAATACAGGCGCAGGTTCTGTAGCTGTTGAATTTGTATGTACCAGTGTTACCTCTTCTTCCTCTCCTGTTCCATTAGATCCATTATATCCATTAGTTTCTCAATTATTACCGCATATAAAATATGTTGATTTATACAAAAAAGGATTTGGTGTTTTGGATTTAACCACTCAAAAAGCACAGGGAGATTTTTATGCTGTAAAAACCATAACAACCAAAGATACCAATAAAACTTTTGAAGCTGGTTATTATACCTTACCCAGCACAAGATGGCTTCAAAAAGCAACAACACCTACCGTTCAATCCTTAAAAAATATTTATTTTGCACCCGAACAACCCAGACAGGAATTAACAACCGGAATTAAAAATAAAACAAATGATTTAATTGTATTGAGTGCTTACCCCAATCCATGTATAGACAGATTTACAATACAATTTAACACTGCATCAGCAGCGACTGTCGAATTAAAAATTTATGATATTACCGGAAAATTGGTTCAACAAACTTCTTTCGGACGTTTGGCAAAAGGTCTATATGATCAAACGGTGGAATTAGGAAATCTATCAGGCGGTGCATACAAATTAGTATTAACCAGCGAAAATGGAATAATAGAACGTACTATAGAAAAATTCTAAAAAAAATGACAACAAAAAAAGAAGTTGTAAAGGAAAATACAACTATAAATAAAAACAAAAAAAACAAAGCAACTGTTACGACTGAAAACAAAGTAATTGCTACAAAAAAAGAATCCATTAATTCCAATATTTATCCAATTGGAAAGTTGGAAATTTACGAAAACATAGAGGAAGCAGCCATCCAAAATTTAATAAATGATTTTAAAATATTACCCAAAAAACTAAAAATCGTTTATAAGAATATTAAAAAAAACAAGGAATTGCAATACTCGTACAAAGACGGAGGCTGGTCTGTGGAGCAAATTTTTCATCATATTGCTGACAGCCATACCAATGGATTTATTCGTTTTAAACTTACCCTAACAGAAAACACTCCTACCGTGGCACCATACAATGAAAATTTATGGGCAGAAACAGCTGATATTCAATTACCAATAAAAACAGCTGTTCATTTAACAAAATGCATCCATGAAAAATGGGTAGCATTAATGGAGAATATGGATAAAAACGAATGGAAACGAACTTTCTATCATCCTGACAGTAAAAAAAATCACACCTTAGAAGAGATACTTCAAAAGTATGCATGGCATGGCAAACATCATCTTGCACAAATTGAAGTAGCCTTGAAATTGAAAAAATAAATTCGATATTTTTAATCTAATTCAATTGTTAAAAATAGAATTCGCACGAAAAATGTTTTCTTGTATATCAAGGTGTAATTCTATAGAAACAGTACTATATTGATGCATTGTTATATGATTTCATTTCATTGTTTCTATAAGTTTAATATTCACATTCGTTTAACTTGACTTTTACACGTACAACATTTTTTAATCAAACTATCATAATTAATTTTAGTTGACACAAATCAACCTTTGATATACCTTTGTAGTGTCAATATTGACAATTATATTTTAATCTTTTTAAAAATGGAATTCGCACAAAAATTCAAAGAAGCAGTGGACAGTTTTACTGCTGAAACAAAAACAAATGTAACTGAACTACGTTACAATGTTGAAAACACTTTAAAAAATGCTGTAAGTGAAGCTCAAGAAGAAATTGAATTGCAAAAAAATCATTTCAAAACAACTTCTGAAAGAATCCAAGTTAAATTGAAAGGTCCTTTCACTTTAGAGAAAATCCAATCAGATGTTAAAGAAGAAGTTAACTATATAGTAGCTGACTTTAAAACCTCTTTAAACAGAAATGTTGGTAGAGTTAAAGGTTTGTTCAATGAAGCATCTGCCAAAGTTGAAAAACAAGTAGAAGAAGTAAAAGCTGAAGTAAAAAAAGCTACGAAAAAAGCTAAAGCTACTGCTTAATCCAACGCATTATTTGCATTTTTAAAAAGAGCCGCCAAATTTTAATGAGCGGCTCTTTTTTCTTTTTATATTTACCAATTCTAAAATAAATAATTATGCGTATAGTCGGTTTTATACATCATCCTGTCTTAAAAATAACCGTAATGATAATGAATGAACGGTATGTATTAAAAGTAGAAATCAATATGTTGGAACAAACGTTTAAATTTAATGAAGATGATAATTTAAGAACGTTAAAGGATATAGAAAAGATGGTGGATGAACCATTTATAAATGAATGTATGAAACGTTTTGCTGAAATGGACAGAACTCGAGGGGAATCTTACCAACGAAATATTTTAAATCAAGGAAAAAAAGAAGAAAATTAAACCGCTACTGTTTGGCGTTTAGGTCGGTTATTATTGATAAAATCTTTGGCTACCATATCTGCAGTTTCTCTGCCCGAGCGCAATGCCGACTCCATACTACCCACCGACAAACTATCACCACAGGCGTATATATTTTCTTTTATTTTTTTAGAAAATTCTACCTCGTCAACAATAGGCTTAAATGGCATGGCGTATTTAATATGAAACGTTCTAAGGTGTTTCCAATCCATCACTTTTAAACCAAACCATTCTGATAATTCTGTCAGGCATTTTACCTCTAATTCTTCATCATCTAAATCGTGCTCTTTTACTACACTTACGGCAACTAAATGCTTTCCTTCTGGTGCATATTCTGGGTGTAATAAAGTAGGAACAAAAACATGATTTACCAAAGTAGTACCGTTGTCACCATTCAACATTACTACTGGTTTACTTAATGGAGCATTATCGGTACTAAAATACAAAGTAGAAACATGAGAACATTCTGCCGGCATGGTATTTTCACCAATAATCCAATTGGCATCAATAGCATTTGTAGCTATAATCACATATTTAGCTGGTAAAAATTCTCCATTTATTAGCTCAACACCTTCGTCTGTAATGCGTTTTACCTTTGTTTTGTACAAAATTGATTGTTCTCCAATTTTTTTCACCATCAATTCAGCAATTTTACCTATACCCTCTTTGGGCAAAGCCACATGATCTTGAAATAATGACTTTAAATACAACTTTGAAAAACGGGAAGAAGATTGTAAATTATAATCAAAAATATTAGAAGCAATCATTGGTCTGAAGAAGGAATCTATTAGTTTTTTGCTAAATCCATTTTTAGACAAATATTCAAAAGTAGAAGAATCCGGTTCTTTTACTATTTTATTATATGTTGCCGTTCTTAATTTGGCATAAAGTCCAAATAATTTCAGTTTATCTGAAAAAGTAGCATTTTTTGCCAATGCTGTAGAAACAGTATCCAACGTTTGGTACAATGGATTGGTAAATAAATTAAACATTCCCTGATAACGCAATAAATATCCGGGGTAAGTATTTTTTAATCCTAACTCTTGAATATTAATAATTTTAGCTAGTTCTGTGGTAGAATTATGATAAAAGTGAATGCCTCTGTCTAATGTAAAACCATCTAATTTGGTAGAACGAGCACGACCACCTGGATGAGATAATGCTTCCAACACTTTTACTGTCAGTCCTTTGCGTTGTAAATAATACGCTGCCGACAAGCCTGAATAGCCTGCACCAATAATTATTACATCTGTAGATTTCATATTTCTTTGCGCCTAGCAAAATTATATCAAATACCGTACTACAGCTTGTTGTATTGGATTAATTAAGCATTAAGTGAAGTTTATTATTACAATCCAAATTTATTGCCATTATGGCATTTTAACTACAATAGGCGGTGTTGTAATTACATTACTTTGGTGGTTAGCCCTATCGGTAATATACATTTTGAATGTAAAAGTATCTATAGAAATGCCTTTGGTGATGAAATAGGCTTCATAAGAATTAAGCAACGCAGAAGACAATTTTACTTCAATAGTACCATCAATGGCGTTCGTAGTACCTTTGTTGGGAATAATGGGAATAACATAATAATTATCTGTATTAAAAAAAACGGTATCTCTAAGATTTCTATAAATTAGCCTTGAAGTAGAATCCTGATTATTGAGTTTCCCCAAATCTCCATCTCCATCCGTAAAGTATAAGATTACATTACCTGTATCTCCTAAAGTAAACACTTCATTCGGGTGGTCGAATCGTTCAAATTTCAACGTCGGCACTATTGGATATTGCGGTGTTTTATAGCAAGCTACGGCACCTAATAACACAATACTAACTATAACTATTTGTCGTAACTTCATAAGAATTTTCTACCTTTGTTTTGTGCAAGAAAGTGTTTCAAAAATACGTGAAAAAATCTTTTCAAACGATATAATTAATTTGGAAAAAATTGCCATCGAACTTTTTCATTTCCAATATACTTACAATCCAATTTACAAACAATTCACAGATTTTTTAAAAATAAACACAAAATCCATTCAATCTGTTCAGCAAATTCCGTTTTTGCCTATTGATTTTTTTAAGACACATTGTGTTGTTACTCAAAACGTGGCAATAGAAAAAATATTTGAAAGCAGTGGCACCACTGGACAAATTGCCAGCAAACATTTTGTTGCAGATTTATCGTTATACGAACAAAGTTTTCGCAAGGGTTTTGAACTATTTTATGGAAATCCTGAAGAATGGACAATTCTTGCCTTGCTTCCCTCCTATTTAGAGCGCGGTACTTCGTCGTTAGTATATATGGTAGATGATTTGATAAAGAAAACAAAAAATCCAAACTCAGGATTTTATTTGAATAATTTAAGTGAATTGGCTGAAAAAATTTCAAAGATAAAATCACAATTTCCCAATCAAAAAATTTTACTTATCGGTGTTACGTTTGCTTTATTGGATTTTGCCGAGCAATATCCTATGGATTTATCAGGCGTAGTAATAATGGAAACTGGTGGAATGAAAGGCAAACGTGAAGAGCAAACACGCGAAGCTGTGCATGAAATATTAACAACAGCATTTAATGTAAAAAATATTCATTCTGAATACGGCATGACAGAATTATTATCGCAAGGATACTCTAAAGGAAATGGTATTTTTAAACCTTCGCCATGGATGCAAATTTTTAGAAGAGATTTATATAATCCAATGCAAGTTAGTACAGAGCCTGGTCGTGGTGGATTGAATATTATAGATTTAGCAAATATTTATTCGTGTCCGTTTATTGCCACACAAGACATGGTAAATATTTTGCCAAACGATGAATTTGAAGTATTGGGCAGAACCAACAATGCAGACATTCGAGGTTGTAATTTAATGGTGGCCATTTAATATTACCGCTTTACAGCTTGGCGAAGACAGGGCTTTGAAATTGTCTGACCAAATATTGTATAAATATTGATAAAAGTACAAATGTTCAATTACTTCCGCCTGCCCTACTTTTGCCAAACCAATGTGAGTGATTAGTCATTTTTTATTTTACTTTCAGTTTTTTATTTGTTTTGTTGTTAAAATTCTTCGAGTTAAATTTGATAAATTTGTAACAATATTAAAGTATTAATTCTGAATATATCGAACTTGCTAAAAGCAATAAAATTAATAGTAGAAAATCCAATAATCAAGGTCAAGGATTATTATACTGGTCGTAATAGAGCAAACTCTGTCGGTGAAGCATTAGAAAACTATGTGAAAGATATTTTTGCAAATTCTTTTGATTTGTCCGAAGCTGATAGATTGCAAAAATCCAATGAAGTTTTTTCATACTTGGGAAACCCAAATAACCCACCTGATATAATTCTTCGTAATGGCGATGCAATAGAAATAAAAAAAATTCAAAGCCCAACAAGTGCATTGGCTTTAAATAGTTCGTATCCAAAAGCTAAACTTTTTGCAGATAGTCCAATGCTTACACAGGCTTGCAAAACTTGTGAAGATTGGGCTGAAAAAGATATTGTTTATATAGTTGGACATACAAACGATACTGATATTAAATATTTATGGTTTATTTACGGCGACTGTTTTTCTGCCGATGCAGCAATTTACGAAAAAATCAAAAAAACTATTTCTTCTGGAATTACAGAAATTCCTGATGTTGAATTTACAGAAACTAACGAATTAGGCAAAGTTAAAAAAGTTGATCCTTTGGGTGTAACGGATTTGCGGATTCGTGGAATGTGGCACATTGAAAACCCACATAAAATCTTCTCTTATTTGAATAAAGTTGATGCAAATGCAACGTTTCAAGTTTTTTGTTTAATGAAAACTGAAAAGTTTAATTCATTTCCAAATGCTGATAAAACAGTAATTCAAAATCGTAAAATTGCAGCATAATTATGATAACAGCAGAAATAAATTACAACAACACTTTGATTAAAATAGAGGAACTTAAACACTCTTTAAATGAAGTACAAAAAAGTATCGAAAATCAAATTCCACAAGGAATAACGGATAATTTTGAAAAGTCAAAACTTAACCTCTTAAATTGGGTTGATGAGATTGATATAACACTTAATGAATTTATAAATACAGAAAATGAATAACGGATTAAGATTTCAATTCTTTCCTCGTTCACAAGGAATAAATTCGCAAATAAAGTCTGTTATTTCTTGTTTTGAAATAGAAATTGATAAAATAAAATCACCTGAAAATAATCTATCAAGTAATCAAGTTTTAGAGATTATTAGACCACATCTTGAAAAAATAAATTTTACAGTAGAAACAGGTAAATCTAAACTCCAAAAAATAAGTATTCCTGTATTATTTGGTTTTGATAATGTTATTGATAAATCTTTTAATGCTGATGCAGTTAGTGAAGATGGAAAGATTGTAATTGAAGTAGAAGCAGGAAGATCTACTGAAAATAATCAATTTTTAAAAGATATTTTTCAAGCTTGTATGATGTTTGAGGTTGAATATTTAGTGATTGTGGTAAGAAATGAATATAGAGGACACAAAGATTTTGAAATTATTTACACTTTTTTAGAAACTCTTTATATTTCTAATAGGCTTCATTTACCATTGAAAGGAATTGTGTTAATTGGGTATTAGTTTTGCGTTAGGGATTGAAGTGGAAATCCTTTTTTGAGGAACGAAAAAAAGATTGAAACGAAAAGCCCGACCTGAAGGGAAACGCCCAAATTATTTTAATTATTTTTTGCTGGTGCAGGTGGTTTAGATTTAGGTTTTTCAAAAGCTGGATTTGATGTTATTTGGGCAAATGAATATGATAAATCTATTTGGGAAACTTACGAAAAAAACCATAAAGGCGTATATTTAGATAAACGAAGTATTACCGATGTTCCTACAAATGAAGTTCCTGAATGTGATGGAATAATTGGTGGTCCGCCTTGTCAAAGTTGGTCTGAAGCTGGTGCAATGAGAGGTATTGGCGACAAAAGAGGACAACTTTTTTATGATTTTATTAGAATACTGGCTGATAAACAACCTAAATTTTTTCTTGCAGAAAATGTGTCTGGGATGTTAATAGACACACATAAACCTGCATTAGAAAATATTAAAAATATGTTTCGTGAATGTGGTTATAATTTGTCTTTTCAAATGTTGAATGTGGCAGATTATGGTATTCCACAAGATAGAAAACGAGTTTTCTTCGTGGGCTATAGAACAGATTTAGGAATTGAATTTGAGTTTCCTACGCCTACAACTTTAGAAAATAAAATTCCTTTGTCAAAAGCAATTGGCGACTTAAAAGACAATGCTCTTCCTGCACAAAAAGGTAATATTACAAATGGCGAAAATTGTTTAGTATCCAACCACGAATATATGACTGGTGGATTTTCTACCATTTATATGTCAAGAAATAGAGTTCGTTCTTGGGATGAAGTTTCTTTTACAATTCAAGCAGGTGGTCGTCATGCTCCTTGTCATCCACAAGCTCCAAAATTTAAATTTGTCGAACAGAATTTAAGAATTTTTGTCCCTGGCAAAGAAGATTTGTATCGCAGGTTAAGTGTTAGAGAATGTGCAAGGGTTCAAACTTTCCCTGATACATTCAAGTTCTATTACAAAAACATTGCAGATGGTTATAAAATGATTGGCAATGCAGTTCCTGTTCGTATGGCAAATGTCTTGGCAAAAAAGATTTTAAGTGATTTGTCTGCTGTTGAAAGTGTCCAAAATCCAAAAGTTAAACGTTGGGAAATGGTGTCTAGTATGATAGATAGTTCAGTCGTTTCAGTTTAGTGCTGTTGCTCGTTTTGCATAATATTACCATACTTCTATTTCAGCCAAAACTCTTTTGATGGGCAAGCCCATCACATTAAAAAATTCACCTTCCAATTTTTCAACTCCGCCAAACTCCTGTATATTATAGGCTCCCGCTTTATCCAAGGTATTAA
>ERZ724520.588-NODE-588-length-19282-cov-7.843917_pt1 | contig 19282 bp, 12 predicted proteins | sample MGYA00376053_ERZ724520 | MGnify/ENA primary metagenome ERZ724520 (study PRJEB28724, sample SAMN07190886) | activated sludge metagenome | isolation source: activated sludge of sewage treatment plant in Hong Hong | place: USA: Christiansburg, Virginia | collected...
TTTCTTTTTGGCAACAATGGTGCTTTGGTTAAAGCGGTAAATACAACGAAAATAAATAAGCCAAGGAAGAACAATACAGATCCTATTTCGGAAGCTCCAATAAACCATTGATCACCAACAGTCGCTGGCATAATCATGTTAAAGAAGTCAACATAATGACCTAATAAAATTACAGTTCCTGCCATAACCAGTACCCAAGTAATTCTTTTGAAATCGGTGTTGATTAAAATCAAAATAGGGAAAACAAAATTCATAACAACGGCTCCGAAGAAAGGAAGGTTATAGTCTTCAATTCTTGTAACGAAATATGTTACCTCTTCTGGAATATTTGCGTACCAAATCAACATAAATTGAGAGAACCAAAGGTAGGTCCAGAATACACTAATACCGAACATAAATTTTGCTAAATCATGAATGTGACTTGTATTTACATGCTCTAAATAGCCTTTACCTTTTAAGTATAGTGTAACCATACAAATTGTAGTGATACCACTTACGAAGAAACTTGCAAAAACATACCAACCGAACAATGTACTGAACCAATGTGGATCAAGTGACATTATCCAATCCCATGACATAATAGATTCAGTTACGATAAAGAATACTAAGAACATCGCTGAGATATTAAAATTCTTTTTGTAAAAACTGTTGTCATTAGATTCGTCTTGTGCCAAACAATTTTTTCTAGAAAAGTAACGGTATAAATTCCAACCTAACAAAAATATGGCAGCTCTGATAATCCAAAATGGGAAGTTTAAATAACCTGCTTTGTTTTGAATTAATTTATCTTCAGCAACAACTTCAGGATCTAACCAAGGAAATAAATGGTTGAAATGCAAACCCGATAACAATAAGAAGATGAAGAAAATTACAGAACCAACTGGCAAATAAGCCGTAATTCCTTGCATTACTCTGAATAAAACTGGAGACCAGCCTGCTTGCGCTACTTGCTGAATTGCGTAGAATGCTAAAACACCCATACTAATCAACATGAAGAAGATACAAGCTACATACAATGCCGACCAAGGTTTGTTTTGCAATTGGTGCAATACATGCTCTAGGTGTTCTTTATGCGCTGCGTGTGCTTCTGCTTCAGAAACTGCTTTTTCTTCTTTATGATTTACAACTTCTGGTGCAATAACGGCAACTTTAGTTGTATCTGCTTTTACAAGTGAATCTGTAGTTGCTACTACTGGTTCAACTTTAACTGTATCTTTAGCAACGGCATGAGCTTCCGCTTTATGAGCTTCTGGCTGATGCGCTGTTTCTGGTTGATGTGCTGCTTCAGCATGATGACCACCATGCTCATTGGCTGCAAGTATTTTTTCAACTTCTTCAATATTCTTTGGCGCAGTTAAAAAACCATATCCAATTCCGAGAATTCCTAATGCAATTAGGATGAAAGAGAATGTTTTTAATTTACTTGAAAATGTATACATATCTATTAAGATCAGTTTATTCTACAATTATAATTCACTTTTAAGTTTCATCACGTAAGCGGTAACCAACCAACGCTCTTCTTTGCTCATTTGATTAGCATAAGATCCCATAGCATTGAGACCATATTGTTGTACGTGAAAAACACTTCCTTCAGTAATTGGTCTGTCTTTGTAATTAGGCACTCCCAAATATTTCCCTTGCGTCACTAATTTTCCTTTTCCATCTCCAGCGTTTCCATGACAAATAGCACAGTAGATCTCATAAAGTGCTTTTCCATTCTCCATGTCAACTGAAGTGGAATCTAGTGGCGATTTCAACGTAGCTTTTGCAGCGTCGTAACCAGCTGTAGAGTTTGGATAATCATAAACTTCAAATCCTCTATTGATTGTACCATCAACAGGAAGTTGTGCTACTTTACCGTTTTTAAAAGCATTCGATTCCCAATAGGTTTCATAACTTACGGGTTCATACATATTAGGCATGTACTGGTAGTTAGGTTGCAACTTGTCATGACAAGAAGAAACGAAAATAGAAATACAAACTAATAATGCTATTTTATATAGACTTTTCATAGTGATATTAATGCTTTTCAATTACTTTAACTTCTACTGCTCCTGTATTCTCAAAAAAAGAAACCAATTCTTTTTCGTTATTGTTTACAGCTACTTCCATCAAGAAATGGTCGTCTGTAGTTCTTACATCTGGGTTTTCAGCTTGTTTGAATGGCCACAATCTACTTCTCATATAAAAAGTAATTACCATTAAATGCGCCGCAAAAAACACGGTTTCTTCAAACATAATTGGAACGAAGGCTGGCATGTTTTGGATGTAACTGAAACTAGGTTTCCCTCCGATATCTTGAGGCCAATCCATGATCATTACATAATTCATCATCCAAGTTCCGAAAGACAATCCACACAAACCATAGATAAAAGCACAAATGGCCAATCTGGTTGGAGCAATGCCCATCGCTTTATCCAAACCGTGAACCGGAAATGGTGTAAAAACTTCTTCAATATGATGATGCGCTGCTCGGGTTTTCTTAACAGCATCCATCAAGGTGTCATCGTCATTATAGATGGCGTAAATAACTTTATTACTCATGATGTGAATGTTTATTTCTTTCTTTGATATAGTTTTCTCCTGTCGCTTTTAATATTGTTTTTACTTCCGCTTGAGCTATTACTGGGAATGTTCTAGCATACAATAAAAACAATACAAAGAAGAATCCGATGGTTCCTATGAATATTCCGATATCCACAAATGTTGGTGAGAACATTGTCCATGAAGACGGAAGATAATCTCTGTGTAAAGAAGTCACGATGATTACAAAACGTTCGAACCACATTCCGATATTTACCACAATCGAAATGATGAAAGAGAACATGATGCTCGTTCTTAGTTTTTTGAACCACATGAATTGTGGCGAGAATACATTACATGTCATCATCGACCAGTATGCCCACCAGTAAGGTCCGGTTGCTCTGTTTAAGAAAGCATATTGTTCGTACTCAACTCCTGAATACCATGCGATGAATAATTCTGTTATGTAAGCTACTCCAACAATAGATCCTGTAATCATGATGATAATGTTCATCAATTCGATATGTTGGATGGTAATGTATGCTTCTAGGTTTGAAACTTTTCTCATGATGATAAGTAAAGTATTTACCATCGCGAATCCTGAGAATACCGCACCTGCAACGAAGTAAGGTGGGAAAATTGTAGTATGCCATCCTGGAATTACGGAAGTAGCAAAGTCCATCGATACAATCGTATGTACAGAAAGTACAAGAGGCGTTGCTAAACCTGCTAATACTAAAGAAACTTCTTCAAAACGTTGCCAATCTTTAGCTCTTCCGCTCCATCCGAAACTTAAAATACTATAAATTCTTTTTTGGAAAGGGTTTACGGCTCTGTCTCTAATCATGGCGAAATCTGGTAATAAACCTGTCCACCAAAAAACTAATGATACCGAAAGATATGTTGAAATCGCAAATACGTCCCAAAGCAATGGTGAGTTGAAATTCACCCAAAGTGATCCGAACTGGTTTGGAATAGGCAATACCCAATAAGCCAACCAAGGGCGACCCATGTGAATAATTGGAAATAAACCTGCTTGAATTACGGAGAAAATGGTCATCGCTTCAGCAGAACGGTTGATCGCCATTCTCCAACGTTGACGGAATAATAAAAGTACCGCTGAGATTAAGGTTCCTGCGTGACCAATACCAACCCACCAAACGAAGTTCGTGATATCCCAAGCCCAACCTACGGTTTTATTCAATCCCCAAGTTCCGATACCTGTGGACACGGTGTAGATGATGCATCCCAATCCCCAAAGGAAAGCGGCTAATGCAATTGAAAATACAATCCACCAATGTTTGTTGGCTTTTCCTTCAACAGGTGCAGCTACATCAACTGTTACATCGTGATAAGTCTTATCACCTATAACTAAAGGCTTTCTAATGCTTGCGTCGTATATATGAGACATAATCCTTTAAATTGTTTTTTAATTTTTCTTAAGTATTTCTAACTTTCACGTGGTAGAACACATTTGGTTTTGTTCCTACATGCTCTAGCAAATGATACATTCTATCATCTTCCGATAATGCTTTTACTTTACTAGCTTCATCATTGACATCACCAAAAATCATGGCTCCAGATGAACATGCTGCAGAACAAGCGGTTTGGAATTCACCATCAACAATGGCTCTTCCATCACGTTTTGCACTTAAAATGGTAGCTTGTGTCATTTGAATACACATCGAACATTTTTCCATAACCCCACGAGAACGAGCATTCACATCTGGATTTAACACCATACGACCCAAATCATCATTCATGTGATAATCAAATTCGCTGTTTTTGTTGTATAAGAACCAGTTGAAACGACGTACTTTATAAGGACAGTTGTTGGCACAATATCTAGTTCCGACACATCTGTTGTAGGCCATGTGATTTTGACCTTGACGGCTGTGTGATGTTGCAGCAACCGGACAAACAGTTTCACAAGGTGCGTGATTACAGTGCTGACACATTACGGGTTGGAAAGCTACTTGAGGGTTATCTGAAGCTTGTTCCATTTGACCAAAACCGCCTAATGAACCTTTATCACCGAACAATCCTTTAAAGTTCTCTTTCTTCTCATCGTCTTGGGCAAAAGTTGCTTCAGAAGAATAATATCTATCAATACGCAACCAGTGCATATCACGGCTTCTTCTTACTTCTTCTTTTCCCACAACAGGAACATTGTTTTCTGCATGACAAGCGATAACGCAAGCTCCACAACCTGTACAGGCATTTAAATCAATCGATAAATTGAAATGATGACCTGTAGAACGATCGAACGAAGCCCATAAATCTACTGAAGTTGCATCAACTTCTTTATGGTCTAAAGATACTTTAGGAACTTCATTCCATAATGCAGCATCTTTTGTATTGAAAATTTCTAAGGTAGTTTCTTTGATAATATCGCCACGACCCATTAAGGTTTTTTGCGATTGTACACACGCGAATTCGTGCTCTCCAGCCGATTTCTTAATCGAAACCGATTGTACATTATCAAAATTAGTATATAATGAATAGGCGTTTACTCCTACTTGCATCGCTTCTTTTAAAGCTGCTTTTTTACCATAACCTAAAGCCAAACCTAATGTTCCAGTGGCTTGTCCTGGTTGGATAATTACTGGTACATTATCTAGAGTTTTACCATTTACAGTAAGGGATGCATAACTTCCGTTCAAACCACCATCGGCTACATTATGATTTTCCAAACCTAATTTCTCAGCATCGATTCTAGAAACCGTTACATAGTTGTCCCAAGACACTCTAGTAATTGGATCTGGAAACTCTTGCAACCAAGGATTGTTAGCTTGTTGTCCGTCACCTAATCCAGTTTTAGTGTATAAAACAAGTTCGAATCCAGCAGCATTTTTAGATTTTGCTAAAGTATTTGCTGCAGTAGCATAATCTGCAGAACCTGCAGAAGCTGGTGCAGAAACACCAATGTATATTCCGTCATGCAACACTTTATTCCAAGTAGAACCAGAAATGATTGCTGACGCGTTTGCTTTTAAATAATCATAGTACGTTCCAGACAAACCATTAAGCGACATCAAAACATCTTGAAATTGTTTCGTTTCGAATAATGGACGTATGGTTGGTTGTGTAATTCCATAAGAACCTCTAACAATGGAAACATCATTCCATGATTCTAAATAATGAGGAACCGCCGCAGCGATTGAAGTTACAGAAGCTGTTTCGTCTTCTTTTAATGAAAAGGCAACTGATAAAGAAACTTTTTTCAAAGCACTTACAAAATCTGCACTGTTTGCTAAAGTATAAACTGGGTTCACACCGCTCATGATAAGTGTATGCACATTTCCAGCTTTCATGTCAGCAACGAATTGTGACATTTTTTGATTGGATCCTTTTCTGATCTGACGTGTTCCTGCTGTAGAAAAAGCTTCACTGCTCAATGCTTGATTGATTGCTAAAACCAACAATTGAGCATTTTTATCTTCGATACCACAAACTAAAACTCCTTTACTTCCGGCTGCTTTCAACTGTTGTGCTGCTTTGGTTACGGCATCTTCATTGTCTATTTTACCAGTAGCAACTGAAGCGTTTGTGATGATATTGTATATTTTAACTAAGGCTTGCTTTTGATTGGCAACGGTCATTGGAATACGTTTATCAGCAGCAGCACCAGACAAAGTCATGTTGGCTTCCAATTGAAAGTGACGTGACATTTTTCCGTTTTTAGGAATTCTTCCTTTAGCATAGCCTGCATCATAACTTCCACCTTGCCAATCACCTAAGAAATCAGCACCAACCGAAACGATTAAAGAAGCTTTTGAAAAATCATAATCTACTAAAGCTCTTTCGCCATATACCATTTCAAAAGCATCCAATGTTTCTGATGAAGAAACCGCATCATATACTACATGTTTTGCGTTTGGATTTTTCGCGATAAATTCTGCTATAAGTTTTTCTGTAGATGGACTCGCAAGTGTATTGGTCAACAAAACAACTTGCTTACCGCTTGTTTTAGCCGCAGCAATACTTGCTTTCAATTTTGCCTCAACATCTGACCAGCCAGCAGACTTACCTGCAATTTTAGGTTGCTTCAAACGCATACTATCGTACAACGACAAAACCGAGGCATGAATTCTTGCATTAGCAGCAAATTTAGCACCTGGTAATGTGTTATTGTCGATTTTAATTGGTCGACCTTCACGCGTTTTTACTAAAATATTAGCAAAATCAAAACCATCAAAAACAGAAGTTGCATAATAATCAGCAATTCCAGGAATGATTTGTTCTGGTTGCAGTACATAAGGAATTGATTTATGAACTGGCCCCTCGCAAGCGACTAATGTAGCTGCAGCGGTACTAAATCCGACGTACTTTAAGAAATCACGGCGAGAAGTTGAAGAATTTGTAAGCGATTCTGCATCACTCAAAAACTCATTCGTTGGAATTTCTTCAACAAATTCGTTATTTCTAAGTGCCTCAACAATAGAACTATTTTCGTTTAGTTCTTCAACACTTTTCCAGTATTTTTTGTTTGATGACATATAATATATAATAGTTAGCTTCTTAATAAATATTTTAATAGTGGCATTTACCGCATTCTAAACCTCCCATTTGAGCGGCTGTTAACTTGTCAACACCGTATTTTTTAGAAAGTTGTTCGTGAATTTTGGTGTAGTATTCATTGCCTTCCATTTTCACGTCTGTTTTTCTGTGACAATCGATACACCATCCCATAGTAAGTGGCGCAAATTGTTTTTGAATTTCATAGGTTTGAACTGGTCCGTGACAAGTTTGACACTCAATACCAGCAACAGTAACGTGCTGTGAATGGTTGAAATAAACAAAGTCAGGCAAATTATGAATACGGACCCATTTGACTGGCTGGGTCTTGCCTGTATATTTTTGATTGGTTTGATCCCAACCTACAGCAGTGTAAAGTTTTTGGATTTCACCATCGTAGAAAGCTTTAGAATGCTCTGCAGTTGCCGTTGTATCGGATACTTCTGAAATGTTCTTGTGACAATTCATACAAACATTTAGAGAAGGAATACCAGCATTTTTACTTACTCTGGCAGCCGAGTGACAATATTTACAATTAATTCCGTTGCTTCCGGCGTGAATTCTGTGAGAATAATGAATTGGTTGGATTGGCTCGTAGTCTTTGTCAACTCCAACTTGCATTAAAAAACCATAAACAAAATAGCCACTAGCTAAAATTAAGAATATCGAAGTGACCAAAACCAAAAATTGATTTTTAGCAAAAGCTTTCCAAATTGAGATTGTTGGTACTTTTGGTTCAATTTCAATTCCATTCGACTTAGCAACTTTGGTCAAAACATTGTTTACCAAAAACAACATAACAACCAACATTAGCATCACTAATGCTAAAGCACCTAGAACAACTTCATTTGAAATTCCACCAACGGCATCACCCGTATTTGCGGTTGCACCAGCAGCTGGAATTGCAGCAACAGGCTCAGCTTTTGGTTCAGAAGTGTAGGCAATAATATTGTCTATGTCAGCTTCCGATAACTGTGGAAAAGCCGTCATAACCGCTTTATTGTTTTCTTCAAACACTTTTACCGCTTTAGCATCACCGGATTTAATCAAATCGGAACTGTTGTGCACCCATTTGTAAATCCATGCCATGTCGTACTTATTTGCTACACCGCGAAGCGCTGGACCCGAAGATTTAGCGTCAAGCTTGTGACAAGCAGCACAATTGGTATTGAACAATTCTTTTCCTTTCACAGGATCAGCACCACTTGCTGCAGGAGCTGCTGCTACGGGAGCAGTCGCATCAGTTGGCGCGGGGTTTTGAGCTAAGGAAGTTAAGGAGGACGTTAGCAAGAAAGCTACGCTTAAAATAAAAATTCTTGAAATCGAATTATGGTTACCCACTTTTTTCATATTTTGTAATGATTATCGACTAAAAATGGCACAAACAACAACTGAAAAACTCAGCATTTATTAATACCCTGTTTAAAAACTTGGACAAAAATACGATTAATGAACTATTCTCAAAACCTTAAAATACTCTTAAATATCAATTTATATTAATTCTAAATAATGTTTGTTGTTTTGTTTAATTTAAGAAATAGTACATTTGTATAAAAATCACCGCTTTATGAGAATTTTAACATTAAGAAACTGTTTTTTAATAGCTTCATTCTTAGGTATAAGTTGCACAAATTTATATTCTCAAGAAGAAAAATTAACAGTTAGTCAAGATCCCAAATTTGAACAATTGTTGAATGAGAAGAGAAAAATTAATGCTTCTATTACTGTAAATGATCGCTATAAAATTCAAATTTATAACGGCGATAGCGAAAGTTCTAAAAAAACCTTGAGCGAATTTAGAAAAGAATTCAAAAACTACGACGGAACCATCGTTTTTAGTACACCTACATATAAAGTTTGGGTAGGGAATTTCAAGTCCAGAATTGAATCTGAACGCAATCTGACGGAGCTTAAAAAAAAGTATCCAAATGCATTTTTAATTAAGCCGAACAAGTAGTAACTGTGATTCTGCCTTTCTGAGAAGATTCAGTTTATATCAAAAAAAAGCGCCCAATTTGGACGCTTTTTTTATTTAGAACCAGAGTATCTTATTTCAATTTCTTTTTAACAGCAACTTCTTGGAAAGCTTCAATAATGTCTCTTTCTTCGATGTCGTTGTAATTTTTGATTTGGATTCCACAATCGTATCCTTTAGAAACTTCTTTTACATCGTCTTTAAATCGCTTTAATGCGATCAATTCACCTGTAAACACCACTACGCCTTCGCGAATGATTCTGATTTTAGAATTTCGAGCTATTTTACCATCCATCACCATACAACCAGCAATCGATCCAACTTTAGAGATTTTGAATATTTCTCTGATTTCTGCTGTACCGGTAATTTCTTCTTTCATTTCTGGAGAAAGCATTCCTTCCATGGCATCTCTTAAGTCATCAATGGCGTCGTAAATTATCGAGTAATTTCTGATATCAATTTCTTCTTTATCGGCCAATTGTCGGGCGTTACCAGCTGGACGAACGTTGAATCCTATAATGATTGCATCAGAAGCCGAAGCCAACATTACGTCGGTCTCTGTTATCGCTCCAACGCCTTTGTGTATGATATTGATTTGAATTTCTTCTGTTGATAGTTTTGAAAACGAATCAGATAAGGCTTCAACAGAACCATCCACATCACCTTTAAGAATAATATTTAATTCTTTAAATTGACCTAAAGCGATACGTCTTCCAATCTCTGCCAAAGTAATATGACGTTGGGTTCTTACCGACTGTTCACGCATCAATTGAGTTCGTTTTGCAGCAATGGCTTTGGCTTCTCTTTCATCTTCAAAAACGTTGAATTTATCTCCTGCCGTCGCAGCACCGTCCAAACCTAAAACAGAAACTGGTGTTGATGGGCCTGCTTCCTTGATAATATGTCCGCGTTCGTCATGCATGGCTTTAATTTTACCATGGTGTTTTCCTGCTAACATATAATCACCTACTTTCAATGTTCCGTTTTGAACTAAAATTGTAGAAATATATCCTTTTCCTTTATCAAGAAAAGCTTCGACAACAGTCCCTGATGCCGCTTTGTTTGGGTTCGATTTCAAATCTAATATCTCAGCCTCTAACAATACTTTTTCTAATAATTCTTTGACACCTGTTCCTGCTTTGGCTGATATATCATGCGACTGGATTTTTCCACCCCAATCTTCAACAAGCAAATTCATTCCTGCAAGTCTCTCTTTGATTTTTTCAACATTGGCATTCGGTTTATCAATCTTATTGATTGCAAAAATAATCGGAACATTAGCTGCTTGAGCATGACTGATGGCCTCTTTGGTTTGCGGCATGATATCGTCGTCTGCAGCAATTACGATAATTGCGATGTCGGTTACTTGAGCACCACGAGCACGCATCGCCGTAAAAGCTTCGTGACCTGGTGTATCAAGGAATGCTATTTTTTGTCCGTTATCTAGTGTTACTCCATAAGCACCAATGTGCTGGGTAATACCTCCAGATTCACCGGCAATTACATTTTCTTTACGAATATAATCGAGTAAAGATGTTTTACCGTGATCGACGTGACCCATTACAGTAACAATCGGCGCACGAGGTACCAAATCTTCTTCTCTATCTTCTTCTAAATGAATGGCATCTTCTAATTCTGTAGTGATAAACTCAACTTCGTAACCAAATTCATCAGCAACAATCGTTAAGGTTTCAGCATCTAGACGTTGGTTCATGGTCACCATAATTCCGAGCGACATACAAGTTCCAATCACTTTGGTAATTGGCACATCCATCATGATTGCAATTTCACCAACGGTAACAAATTCTGTTACTTTGATGGTTTTGCTTCCTTCTTCAATCGATCTTTGCTCGTCATCAGATTTTTGACGGTGGGTTTCTCTTTTATCACGACGGTATTTGGCCGCTTTAGATTTTCCACCTTTTCCTTGAAGCTTTTCTAAAGTTTCTCGGATTTGGTTTTTAACTTCTTCTTCCGTAGGCTCGACTTTAGCAGTTATAGCTGGTCTATTTCCTTTAACGAAACCTGGTTTGCTATCTCTGTTTCCACCAGTATTAGGTGTAATTCTGTTTGGATTTGGGCCGCCTGCGTTTCCTGTTCCACCTGGTCTTACTTCACCTGGTTTCGGCGGAATACGTTTTCTTTTATTTTTATTTAAACCTGCATTCGCATTAGTCCCTGGTTTGTTAGGAGTAATTTTAGGTTCTTCTTTTTTCTTTTTGGGCTTGTTAAACTGAGACAAATCAATCGTTTGACCTGTTAATGTAGCTCCAGTAAGTTTTTGATATTGTGTGGTAATTGACTCGTCAACAGGTGCTTCAACAATAGGTGTTTCTGTTGGTTTAACTTCTGCTTTTGAGGCAACAATAGGATCAGATTCAATAGCCTGAGAAATTTCTTTTGCAACCGTTTTTTCAGCTTCTGGCTTAGCTTGCTCAACAGGTTTTGCTTGCGCTTTTACTGGATTGAGATCGATAGTTCCAACTTGTTTTGGACCTGTAACAGTAGCTTTTGCCTTGATTACTTCTTGGCGTTGGCGCTCTTCGTCTAGTTTACGTTTGTCTTCAATTTCTTTTTCTCTTTCTAAACGTAAAGCCTCTTTTTCTTTTCTTTTTTCTTCGCCTACTTCTTTAGAAGCTTCTTTATTTCCTTTATCGCCTGCAAATTGGCTTTGAAGAATTCCATACTCCGCATCAGAAATTTTAGCATTCGGATTGGCATCAATGACAATACCTTTATCTTTTAGATAATCTACTGCTCTTTCTAACGAAATATTGAATTCCCTTAAAACCTTGTTTATTCTTATTACTCTTTCTTCAGACATAAAATCTTTTTATTTGTACCTTTTTGTTGTGCTGCGTATGCTTTATTTATGCATTAAACTCTTCTTTCAAAATGCGCATGACATCTAGAATTGTTTCTTCTTCAAGATCGGTTCTTCTCACCAAATCGTCTACATCTTGTTTCAAAATACTTCTGGCTGTATCCAAACCTATTTTTGCAAATTCATCAATTACCCATCCTTCAATTTCATCTGAGAATTCTGTTAATTCTACATCATCCTCTTCTTCTGCGATATTGCCTTCACGGATAACATCCAATTCGTAACCTGTTAACAATCCTGCTAATTTAATATTGTGACCTCCACGACCAATTGCTTTAGAAACTTCTTCTAATTTCAAGAATACTTCAGCTCTTTTGGTTTCTTCATTAATTTTAATAGAAGACACTTTCGCTGGACTTAATGCTCTTGTAATAAACAACTGAATATTACTTGTATAATTGATTACATCGATGTTTTCGTTTCCTAATTCACGAACGATACCGTGAATTCTCGAACCTTTCATACCTACACAAGCCCCAACAGGATCAATTCTGTCATCGTATGAATCAACAGCAACTTTCGCTTTTTCGCCCGGAATACGAACTACTTTTTTGACCATAATCAATCCGTCAAATACTTCTGGAATTTCTTGTTCAAATAATTTTTCTAAAAACTTCTCTGAAGTTCTAGACATAATAATTTGAGGCTTATTTCCTTTTAATTCAACGCTTTCAATGATTCCGCGTACATTATCGCCTTTGCGGAAAAAGTCTGATGGAATTTGTTTTTCTTTTGGCAATACGATTTCGTTTCCTTCATCATCAACCAAAATCACAACTCTTGGTCGCACGTGATGCACTTCAGCCGTATATATTTCGCCTATCAAATCTTTAAATTGCTTGTAAAGATTGGTATTGTCGTGTTCGTGAATTTTAGAAATCAAGTTTTGACGCAATGCCAAAATCGCTCTTCTTCCTAAATCTATCAATTTTACTTCTTCAGAAACTTCTTCTCCAATTTCAAAATCAGGCTCAATCTTTCTAGCTTCGGTTAAAGTAATTTCCTCATTTTCTAGATCCAAATCGTCATCAGCAACGATTACTCTTCTTCTCCAGATTTCCATATCTCCTTTGTCTGGATTGATAATAATATCAAAATTATCATCCGAACCGAATTTTTTCTTCAATGCATTTCTAAACACATCTTCTAAAATCGCCATAAGCGTTACACGATCAATAAGTTTATCGTCTTTAAACTCTGAAAATGAATCGATTAATGCTAAATTTTCCATGCCAACTTTTTAATTTAAAATGTTACTGTAACAATTGCTTCTTTGATTTCTGAATAAGGTATTTCCTGTTTCTTCTGAACCGTTTCTTTACCCTTTCCTACCTTTTTTGGTTCTCTAGCTTCCCATGCTAAAGTTATAAAATTATCATTAGCATCTATCAATTGGGCTTCAATAGTTTCGGTTGCTAATTTTACGATTAATGTTCTACCAATATTTTTGATGTATTGACGCACGAGTTTCAATGGAGATCCAACGCCTACCGAAGCTACTTCTAAAGAAAAATCTTGTTCTTCGCGATCTAGATTTTGCTCTATGGCTCGACTGATATCAATACAATCCTGCAATAAAACACCCTGATCGCCATCTAAAGTTACAATGATTTTGAATGCTTCTGTAATGGTTAAATCAATTAAAAACACGGCTGGTTTTTCTTGCAACCCTGCTTCCAATAATTGATGAACTTTTTCTTTAAATGTCATATTTTTTATAAAAAGAGGGAAGCATAGCTTCCCTCATTATTTAGTTTTTAATAAATAACCGTGCAAATATAGTGTTTTTTTATAATTCAAAAATGATTGGTGTTGTAAAAAAAAAATATTACTTTTATTGCATCAATATATAACCGTTTTTATAAAATTTCTTACACTTCAATTATGAAAAGAATCTTAGTTCCAACAGATTTTTCCGAACATGCTGAATACGCCTTAAGAGTTGCAGCACAAATAGCAAAACAAAACAATAGTGAAATTATATTGTTGCATATGTTAGAGTTGCCACATCAAGCTGGTGATGCCTTAGGAAGCGGACATCAAATTCCAGAAATCATGTTCTACAAAGACAAAGCAATTAGCAATCTTGAAGACCTTATGGATGTTGATTATTTGGAAGGAATTAATGTTTCAGAAATTATTCAATTTGAAAAAGCGTTTGACGGAATTCTAGCCGTTAGCAAGAAAAACAACGTCGATCTTGTTGTTATGGGTTCACACGGAACAAGTGGTTTTCAAGAAATGTTTATCGGATCTAATACCGAAAAAGTAGTTCGTTTTTCTGAAGCTCCAGTATTGGTAATCAAAAACAGAAATGACGATTTTAAAGCTGGTAATTTTGTATTCGCTTCTGACTTTTCAAACGAAATTAAAAAACCTTTTGCGCAATTGGTTGATTTCGCCAAATCATTCAATTCAAAATTAAATTTGGTAATGATTAATACGCCTAACAGTTTCAAACCAACGCATCTTTCAGAAAAAATCATGAACGACTTTATGAAAGAATTCAATTACCCAAATTATTCTTTACATATATATAATGATGTAAATGTTGAAAAAGGGATTTTGAATTTCTCTAATAGTGTTAATGCTGATTTGATTGGAATGTGCACACACGGACGAACTGGTTTCGCGCATTTCTTCAACGGAAGTATTAGTGAAGACTTAGTGAATCATGCCGTTAGACCTGTAATCACTTTTAAAATATAAATTTTATTTAACGATAAAATATAAAACTCCTCAAGAAATTGGGGAGTTTTTATTTTAAACCTATTGATTTCCAAACAGAAAACCTAAATAAACTTCTCGCCGCTTTTACCCAAAAAAAAAGCCTCTCAGATTTTGAGAGACTTTTGTTGGTCTACAAGGACTCGAACCTTGAAAGACTGCACCAAAAACAGTTGTGTTACCATTACACCATAGACCAATTCCATTGCTGTTAAGCGAGTGCAAATTTAATATAAATTTTATTTTTAGCAACTATTTGTAGATTTTTTATTAAAATATTTTTTCTTTCTAATGATTAAACAAAATTTGAATATCCGAATGTGCGCCAACACAGCAGAATTTTTTGTTAATGCAACTTTCTTTACACAAAAAAATAGTTTCTTTGTAGCACTTAAAATATATTGATTCTATATGACGACATTTAACTTTAATAAGTGGAATACCATTTTAGGTTGGCTTGCTTTCGCTATCGCACTAACAACATATACCCTTACTGTTGAACCCACCATGAGTTTTTGGGATTGTGGCGAATATATAGCTACTGCCGCAAAATTAGAAGTTGGTCATCCGCCAGGCGCACCGCTATATCAAATGATCGGTGCATTCTTTGCCATGTTTGCAACCAGTGCTAAACACGTAGCCTTGATGGTTAATATGATGTCGGTTTTTTCGAGTGCATTTACCATCTTATTCCTCTTTTGGTCCTCTACTATCATATTGAGAAAAATAATCGGATCATCTTCAGAACCTAATGCAACAAATGAAGACAACCAACAAACAACCAATAACAATGCTGTTGTTATTCTCGGAAGCTCTTTTATCGGTGCGTTGGCCTTCACTTTCTCAGACAGTTTTTGGTATAATGCGGTAGAAGCAGAAGTATATGCCATGGCAACCTTGCTCATATCATTATTGTTTTGGTTGGGCTTGCGCTGGGAACAAGATATGTTTACAGCAAGAGGCAACAAATGGTTGTTGATTATCAGTTTGGTTATTGGTCTTTCTTTTGGCGTTCACTTTATGGCGCTGTTGACCGTTCCTTCTATCGGATTGATGTATTTCTTCAAACACTACAAAACTGTAACTGTTAAGAATTTTATCATTGCCAATATCGTAGTAGTTGCTATTTTCCTTTTCATTTACAAATCGCTTTTGCCTTGGACCATGGCTTTCTTCGGAAAAACCGAAATTTTTATGGTCAATGATTTTGGATTGCCATTCGATTCAGGAACCATCTTTGTCGCATTGTTGTTCGTAGCTTTCTTTTATTTTGGATTGCGATACACCAAACAAAAAGGACTCGTTTTCTACAACACTGTTATATTGTGCATCCTCTTTATTTTAATCGGATTCTCAACTTGGATGATGTTACCGATTCGCGCCAATGCCAATACCGTCATCAACGAAAACAAACCTTCTGATGCCGCCGAAGTTTTGGCTTATTACAACAGGGAACAGTATGGTATCAATCCGTTATTCTACGGACCTCAATATACCGATTCATTTGCCGGACTTGACGAAGACACGCCCTACTTAGACAAAGCTCCCAATTACGAAAGAGATTATAAAACCGGGAAATACATCATCACCAACAACTTCAAAAATGCAGAACAAAACAGTAGTGATGATCACAAAGCCATACTCCCGAGAATGTGGAGCACAGAACATGTTGAAAATTACATCAATTTTAGCCGTGTTCCAGAATTCAAAATCAAGCCTGAATATTCAGAAGAGCAAGAATTAGTCGAGGTTATTGCAGAGTTCAGAAAAGCTTACGCTCAAAACCAAATTGATACCGAAGGTTATATCTCTTTCTTAAAAAGCTATGGCGACTATTTGGTCATCTCAAAACCTTCTACGGTAGACAATCTTAGCTTTATGTTTGAATACCAATTCGGCTACATGTATTGGCGTTATCTGATGTGGAATTTCACCGGACGACAAAACGACATCCAAGGCAAATACGACAATCTCGACGGCAATTGGTTGAGTGGGATTCCTTTTATCGATGAACTTCACTTAGGTTCTCAAGCCAATCTTCCATCTGATGTTTTAAATAATAAAGGAAGAAACGTTTACTTCTTTATTCCATTTATATTAGGAATAATTGGCATGCTGTATCACTCGAAAAAAGATTTGAAAAGCTTTTACGTATTGTTGGCACTTTTCCTTTTTACGGGTCTTGCGTTAAAAATTTACCTCAACGAGCGCCCTTTCGAACCGCGTGAACGTGACTATGCGTTAGTAGGTTCTTTCTATGTTTTTGCCATTTGGATTGGATTCGGAGCTTACTCGCTTTATGAATCCGCCAAAGCTTACTTGCAACCAAAAATCGCGGGTCCAATCGTTATCGCAGGTTCTTTACTTGTAGCGCCTATATTGATGGCTTCTCAAAATTGGGACGATCACGACCGTTCTAATAAATATACTGCCATTGCTATGGCAAAAGCATATCTGACTTCCTGCGAGCCCAACGCTATTTTATTTACGATTGGCGACAACGACACCTTTCCGCTTTGGTACGCTCAAGAAATCGAAAACATTCGAACGGATATCAAAATCGTCAACACCAGTTTATTTATGACCGATTGGTATATCGATCAGATGAAAATGAAAACTTATCAAGCCGATGGTTTACCGATTTCATTCACACACGATCAATATGTAGGTGACAAATTAGATTATGCCATTCACAATGCCAAAACAGAAAACCGTTGGGATATTAAAGATTTCATCCATTTTATTGCTAGCGACGATTCAAGAACCATTATAGAAATGGATAATGGACAAAAAATTCATTTTTATCCAACCAATAAAGTCCGCATTCCTATAGATAAAAATGTAATCATCCAAAACAAAGTCGTTAATCCGTTGCAAAACGATTCGATTGTTCCTTATATCGATATCGAAATTAAAGGTCAAGCCTTATACAAAAACCGCTTGATGATGCTTGATGTGATTGCGAATAACAATTGGAAACGCCCAGTTTATTTTACTGGCGGAAGTTTCGGAGACGACGATTATCTTTGGATGAAAGATTACCTACAATTAGACGGAATGGTTTACAAACTTGTTCCGATTCGTACTGCCATTCCAAAAGATGGAAGTCCATTAGATATGGGTCAAATCGACAGCGATAAAATGTATAACATTGTCATGAAATGGGATTGGGGCAATGGCGAATTGAAAACCATTTACCACGACCCTGAAACCCGAAAAAACAGCATATCCTACCGAACCAATTTGGCGCGTTTGATGGAACAACTGATTAATGAAGGCAAGAAAGACAAAGCCAAAAACATCATCGATTTGGCTATGACCAAAATGCCAGTTCAATACTACGGATATTACTCACTAATAGACCCATTTGCTGGTGGTTATTATGAAATTGGCGAGAAACAAAAAGCCCGTCAATTGTTAGAAGAATTGATGACAAAATACAAAGAAAACCTCACGTATTACAAAGGTTTGAAAGCTTCAGAACAAAGTGATTTGGTGATTGATATCATAACCGATATTGAAAGATATCGCGGGTTATTGCAAGTAATGAAAGACCGTGGCGACATCGAATTTTATAACAAAAACAAATCGATATTCAATTCGTATAACAAAATGTTTGAACGTTTTGGAAGAGACAATGAATAATTGATAATTGACAATGGATAATTGATAATTAAAAAAGTAGTGCAATCAATGCGCTACTTTTTTGTTTTAGAAAAAGTATGTGGTATTGGATTAAGACAAACCGACTCATCAAGCGCATTTTCTCAAATTATGTTTGGGACATTCCTACTGTGGAGAAAAAAGTCTATTTGACTTTTGATGATGGTCCGACGCCAGAAATTACAGCTTGGGTTTTAAATCAATTGAAAGCATTCGATGCCAAAGCAACTTTCTTTTGTATCGGCGATAACATCCGAAAATATCCCGAAATCTTCAACTCGATATTATTGAACGGTCACAACATCGGCAACCACACTTTCAATCATTACAACGGCTGGAAAACAAAAACACGAGATTATTTTGAAAATGTTCTTTCGTGTAAAGAAGCCATCCAACAACAAACAACCGACAACCGTCAACTATTCCGTCCGCCTTATGGTAAAATCAAAAACGCACAAGCCAAAGCACTAATAGCTTCAGGGTATAAAATCATCATGTGGGATATTTTAAGTGCCGACTTTGACACAACGATTACTCCAGAGAAATGTTTGGAAAATATATTAAAAAATGTAGCTCCAGGAAGTATTATCATTTTTCACGACAGTGCCAAAGCTTTCAAAAATCTTGAATATACGCTTCCGAGAACTTTGCAGTTCTTAAAGGATAATCAATATCAATGTGAGGGAATTGTTTAGATTTGCTCTTGAACCAAACCTATAATAGTATTGGCATCTAATTCTCCGGATTGTCTCCAAATCATTTGGCCTTCTTTGTAAATCATTAAAGTAGGTAAGCCTTTAATACGTAAAGCATCTGCCAATTCTTGATTTTTATCGACATCAATTTTTATCACTTTAGCTTTATCACCTAAGGCAGCAGCCACATCGCGAATAACCGGATGCATCGATACAGAAGATTCGTTCCATTCTGTGTAAAAATCGATTAACACAGGAACTTGAGCATTGATAAGTTCACCAAATTTTGACATAAAA
>ERZ724520.589-NODE-589-length-19268-cov-7.232134_pt1 | contig 19268 bp, 15 predicted proteins | sample MGYA00376053_ERZ724520 | MGnify/ENA primary metagenome ERZ724520 (study PRJEB28724, sample SAMN07190886) | activated sludge metagenome | isolation source: activated sludge of sewage treatment plant in Hong Hong | place: USA: Christiansburg, Virginia | collected...
CCGGCAGGATGGTCAGCAGGTTGATGTCGCCATGGGCTGCGGCGCGCACGGCACCTGGCTCTTCGTCGCCGCGTAGCGGTGGGTAGTGCAGCACGCGCAGCAGCGTATGGTCGCTGCCGTCCAGCATGCTGGGCAGTGGTACCGAATACCGGGCCTTGATGGCGGCAGGAGAGTTGTCCTCGACCCAGTTGAGCAAGGTGGCGGCCAACTGGCTGCCCAGCGCGTAGTAGCGCCGTGCGGCGTCGGATACCTCGGCGGGATAACGTCCCCAGGGGTAAATGTGGAAAAACTCCTTCAGGTCGCGCCGGGTGTTGTTCTTGGCAATTTCGGACACCGATGGCGGGAAGTAGCCGTCGTGTGTGGCCGGGTCGGTCAGGTACTGGTGTTTGGCTTCCGTTTGAAAAAACGCCAACCACTCCGCGTAAATCCTTTCAACCAGAGCCTGGTCCAAGGGGTGGTTGCGCAATACACCGAAGCCTGTCTCATGCAGGCTGCGGCAAAAGTCCTGGGCAGCGGTGGGGCTGCGGAAGTCAACGACGGGTAAATGCATGTTCAGCCTCTCAAGCGTTCAGCCAGTTGGACATCAAAGTGTCCTCAAACAAGGCCAGGCAACCTGCGGAATCCACTTGCATACAGACGTCGGTCAAGGGCAGGTGCCGGCCCCAGCCCGCCTGCGGGTAGTCGATGTAGTTTCGGCGGTTGAGCATGGTTTGACCCTGCGCGATACCGTCAGTGGCTACTCGTATACACCCGCTTTCTAATTTGAACAAGTCGGGACTGACCAGGTAGATAAAAGCCAACAGGTCGTGGGCGAAACAGCCAGGATTTAGAGCCAGATGCTTGTGCAGCCCACTGTAAAACGTGGCATAGAACGCAACCGCATGGTGCAAAGTGTCGGTGGCGATGTGGCCATGGTGGTCGGCTATTTTCTTGAACAGGGCGAGTTCAGTGACCACGCGGTGAGTCACGTCCAACCCCACCATGGTCAATTTCCAGGGGGCTGTGAATACCGCATCCGCTGCGTGCGGGTCGTTCCAGATGTTTGCTTCTGCCACCGGTGACACATTGCCCGGCTCATCCACCGTGCCGCCCATGATGATGACTTCACGCAATAAGGACGGTAGCTCAGGTGCCAGTTTCAACGCCAGGCTCAGATTGCCCAGTGGACCCACCGCCACCAAGGTGATTTCACCCGGGTGCGCTCGGGCCATATCCACAATGAACTGGGCCGACGCGCGGGGGTCCAGGGTGTTGCTGGTGGCGCTACGGTTGGGGAGATTGCCCAGGCCATCGGCTCCGTGAATAAAGTCCGGTGGGGCCTCACCAGGTTTGACCCATGGGGTTCCGACGCCCCGGGTGACCGGGATATTCCGCTTGGTGATGGCGGTGAGGTAGAGCGCGTTGATGGCTGCCTGTTCGACGGTTACATTGCCAAAGGTGGTTGTGATTCCAATGATGTCGATGCCGGGGTGGGCCAGGGCGAAATACAGGGCCATGGCGTCGTCCACGCCAGGGTCGGTGTCGTAAATGACTTTGCGAGGGGCGTTGGTGGTCATCAGTTGTCGATCAGGAATAAGTGCCCATTGGCAGGCCGCAATAGGCGCCTAACGTTTCCAGCGCGTCAGCGCTGGCAGCCGGTTGTCGGGCCAGGAAATCAGCCACTTCTGCCATTTTTGGGATGCTGGATTGTGCACCCAGGCGTGTGCAGGCGAGGGCACCCGCGGCACCGGCTAACTGCAGGGCTTGGCGCATGGTCAGGCCGAGGCTTAAGGCCGCAACCAAACTACCGCAAAATGTGTCGCCTGCAGCGGTCGTGTCAATGGGGGTGATCGGGTGGGCCGGTTGCACCAGAAAGGTGCCGTTGAGCCGTGCACACGAACCGCGGTGCCCCAAGGTCACTACCACGGTGGCCACTGCAATGCGTTCCAGACACTCGGCAATGGTTCCGCTATGACGGGACAGCGTTGCCAGTTCTCCTTCGTTGACCACCAGTACGTCCAGGCTTTCAAGTAGCTCGGCCGGAAGTTCCTTAACTGGTGCCGCGTTGAGAACGACACACACGCCCTGTTGGCTTGCGGCGCTGGCATATGCTGCAACGGTTGCCAATGGAATTTCCAATTGCATCAGCAAATGGCTTATTCCCTGCAAACTGGGCAGGTGCTCGGCCTGCAATGCTAAATTCGCGCCCGGCGCCACGGTAATTGCGTTCTCCGCTTCGTCTGAAACACAAATGAAAGCGGTGCCCGTGGGTTGGTCTGCGCTGCGCACTAGGTGGGTGAATACCGATGCTTCACGCAGGGACGTTTCGATGGGATCGGCAAAGGTATCGTTGCCCATTGCGGTTAGAAAGCTCGTGGCTACACCACCGGCGCGGGCGCAGGCTACGGCCTGGTTGGCCCCTTTGCCACCGGGAAAGGTTTTGAAATCCCGACCCAAAACTGTCTCACCCGGCGCGGGTATGTGGTGGGCCTGGACCACAAAATCCAGGTTGGATGAGCCAGCTACCAGTATCATGAAGTGTTCCGTGTCAGCATTTCGGGGGGTCCATTGTGTAGTGGAAAATACAATTGGCCCAATTTTTGCGCTAGGGAATCACCCTGATTGCAAGGGGCATGCCGGGGTACTATCCTTGTGCTATTTTTCCTGATCATTTAGTCAACAAAGGGTCGATATGAGTTTAAAAAATGTGGCGCGCTTGGGTTTGTTGGGCGTAGCCCTGGCTGCAAGTTTTCAGGTCGCTGCCGAGCCGGCTGTCGTATTTGACATGGGTGGCAAATTCGACAAATCTTTTAATGAAGCGGCCTACCGCGGCATGGAGCAGTGGAAGAAGGAAACCGGCAAGCCCTACCTCGACTTTGAAATTGCCAACGAATCGCAGCGCGAACAGGCCATTCGTCGCATGGCCGAACGGGGTGCAAGTCCCATCATTGGCATCGGTTTTGGCCAAGCCTCTAGCATTGAAAAAATCGCCAAGGAGTTTCCCAAGCTGCAGTTCGCCATCATCGACATGGTGGTGAACCTGCCCAATGTGCAATCGGTGGTGTTCAAGGAGCACGAAGGCAGCTTTCTGGTCGGCGCCATGGCAGCGATGGCCAGCAAGAGTGGCAAGGTCGGCTTTGTGGGTGGCATGGATATCCCGCTCATCCGCAAGTTCCAGTGTGGTTACGAGCAGGGTGCCAAGTACGTCAACCCTAAGGCCGAGGTGTTTGCCAATATGACTGGCACCACCGGCGCTGCCTGGAGTGACCCGGCACGCGGTGGTGAACTGGCCAAAGCGCAGTTCGCCAAAGGCGCAGACGTGGTGTTTGCAGCGGCTGGCGGCACCGGCATGGGTGTTTACCAGGCGGCCAAAGACGGCGGAAAGCTGGCCATTGGCGTAGACAGTAATCAAAACCATCTGCAAAGCGGAACCATGCTGACCTCCATGATCAAAAAGGTCGATGTGGCGGTCTACAACGTGGCCAAGGGACACAAACCCGGTGTCTCGGTGTTAGGGCTGAAGGAGGGCGGTGTGGACTACGCCCTGGATGAACACAACGCCAAGCTGGTTAGCGCCGACATGAAGAAAAAGGTCGAAGTGATCAAAGCCGACATCATCAGCGGCAAGGTCAAGGCCGCCGATTACATGGCTGACAACGCCTGCAAATACTGATGGTGAACGACGCCGTGAATGCGGCCTACGCGGTCCGCATGAGCGGTATTTGCAAGCGTTTTGGCGCCGTTGCAGCCAATGCCAATGTGAATCTTGCGGTGCCTGCCGGTACCGTGCATGGCATCGTGGGTGAAAACGGTGCTGGCAAGAGCACCTTGATGTCGGTTCTGTACGGTTTTTACCAGGCGGAAGCGGGCGACATCGAGGTTTTTGGCCGTGCCGCCAACATCCGAAATGCGGATGACGCTATCGCTCTGGGCATTGGCATGGTGCACCAGCATTTCATGCTGGTGGATACGCTGACCGCGCTGGAAAACGTGATGCTGGGTGCTGAACCCCATTGGCTGCTGCGGCGTGCCGACGCGCAGGTTCGCACCAAATTGAACGCATTGATGCAGTCTACCGGGCTGCATGTTGCGCTGGATGTGCTGGTAGCGGACCTGCCGGTTGGTGACAGACAGCGGCTTGAAATCTTGAAAGCCCTGTACCGTGGCGCAAGAATTCTGATTCTGGATGAGCCCACCGCGGTGCTCACGCCGCAGGAAACCGAGCAGCTGTTTGATGTATTGCGCCTGTTGCGCCGGCAAGGCACGACCATTTTGTTGATTACCCACAAACTGAAGGAAGTCATGCGCCTGTGTGACCAGGTTACGGTGATGCGTGCGGGTTGTGTGGTGCATGAAATGCCCATTGCGCAGGCCTCCATCGAGGGCCTGGCCGAAGCCATGGTAGGGCGCAAAGTACAAATGGGCCGTTTGGAGGAAACCCTCAAGCCAACCGGTGAGGTGCTGCTGCACGCTCAAGGTGTGACCGTGCGGGACGTCATGGACGTGGTGCGCCTGGACAGTGTGAGTCTGAGTTTGCGCAGCGGTGAAATTGTCGGCGTCGCTGGTGTGTCTGGCAACGGACAAAGCGAGTTGCTGGATGTGTTGTCTGGCATGCTGGCACCGTCTCACGGTGAGCTGAATTTGGGCGGCCGTAGGTTCGATGCCGCTGGCTGGCTGGACCCCCATAAAGCCCGCAGTTTGGGCCTGGCCCATGTGCCTGAGGACCGCCATGCCAGGGCTATGGTAATGGACTTCGTCGCCTGGGAATCAGCCGTGCTGGGCTACGACGGACTGCCAGAATATGCGTCCGGCGGCTGGATGAGCCATGGGGCCATGCAAGCGGCAACGTCTGCGATGATGGAGCGTTTTGATGTGCGCCCGCGCAATCCCGATCTGCTAAGCCGCAGTTTTTCGGGTGGCAACCAGCAAAAACTGGTGCTGGCCCGCGAGCTGGGACAATCGCCCAAGGTGCTGTTGGTGGGACAACCGACGCGGGGCGTGGACATTGGTGCGATTGAGTTTATCTATTCACAACTGCGGGCCATGCGGGACGCCGGTTGTGCGGTGTTGGTGGTGTCCAGCGAGCTGGACGAAATCCTGGCACTCTCCAACCGGGTGATTGTGATGAACCAAGGGCGTGTGACTGGTGAATTGGCCATTGATGACTGCACCGAGGCCCGTTTGGGCCTGCTGATGGTCGGGGAGGAGCGTGTATGAACGCTGAGCAAACCTTGCCCCGATGGGCCGACCTCGTGTTGTTGCCAATTGTGTGCCTGTTGGTCGCGCTGCTGGTGGCAGCGGGTGTGGTGGCGCTGGTTGGACAAAACCCCGCCGAGGTGATTGCAGTTCTGGTGCATGGTGCCTTTGGCACTGCCCGCGGCTTCAGCTACACGCTGTATTACGCAACCACTTTTGTGTTTACTGGGCTGGCGGTCGCCGTGGCATTCCATGGCGGTTTGTTCAATATCGGTGGCGAGGGGCAGGCTGTTTTGGGAGGCCTTGGCACAGGCTTGGTTGCACTGTGGTTTTCGGCTTTTTTGCCGGCTTGGATCATGCTGCCGCTGATGCTGCTGTCCGGCGCCTTGTTTGGCATGGCCTGGGCTGCTGTGCCGGCCTATTTGCAGGCGTATCGGGGTAGCCATGTGGTGATCACCACCATCATGTTCAACTTTATTGCCAGCACGCTGTTGGTCTACCTTTTGGTCAACCATCTGCGGCCCCCGGGAGGCATGTCGGTAGAAAGCATAGCTTTCTCCGAGTCAGCCAAGTTGCCCGGTATGCATGTATTTTTTTCCTGGTTCGGTATCGAATGGCCAGCCTCCCCTCTGAATTTGAGTGTGCTGATTGCAGCCTTGGCTGCTTGGGGTGTCTACCTTTTCTTGTGGCGCACCCGGGCCGGATACCACTTGCGTGCGGTGGGGTCCAGTCCTGGCGCTGCGGAGTATGCCGGCATTCAGCCACGCCGCCAGATCATGATTGCCATGGCGGTGTCAGGAGCCTTGGCGGGACTGGTTGGCATGAACGAGATTGCAGGTGTGCACGGCAAGTTGCTGTTGGAGTTTGTCAGTGGTGCGGGTTTTACCGGGATTGCCGTTGCCCTGATGGGGCGCAACCACCCGGTCGGCATTGTCCTGGCCAGCATTTTGTTTGGGGCTTTGTTCCAGGGTGGGGCCGAGGTGGCGTTTGAGGTTCGCGGATTCAGCCGGGACATGGTGGTCATGTTGCAGGGTTTCATCGTGTTGTTCTCTGGCGCCATGGTGTACGTCATTGCGCCTGGGTTGGCCTGGGGTTTGAGCCGCGTGTTGCGCTTGCTGGGCACTCACAAGTCCGACACATCGACCGGAGTCCGCCATGGATGAAGCGTTGATCGGGACCATGCTGGCGTCCACCTTGCGTCTGGCCACGCCGCTGATTTTCTGCGCCATGGCCGGCTTGTTCTCCGAGCGCTCGGGCGTTGTCGACATCGGGTTGGAAGGCAAGATGTTATTTGCTGCTTTTGCGGCGGGAGCCGCTGGCGCTGCATGGGGCTCCACGGCGCTGGCGATGTTGGCCGCCATCGGGGTGGCCATTTCGCTGTCATGGATGCACGGTCTGGCCTGTGTCAGCCACCGGGGTGATCAGGTGGTGTCTGGTGTTGCTATCAACATCATTGCTGCTGGTTTGACCGTGGTGCTGGGAATTGCCTGGTTTGCGCAAGGGGGGCAGACACCGCCAGTCACTTCATCCGTGCGCATTCAACCGCTGTTTCCCCAAGCCACGGCAACCTTGGCGGGAATTCCCTGGATCGGCGCGCTGGTCGGTGAAGGCGTTTTGGGTCACAACGCCCTGGTTTACCTGGCGTTGGTTTTGGTGCCAGCATGTTGGTGGCTGTTGTTCAAGACCCGATTTGGACTGCGTTTGCGTGCGGTGGGCGAAAACCCTCAGATGGTGGATGCGGCGGGTGTCTCGGTGACCCGGTTGCGTTATGCCGCACTGACGATCAATGGTGTTCTGTGTGGGCTGGCAGGCAGTTATCTGGTTCTGGCACAAAGCGCGAATTTTTCCCCACACATGACAGCGGGGCGAGGTTTCATGGCGCTGGCCGCGCTGATATTTGGTCGCTGGTACCCGGTCGGTGCAATGTGGGCATGCCTGTTGTTTGGATTGCTCGATGCTGTCGCCATCCGGTTGCAGGGTGTACATTTGCCGCTATTGGGCGAAGTGCCCGTTCAGGCCATTCAGGCCCTGCCGTATGTGCTGACTGTGGTGCTTCTGGCGGGTTTCATTGGCAAGGCTGTGGCACCTCAGGCGCTGGGACGCCCCTATTCCAAAGAGCGTTAGCATGTCATCCACCATTTGGGTCAAAGTTGTTGGGTTTAGTGCGGTCGAGCGGCATTCACTCAACACCCTGTTCCGGCTGTCGTTGCGGCAGACACCGTCCTATTCCCTTTGGTCCTACGATTCGCCGTCGCCACCCCATATCGCGTTGATTGACATGGACTGTCATGAGGCGGAGATCGAAATGGCATCGCCCACATTCAACCCGAACCTCAAAATTATTGGTGTTGGAGATCGCACCGATAGCCGTGCCTGGCGCTCGTTTCAGCGCCCGGTAGACTGGAGCGCCCTGGTGCAGGAACTGGATGGCCTGTTTGCCGCACAATCCCGAACTGAAGGTCAAGCCGATTTCGAGGACACCGATTTCAATACCGCCCCAGCGGGTGTGCGCGCCACGCTGCTGGTTGGCATGACGTCGGACGAGCGCCTGTATTTGCGCGCACGGCTGGCGCTGGCCGGCTTGACCGACGTGGACGAGGCCAAGACGGCCGAGCAGGCCAGTTCCTCTGTTGCGCAGCGCCATTACGACGTGGCCGTCATTAGCCTGGAGCTATCTGATGCAGACCCCTGGTCTCTCGTTCAGACCTTCCAGTCCATGCTGTCGCCGCCCCAAGCTCTGATTGTGGCTACAGACAAACCCAGTTGGCCCGTGATGGAGAAGGCTGAACAAATGGGTTGCGTCGGCCTGCTGGAGATACCCTTCAACCCGCCGCAGGTTCTGAGTTTGTTGCAGAAAGTGTGACAGATCGGGTCAATCGGCCGCGGGCTGCGCGCGTTTGCCGCGGGAGCGGTCGGGCTCCAGACTTTTGGCCAAAGAAAATTCCAGCGGCAGTGGTTCCGCACTGATTCTTGCGGCCAAGAGTTGGGCACACAGCGCGGAAAAACTCAAGCCCCGTGCCCCCATGCCCGCACATATCCACAGCGACGACGGCGCATGCGCTTCGATGGGACCGACCAGCGGCAGCCGGTCGTGTGGAACACAGCGCGTATTCGACCAACGGGCGACCTTTCCGCTGTGAAAATCTGGCGCCAATGCCTTCCCGACATCAGGCAGCAATTCGCACAAACGGTTCAGGTTGGCGCTGTGCTGTGCGTTCACATCGGCCATGGCCGATGCCTGCGTCTCAAAAGTCGACCCTGCATACCAGTGCATGCCTGTTGCCTCTGGTACACGTGGCACAAAGCTGCCGTGACCGTTGACCGGAGATTCCGGCATCGATGAAAGATCCTCCGTGAGGCGTCCGCTGGAGAGTGTTCCGTGTGTGGCTTGAAGCGCCCGCAGGTTTTCTGCAAGGCCGTGCACTAAGCGAGTGGTCTGCACCAGATTCAACAACAAAGGCGCACAACCCATGGCGTTGGCAAAAACCACGATTTCCGCCTGGCCCAGCGGTTCGGCGGCGCCACCGCGCAAAACCCATACATGCTGGTTTTTCTCCATGTTGCCTACATGCGCGTTGCCAATAAACCGAATGCGCGGATGCGCGAGCCAGGCCTGTACCAGTTTTGCCGGTTTGAGCCACGCTGCTTGGGCGTGCCACAGGCTGCTTTCTTCGGTGCGGAGTTCGCGAACACCGCTCATTTCCCAGTCGAATCCCAGCGACAGCAAATCGTGTGCGTTTTGCAGCGTCAAGGCGACGCCGCTGCGGGACATGCGCGAACGGGCATTGTCATCGGCGGATACCTGGGGTACCACCAGCCCAACGGGGAGCCCTGACGCACCTTTCGCAGGTTCGGCGTGCTGATCAAAAACGCTAACATCCCATCCCCGCAGGGCCAGCGCACGCGCGACACTGGCGCCTGCCAATCCGGCACCAATAACAGCGACCCGCGTGATTGGGATCGCCGCCGCGCGCGCGGCACTGCGGCTGCGGGAAATTTTCCACTGCGGGTTAAAAGTGCCTTTCAAGTCCGTGGTGTCGGGTTTCGGCGCGTCCCATTCAAATCCTTGTGACTGGAACCGTTCTGTCCACGGGTTTGCGATGGATTGGCCAGGCAAGTCTCCAACGCCGGTGACCCGCAAACGCGTGCCACATCGACAGCGCCGCGCCAGGAGTTGCACCGTCCACTTGTCCCAGGCTTCAGCCGTATCGGTCGCAAGGATGGCGTTACCCAGCCCGCCAGCGTCAACGTAAATCGCGTCCACTGAACAATCCAGTTCCCCCAGCGCTGTGACCAGCCTCTCGCGGCACAAGGTCAACGAAATCAGCCCACGCTCAAAGGTGATGCGTTGAAAGCCACCTTGCAAACTCGCACATGCGCGGTGCAGTTGCTGCGTCATGGCGCTCTCCAGGAGGCCGCTGTCAGGCTTCACGCAGTCGTCCCGGGCGGGGGTCTGACCGGGTGCCAGAATGCCGACATAGTGCAACATGTGCGAGCGCGCCGGGTCGGCTCGCCAGGCCGCGCAGCTTGCAAGAAAATGCAGCCCGTTCCCAAAATGGGTGCTCAAAATGGTCCAGGCCGGGCGACCGGACCAGGAGTCGTTTGTGCTACCGGATGCGGGGCCGCTGTTCGCCCGGGTTGCATCCATTGTGAATGGGGGGCAATCAGGTTGTTGGCGGAACGTAACCCTGCGCTGCGTCCGCGCCAGAGCCGAAGAAGTGGTTTTCCATCTGCCGCGCAAGGTACTGCCGTGCACGTGCATCTGCCAAATTGAGGCGATTCTCATTGACCAGCATGGTCTGGTGCTTGAGCCAGGCGGCCCACGCTTCCTTGCTGACGCTCTCCCAAATGCGCTTGCCCAGCTCACCGGGGTAGGGTGGGAAATCCATGCCTTCGGCTTCTTTGCCCAGCTTGATACAGTTAACGGTGCGTGCCATGGAAAAACCTCGGTTTGAATAAAAAGGGGGTTCATACCGAACCCGCATCCTGAATCTTATTCGGTTTGCTGTGCCAGAAACCAAAAGCCACAGGTTTGAACCGGGAACTTCGCGGTCAAAATGGGCACCAACCAGCGCAAAGTGCCAACCCATGGCGGGTTTTTTTTACAGGAAGCAGGATTTTGAATTACGTATTGACCGAACTGGATACCGCGCCACGGCGCGTCTTGGCGCTGTTATGCGCAGCCTGTCTGGGCCTGCTGGCCTTTGGTGTCTACCTGCAGCAAGTGGTTGGATTGGACCCTTGCCCGATGTGTATCGTGCAGCGTTATGCTCTTGTTTTGGTAGCTATCTGCGCAGCATTGACGGGGGCTAGCAAGCGAAAAGACCTGCATATTTTTGGTAGCACCCTGTTGGTAGTGTTTGCCGTTGCGGGTGCGTATGTGGCAGCGCGCCAGACCTGGCTACAGTGGTACCCGCCTGAAGTGGTGTCCTGCGGGCGCGACCTTTACGGCATGATCGAGACCTTCCCGTTGCAGCGCGCCATCCCCATGATTTTCAAGGGCAGCGGCGATTGCACCAAGGTCGATTGGACCTTCTTGGGTGGATCCATTGCCAACTGGTCGTTCTTGTGGTTCAGCGCAATGGCGGTTGTTGGCGCACTGCTGGTCTGGCGGAGGTCGCGCTCGGTTTGAATTTGCGGGCGCGTTTGCCACATTAAGCAGCGGTACGTCAACCACTGCAGGCACACACTTGCTTCGCAAGCCCCTGAGCGGTGGGGCACCAATGCAATGTCAATCCTCAGTATGGAAGTAGCAAGGTCTGCGTTGCCCATCAGAAAATTAGCGTGGCACTCTGTGTCATCACTCGCGTCGGAAGTCATTTGGTAGACTCCCTCGTTGCTGAACGAGGTTGTCAAAGAATCGGGTCACCTCAGGGCTATAGACAAGAACTCCTGGGGGTGTTTCATTGGGCAATGCGGAAATTTATCGGTTCCTTGTGTGGTTGATCTTGGCGTTGGGCTTTCTGGCAACGCCGACTTACGCTGCAACACCAATGGTTTCCGCCGGTAGTGCTTCGACGTGTGCGGTACTGAGTGGTGGTTCCGTGCAGTGTTGGGGAGGTACCAGCACTTCGAAGTCGACGGCTGTTCCCGGAATTTACGATGCGGAAGTGGTTGCTGTGGGTTCAGCACATAGCTGTGTTGCGCTAAGCAGTGGTGTTGTGCAATGTTGGGGCGACAACCGCGATGGGCAGCTTGGCAATGGATCTTTAGCAAAGTCTACTTTCCCTGTCGTAGCAATCGGCATCACCAATGCCGCAGGAGTGGCCGCAGGTCGCGCACACAGTTGCGCCGTACTGAAAAGTGGCGGGATCCAATGTTGGGGTAGCAATAGCTGGGGCCAGATTGGCAATGGGGGCAGCGCAGGCGCCATACAAAGCCCTGTGCAAGTGGAGGGCATCAACAATGCCGTGTCAGTCTCTGCCGGGGACAGCCATAGCTGTGCGGTGTTGAGCAATGGTACGTTGCAGTGTTGGGGTTATAACGGCAATGGCGAGCTTGGACTCGGTAGTACTGCCAACAGCTCTCGGCCCACGGTCGTCGTGGGAATCAGTTCGGCAGTCGCTGTGGTCGCTGGGTATCGCCACACCTGCGTTGTACTTGGCAATGGCTCCGTTCAGTGCTGGGGTTCCAATTATTTCGGCCAGCTCGGCAACGGTGGCACCACCAACAGTAGCAGCCCTGTGGGGGTTGGTGGCATCAACTCTGCCGTGGCCCTGGCTTTGGGGCAAAACCATTCTTGTGCCTTGCTGCGCAGCGGCGCCATGCAGTGCTGGGGCGGTGGCTACCAGGGGCAACTCGGCCATGGCAGCTTTGCCGATAGCACCAGTCCGGTAGCGGTCTCTGGCGCTGGCGTGTGGTCTTCGGTTACGGCGGGCTTGGGTCATACCTGTGCGGCACTTGTCAGCGGCAATGTGCAATGTTGGGGGGGCAACAGTGAGGGACAACTTGGCAACGGCAGCGTGGCCAGAAGCGCCTATCCGGTGGCGGTAGCGGGCGTCAACACGGCTGTGACGATTGCAGCCGGTCAAACTAACAGCTGTGCGGTTTTGCGCAGTGGGGTCGTGCAGTGCTGGGGGAGCAACGAAAGTGGTCAACTCGGCGACGGCAGTTTGACCAGCAGCCCCAAGGCAGTTGCAGTGACTGGCATCAACAATGCTTTAGCGGTAGTGGTTGGAGGCAGTCATAGCTGTGCATTGTTATATAGCGGTGTGGTGACATGCTGGGGTTCCAATTCTGCGGGTCAGCTTGGCAGCCCAGGTGCCAATAGCATCATTCCGCGAACTGTCACTGGTGTTAGCAATGCAGTGGCGATTTCAGCGGGTAGTGGCCACACGTGCGTAGCACTCAACAGCGGCGCAGTTCAATGCTGGGGCAATGGTTCCAGTGGTCAACTTGGAAACGGGACTTCCTACCTGAGCTTTAGCCCCGTCGCTGCGAGCGGTATCAGTACGGCGGTCGCGGTAGCTGCGGCCGATAGTCATACCTGTGCACTCCTGCGAAGTGGCACGATTCAGTGTTGGGGTGGGAATGGCTCCCGCCAGCTTGGTAACAGTACTATTGGCGTGTATACCGGTAGCCCAGTCCCAGTTGCAGTTGCCGACGTCAGCAAGGCAGTTGCTTTAACGGCCGGGGGCCAAGGGTCTTGCGCGTTGAAGCAGGGTGGCGAAGTATTGTGCTGGGGCAATGGCAGTGTGAGTCCACTCGTAGTCACTGGCATTGGCACTGTAGTCAACATATCAACGAATAACTCTCGCGTCTGCGCCGTGCTCAGCAGTGGTGGCTTGCAATGCTGGGGTTTCAATTACGACGGTCAACTTGGCAACGGTAGCTTTGCCAATAGCACTGGCCCGGTCGCGGCAAGTGGTATCGGCAACGCTCTAGCTGTGTCAGCAGGGGGAAGACATACCTGTGTCGTGCTGGGCAGTGGCGACATGGTTTGTATGGGCTCAGATCAGTACGGCCAGTTAGGCACCGGAAACATGCAAAACTCGGTTCCGACAGCGGTTCTCGCTTCCAATGGCCGCGACAATTTGAACCTGCTTGCTGCTATGCCTTCAGCATTGGTCACCGACGCGGACACTACTTTTACATGGGCCGAGACTACTTACGGTCAATTCTTTGCGGCCGGGCCATTGACTCGGAGTCTGAATGGGTATCGCTACCGGGCTTATGCTGGAGGCCAGTATCTAGCGGTTAATGAAAGCGGCACACCTCACCTGTACTACTTGGGTCCTTTGAGCGCCAATTCGATGATGGATCTGGGGCTGCTGTCGACTTTTTTAGGCATCGCGACTGGGCAATGAAGCGCGCTTGAGCGGTCAATTACTTGAGCACAACCATCGGTACGGTGACCCCGTTTTCAGCCACTGCAGTGCGGGTCAATTTTTGAGGTCAAGCCAGTTTCTTGACCAGCACCTGGCTTTTGCGGTCCCAGTTGTATTTGCGTTTGCGGGCATCGGGTAACCAGTCAGGGTCGACCTGCACAAAACCGCGTTTGATGAACCAGTGCATGGTGCGGGTGGTCAGTACAAAAATGCTGTCCAGCCCGGCTGCTTTGGCCCTTTGTTCCACACGTTTCAACACCCGTTCGCCATCGCCTTGGCCTTGCACATCGGGGGACACCGTGAGCGCCGCCATTTCTGCAGTGCGCGCTTCAGGGTAGGGGTACAGGGCCGCACAGGCAAAAATCACGCCGTCGTGTTCGATGATGCTGTAGTTGCCCACATCCCGCTCAATCTCGGTGCGGCTACGCTTGACCAGGGTGCCGTCTTTCTCAAACGGTTCAATCAATTGCAGGATGCCGCCCACATCGTCCACCGTGGCCTCGCGCAGGCTCTCCAGTTTTTCATCTACCACCATGGTGCCGATGCCGTCGTGTACATACACTTCCAGCAAGATGGATCCATCGACCGCAAACGGAATGATGTGGCTGCGCTCCACGCCGCTTTTGCAGGCCTTGACACAGTGTTGCAGGTAGAAGGCGGTGTCAGAGGGTTGGTTGGCTGATGGCAGTTGGGCCAACAGTGTTTCGGCCACTGCCAGGGGCAATTCCGTATCGATGGGGTTATCGTCCGACGCTGCTTCAAAAGGCCGCGATCGAATACCGGGTATTTCGGTGACAAAAATCAGCTTGTCGGCCTGCAAGGCGGTGGCAACCGAGGTCGCCACCTCTTCCATGGTCAGGTTAAATGCCTCTCCCGTGGGCGAAAAACCGAAGGGCGACAGTAACAGCAGGGCCCCCATGTCCAGCACCTTGGTGATGCCCGCAATATCGACTTTGCGCACCAGGCCCGAGTGTTGAAAGTCCACACCATCCACAATGCCCACCGGGCGAGCCGTGACAAAGTTGCCGGATATCACACGTACCGTGGAATCCGCCATGGGTGTATTGGGCAGGCCCTGGCTGAACGCCGCTTCTATTTCATAACGCAACTGCCCGGCGGCTTCCTGGGCGCAGTCCAGCGCGACCTCGTCGGTGATGCGCATGCCGTGGGAATATTTGGCGTCGTGGCCTTTGGCTTTGAGTTGTTCGTTGACCTGCGGCCGAAAGCCGTGCACCAGCACAATCTTGACGCCCATGCTCTGGATCATGGCCAGGTCTTGCGCCATATGGGGCAGTTTGCCCGCGGCGATGGCCTCACCCGCAATGCCCACCACAAAGGTCTGATTGCGAAACTTGTGGATGTAAGGTGCGACCGAGCGAAACCAGGGCACAAAGGTGAAATTGAAAACAGTGGTCATGGGTGTGACAAGAATGGATGGGACGGCAAACGCTCAATTCACCAGCAACTGGAATTGGTGTTTTGGAAGCAGGCGCAAAAAATCTCGGTCAAAGCTTGTCAGCACTTCTTTGCAGTGCGACACGGTGGCTGCAATCATTGCATCGGGCAGCGCATTGGCCGACAAATTTTTGTCCAGACACATCTTGCGCAACACGGGCCAGGGTGCGGATGTGTCAAGAATCGCAACCCCGGGGTTGTCCAACACGGCATCCAGGAAGGCAATGGCATGCTGGGTGGTGGCAGGAATGGAAAACACCTTCGGGTTGGTGACCAGGCGCAAAAAGCTTGCCATCACCAGAGGCATCAGGCGCAATGGTTTGCCTGCAGTTGCAGATTGCGCGCAGGCCCCCAACAACCAGGCGCGGGCTGTGGCATGGTGAGCGTGCTCCTCGCGAAACGCTGCAATCAGCACATTGACATCAGGTGTCACCGGGGGCCGTCCAAAAAGCCGTCGGCGGCATCCAACATGGACTTGTTGCTGCTCGGGTCAATGCCTGGCAGCAAACCACCGCCGCCTCGAAAAATGGGCAAGTCTACCGGTTTCGAGGGTAGGGGCTGTGCTGCCGCACTGGCATACTGCGCCAGAAAATCCCGTACTTTGGCGCTGACCGACGTGCCTTCCTGTATGGCCCGAATGCGGGCCTTGCGGACAATGGCTTCGTCCAGTGCAATGGTCAAATTGGTCATAAAAATCCCTGGTTTCTGCGCGTAAACAAGTGTAGCACGTAGTCACGTGTAACCTAGATCGGATTGGCTTACCCGGGCACGGTCGGCGCAACCCCGATAATTGCGCCCCAATGTCTGTTCCTCTCAAAATCGAATTCCCGGAATCGCTCCCCGTCTCCGGTAAACGCGAAGAAATCATGGTTGCCTTGGCCGCCCACCAGGTCATCATCGTCTGTGGTGAGACCGGTTCCGGCAAAACCACGCAACTGCCCAAGATCGCTTTGGCCATGGGCCGCGGCAAGCTCAACTATCCCGCAGGGCAACGCGCCAAGCTGATTGGCCACACCCAGCCGCGCCGTATTGCGGCCAGCAGCGTGGCTAAGCGTATCGCCGAGGAGTTGAAGACGCCGTTGGGCGAGGTGGTGGGTTTCAAGGTGCGGTTTCAGGACCGTCTGTCAAAAGACGCTTCGGTCAAGTTGATGACCGACGGTATTTTGCTGGCCGAAACACAAACCGACCCGCTGCTCAATGCCTACGACACCATCATCATCGACGAGGCGCACGAGCGCAGCCTGAACATCGACTTCTTGCTGGGCTACCTGCGCCAGATTCTGCCGCGCAGGCCAGATTTGAAGATTGTGGTGACCTCGGCCACGATTGACGCCCAGCGCTTTGCCGACCATTTCAAATCCAACAAGGGCCCGGCGCCCGTCATCATGGTGTCGGGCCGTATGTTCCCGGTGGAGCAGCGCTACCGGCCGTTCGAAGAATCGCGTGAATACGACCTCAAAAACGCGATTGCCGACGGCGTGGATGAGCTGTGGCGCGACGTGCACAACCAGGGCGACATCCTGGTCTTCTTGCCCGGCGAGCGCGAAATCCGCGACGCGGCGGACCATCTGCGCAAGCATCTGAGTCACCAGCCACTGACACGCAATGCCGAAGTCTTGCCCCTGTTTGCCCGCCTAAGCCCCTCTGAGCAGGACCGCATCTTTGACGGCCACACCGGGCGGCGCGTGGTTCTGGCGACCAACGTGGCCGAGACCTCGTTGACCGTGCCCGGTATCCGTTATGTCATCGACGCAGGTACCGCGCGCGTGAAGCGTTACAGCTTCCGCAGCAAGGTGGAGCAGCTGCTGGTGGAGCCCATCAGCCAGTCATCCGCCAACCAACGCTCCGGGCGATGCGGGCGGGTGGCCAACGGTATCTGTATCCGCCTCTACGACGAGAAGGACTTCAACGGCCGCGAGCGATTCACCGATCCGGAGATCTTGCGGTCCTCTCTGGCCGGTGTCATCCTGCGCATGAAGTCGCTGCACCTGGGCATTGTGGAAGACTTCCCATTCCTGGAGCGCCCATCGGGCCGGGCCATTGCCGACGGCTACCAGCTGCTCAATGAATTGGGTGCTGTGGACGATGCCAATGAATTAACACCGCTGGGTACCGAGCTGTCCCGCCTGCCGCTGGACCCGCGCGTGGGCCGCATGTTGCTTGAAGCGCGGTCGCGTGAAGCGCTGGACGAAGCACTAGTCATTGCCTCTGCCTTGAGCGTGCAGGATGTGCGCGACCGACCGATGGAAGCGCAGCAGCAGGCCGACACGGCACACCAGAAGTTTGATGACGAAAAAAGCGAGTTCACCGGCTACCTGAAGCTATGGAAGTGGATCCACGACGCACGTGGCGGGTCCTCTCCGACAACACCGGGCGTTGGGACGGCCGAACGTTCTGCTCCGTGTCCCCCGCCCGCTTTGCGGGCTCCTCCTTTACCTGCGCAGAACGCCCGACCATCCCAACGCCCTGCGCCTGCGCCATCCCACAAACTCAGCAACCGCCAATACGAACAGCTGCTGCGCCAAAACTTTGTCAACATCCGCCGCGTGCGCGAGTGGAAAGACATTCACAGCCAGCTCCACACCGTAGTGGCCGAGCACAAATGGCGGCTCAATACGACGCCCGCCAGTTACGAGCAATTGCACCTGTCCATGCTGTCCGGCTTGCTGGGCAACATCGGCTGTAAGGTCGAGAGCGAAGGAGATAGCAAGCCTGGCGCGGGGGGCGAATACCTGGGCGCGCGCGGCATCAAGTTTTTTGCCCACCCCGGTGCGCACCTGACCAAAAAACCGGGCAAGTGGATTGTGGCCTCGGAGTTGGTGGAAACCACGCGCCTGTTCGGGCGCGGCATCGCAGCCATTGAGCCGCAGTGGCTGGAACAGGTGGGCGGGCATTTGCTCAAAAAGCAGTTGCTGGACCCACACTGGGAAAAGAAGGCTGCCGAGGTGATTGCGCTGGAGCGGGCCACCCTGTACGGCGTCGTCATCTACAACGGGCGGCGCACCAATTACAGCCGTGTGGACATGGCTGGCGCGCGCGAAATTTTCATTCGCCAGGCGCTGGTGGCGGGCGAGTGGGAGACACCCCTGCCATTTTTCGCCGCCAACCAGAAGCTGGTGCGCCAGGTGGAAGAGCTGGAGCACAAGGCGCGCCGCCAGGACGTGCTGGTGGACGAGGAGCTGATCTACGCCTTTTACGACCAACAGTTGCCGCCGGATGTGTGCAGTGGGTACAGCCTGGAGCGCTGGTACCGCGAAGAAAGCAAGAAGCCGCAGTACAACCCGGTAGGTGGGGTGGCAGAGCGTTCTGCTTCGTGTCCCCCGCCCGCTTTGCGGGCTCCTCCTTTACCTACGCAGAACGCTCTGCCACCCCACCTACCTGAGCATGTCGCTTCGGGCGGGCGCCGCGAGAGCACGCTCTTACGCTTGACCCGCGAAGAGCTGATGCGCCATGAGGCGGCCGGTATTACCACCGCGTCCTTCCCCAAAACCATCCGCCTGGGCGGTGTGGACTGTGCCGCCACCTACCTGCACGAGCCCGGCGATGCGCGCGACGGCCTGACTGTGACCGTGCCGCTGTTTGTTTTGAACCAGGTCAACGACGAACGTTGTGAATGGCTGGTGCCCGGCATGCTGAAGGACAAAGTGCAGGCGCTGCTGAAGACCTTGCACCAGCGCCCACGTTCTCGCCTGGTGCCGCTGCCCGAGACCGCCATCAAGTTTGCCGAAGTGCTGAATGCGCCTGAGCGCTTTGGCAGTGGCGCGCTGATCGACGCGCTGGTGAAGCTGGTGCGCGAAGCCACGTCAGTGGATGTGGCCAGGGCTGACATCAAGGCCGATATGTTGACGCCGCACTTCTTCATGAACTTCCGCGTCGTGGACGAGCATGGCCGCCAGTTGGGCCATGGACGCAACCTGGGTGCGCTGAAGGCCGAGCTGGGTGCGCAGGCGCGGGGGGCGTTCCAGGCGCTGGCGGGGCTCAAGCTGGCGCAGGGCCGCTCCAAGCCAGCCGATACCCCCTCGGAAAACGCCGGCCCGCATGGCGGTGGAGCCCGGGGGCACGAACAGGCGCTGGTGGGCACGGCCCGTAGCGCAGTGCAGGGGCCAGGCGCGGCTGCACGCGCAGGAGCTGTTCCGCCGCAAAACCTTAAGCAAAATGGGGCTCTAGCCCCCGTGAAACCTGCGCAGGTAGCTATCAAAAAAGGAGCAAATTCGGCGAACACCACGGTACCCAAAACCGCCGTTACCGAACAGCGCCACACCGCCTGGACCTTTGGCGAGCTGCCCGAACTGCTGGAAATCCGCAAGGGCG
>ERZ724520.592-NODE-592-length-19236-cov-4.357906_pt1 | contig 19236 bp, 18 predicted proteins | sample MGYA00376053_ERZ724520 | MGnify/ENA primary metagenome ERZ724520 (study PRJEB28724, sample SAMN07190886) | activated sludge metagenome | isolation source: activated sludge of sewage treatment plant in Hong Hong | place: USA: Christiansburg, Virginia | collected...
TACCGTTCATCTAGTAATTTATTAAAGTCATTTAATATACCTTTTGTTGTACATATTTTATCTATTATCATTTCTTCCAATTCCTCAACATACAGCTTACCTTGCTCACGAACATAAATCTGAACCATAATATCTGCGTTTTGTTTTTTCAGATCATTGATTATTTTATGATTCTCTTGAGTGTCTTCAGCTATCATTTCCCTGGCCTTTTTTATCATTTCATCTCTTCCAGTACACCAATCACGCATAGTGTTTCTTTTATTTTCTTCTATGGAAATTTTATAATCTTCTAATAATTTTTGACATTTCTGTTGATCTTCTGTTATTAGTTGATTATAATATTCAATATGTAATTCACATAATTTAATGTGATATTTGCGCAGGAAAAGTATTGTCTTTTGATAACCAGTGTTATTCCAAAGCTTTACTGCACTTAGAAATAATAAAACAGTAAGTGATACGAGTATCAATCTTTGAATATTGTTTCCAAATACAACTCCGTATCCTAGTGCTATGGCAATAATGCCAATACACACTATGCCTATACCAACTAAAAATACGATAATGTTTCTTTTTCTTATCATTGCTTTATAAAGCATTTCACTTTTTTTCACTTTTTTTAAATTTTTCTTTGTTTCTAATGTTATGCTTACTCTTCAGGATTTTCAGCGTACTCCGTTTATTATTTTTTTTAGAAAGAAATGCTTTCTAGACTGTTAAAGAACATGACTCCAAATATTTGGATTAATACATATAAAACTATTTATTACAGTAAGTCAATAGATTTGAAAGAAAATGATTAAATCAGATTATAATTAATTAAAGCTTATATTTTGCTGTTACAAAGCACCCAGTGAAATTAAGGTTGATTTTGTTGCCTACTTTTGTACATTCACTGCCATATGTTACGCGGGCGTGATGTAGTTGGTGTAGCATGGCAGACTTCAGCTCTGCCCGTACGGGTTCAAGTCCCGTCGCCCGCTAGTTTATACTATTACTGATCATAAAATAATCAGAATAGTGTTTTATTATTATACTATTCTATGAATTTTATAGTCTGATTATTGATCCTTGCATGAGGATTCTCAAGTATGTACTTTAGTGATATACTTGTAAAGTTTTGAAGAATTCAATGGGCTGAAAATAATATGGGAGGGACGAGAGCCTTCTATGTCTTACTTGGATTTATTGTAGTTATTGTTGGTTTACTCATCATGTTTGGAGTAGTAGAGCTGACTGGAGACCCAGCATGAATACAATATAATTAAAAATAATAATCTGAATTAGTGATTTATGTATTGAAATTATAAAGGATATTATTACTCTATGTCTCACACTAAATAAATAACACTAAGAAAGTAAATACTAATTTTGGGTAGATGGCGGAGTGGTCAATCGCAACAGACTGTAAATCTGTCGACGCAAGTCTACGTAGGTTCAAATCCTACTCTGCCCAAGTTTATTAAATCAGACCATAAAATTATATTGATTATTGAGGGCACTTAGCTCATTTGGTAGAGCACCTCGTTTGCACCGAGGGGGTGAGGAGTTCGAATCTCCTAGTGTCCACCATTAAATACCTTTAACTTACTATCTATTAAATCAGATTATGAAAAAATTATTAGTTATAGCATCATTGCTTGTGCCAACTCTCGTTTTGTTTGGATGCAATACCAAAACAACTACTAAAATTACTACTGATAACGCAATACAAACAGGTATTGAAAATAGTGGAACTGCTACAGAAACTACTACTATTAATACTACGACAACTGAAACTTGAGTTATGGCTCCACAAGGAACATACACAATGGATGAAGTTGCTGCAAATAATACTCCAGCCTTATGTTGGACGACGATAGATGGTATAGTATACGATCTTACTGCATGGATAAACAAACATCCTGGTTGAGATAAAAATATTCTTCAATTGTGTGGTCTCGACGGAACAATGATGTTTTCAAGAAAACATGGTAATGATATGAAACCTCAAGAAATATTGAAAGGATTTGAAATCGGTACTCTAAGTAAATAAACCTCTTCAAATTATCATTAAAAATATAAAATTATCAGACTTTAGTGACTGGTAATTTTTTTATATCTTGAATTTAAACTCTAATTGTTTATAAACCAATTGTATTAGGAAAGCCTAATCATGTGTTTATTAGTAGTATAAAGTATAAAGTATTTGGAAAATTTCACGGGAAATGCTGAAAGCCGTATCATTAAATTGAGTAAGCAGTATAAAATATACAATATGTATAAATTTAGATATATTATCATTATTTTATTATTCTCTTTTTGTATCTTTTCGTTTGTAGATTGTAAACGCAATTCAAATAAAAAAGATGAAATTGCTAGGGTTCAATTTATGTTAGACTCAGATCACAACAGAATATTTCTTGATTCAATTATCAGTAGTGATGTTCATAAAATGGCAAAAAAAACCAATAAAAGAACAGATTTACCTCAGATAACAATTTACTAAGAAATAATAATCTGATTTGATCTATTTTAATTATTGCTTTGTATTCAACTACAAATAAACGCTAAAGCTCTCCTTTTTTAAGGAGAGCTTTTAATATAACATAAATTTGCCTTGCAATTGGACTCCAAATTGCTACACTCCTCACAGTATTTGATTATAAATACCAGAGAATGTTGGGTTCCATTACTTGGAATAAACATTACTACAAGCGTGTAGTATGGCCCACATGAGGTAGAAAGTAATCAATAATAAGTTGTTTAAAGTCAGATTATTTCATATAATAAATCTTACTATTCACTCTCATTATTGTAAACTCTTTAACTATCTCAGCAATAAGATGGTTTTATTTTTTGTTTAAAAAAACGAATGGCAATCTCCAGAACTAAAAAAGAACAACTAGTAGGACTCTATGGAGAAATTCTTGATACTGCAATCAATGCAGTGGTGATATCTCAAGTAGGTCTGCCTGTTAATGAAGTAAATAAATTAAGAAAGTCCCTCAAAAAAACTGGAGGACAACTTATGATAGTTAAAAAAAGATTATTATTAAAATCTTTGGAAGGTGCTAAAAGTGTTGAAGCTGTAACACATAGTCAATTGCCTGGATCTTTGATGTTGTTGTTGTGTAAGGACGAAAGCTCTCCACTATCACCGCTCAAAGTAATAGCTGATTACACAAAGCTTATAAAGAAAGAAGGACTTCCCTACCAAGTACAATATGTAGGTGGATGGATGGAAAAGGTTTGGAAAGAAGGAAGTTATGTATCAGAAATCGCAAATCTTCCAAGTAAAGAAGAATTGATTAGTAAGTTCTTATACCTTTTGAAACATCCAGTATCTTCATTTGCAAGAGTTATTAGCGAAGTTGCTAAAAACAAAGCATAACAAAAATCGAATAAATTGTAAACATATTATTTATTATTTTATTATTCATATACCTAATGTCTAACGTAACTAAAATCTTAGATCTTGTAAAAGATTTGTCAGTAGTAGAATTAAACGAACTTGTAAAAGCTGTAGAAGAAGAATTTGGAGTAACTGCTGCTGCAGGTGTTATGGTTGCTGGTCCAGCTGCTGGAGGCGACGATGGTGCTGCTAAAGATAGTGTTACTATCGAGTTAGTAGAAGTAGGGCAAGCTAAAATTGCTGTAATCAAGGTAGTTAAAGAAATCCTTGGATGCGATCTTAAAGCTGCTAAAGATGATTTTGTTGAAAAAGCACCAGTTATCTTGAAAGAAAATGTTAAACTTGAAGAAGCTGAAGCAATGAAAGCTAAACTCGAAGAAGCTGGAGCTAAAGTTAACTTTAAGTAATACGTTTTATTTATTAGGGCTTTAATAGATTATGTCTAAACAACTACAAGAATTGTTATTGCAAAATAAAGCACTACTTGGTAGCATCAAAAAGCATGCTCATCCTAAAACAAGTCGTTTTTGGGCATGAGAAGAAAATAATATGATTATTCTCGATGCTGAAAAAGTTGCTGAACAGATAGAAAGTGCGAAAACTTTGATAGCTGAATACCGTAAAGAGAACAAAACAATCTTATTGGTTTGCGAAAAATTTATAGTATTGGATGATGTTGAGGAAATTGTAAAACAAACTGGTATCAATTATTTTTACACTGGAACTCCAAGTGGAATTTTGACAAACTTTGATACATTGCACAATACAATAAAATCAATGAATAAACTCGAACAATTTGTTGCTTCTGAAGATTTTGCTACATTGACTAAAAAAGAGCAACTTATGAAGAAGAGAAATCTTACTAAAATTCAGAAAATATACAAAGGAGTTAAAGAATTGAGAAAAAAACCTGATCTTGTTATTTTAGTTGAAGGTAAGATGCTCGCTAAATTTGTGGATGAAGTTGAAAAAACAAAAGCGAAAAGTATTGTTATTGCTAATGCAGATTTTGATAGATATTTTGATGATCAAAACTTAATTATTACAAATACAAAAAGCAAACAAGCTCTTTCATTTGTTATGAAATATATTTTTGGTCTTGCCTAATTGACTGGATTTGTTTAATTTTTTATTAAATTATTTACAAATTTCATGGATAAGCAAGTTAATATTAACGATGTAGCTGAAGAAATATATGTTCCAAGTTCTCTAGAGAGGAAAAGAAGCGTACTTATGTACTTTTTGATTGGGATTATTATTAGCGTAGGTAGATCTGGACTAACAGAATTTGAACAATATCATATTAGACAAGCGTTATGATTTTGGTTGGTGATCATTCTACGAGTTTTAGCTGTAAGTATATTAATTATCATTCCCAAGGTACGAATAATATTTTTACCATTAAGTTTGGTTTTGTTGGTCTATCTTGTTGTATTTATTCGTCAATGCTTAGCTTGAAACTGGATGCAAAAAGAGAGTTTAGATAAAAAAATGTTTTATGGACTATGAAGTTGGATTCTAAACTTATTTGAGAGTTAATAATACTAATTCCAATTACTTATCATCTAAATATTCTCAATCCTATGAAAAATCTAAAAACAATTGTTATTATATTATTAGCGGTAATGCTTATATGATCAATGCTCTTACCACTCTTTATGTACTTATAATAATCAGAATATTTTATAATCTTATTTTCATATTATGAATATATCAGTAGAACTCGTAAAACAATTGAGAGATATCACTATGGCATCTTTGAAAGATTGTAAAGAATCTCTAGTAGAAGCTGAAGGAGATCTCAATAAAGCGCAAGAAATTCTTAAAAAGAAGGGAATTGCGTCAGCGGGTAAAAAATGAGATAGAGAAACTAAAGAAGGGAAAATCGGTTATCTTATCAAAGATAAAAAAATTGCTGTAGTAAAATTGGGTTGCGAAACTGATTTCGTTGCAAAAAATGATCTTTTCACTAATCTTGTTCAAAGCGTACTCGATATTGCTATCAATCATGAAGTATCATCTTTTGATGAACTTGATGATTCTGTAAAAACTCAAATTAACGAAACCATTGCTGAGATTATTGCCAAACTTGGTGAAAATATGAAAGTTCTTGAACTTTTTGTGAAAACCATACCAAGTGAAGATGTATTTGTATATACTCACGCTGGTAGTAAATTAATCTCTGTGATCTATTATAACTCAATCGCTTGAGACGTTTCTGAAGAAATTAAAAAAGTAGCACTACAAGTTGCTGCTATGGATCCAAAACATCTTACAATTGACCATATACCTGCTGAACATATTAGTCTTATGACTAAAGAATTTGAAGAAGAAGTAAAAGCTAGCGGTAAACCTGAAGCTGTAATGCCAAGTATCGTTGCTGGAAAACTCAATAAAAAATATTCTGAAATTGTGCTTCATGAACAAGGATATATGGGTGATGAAACTCAAAAAATTAAAAATATTATAGAAGGAAAAGCTACACTTATCGGTTTTGAAAGAATCGGATTTGCTAACTAATTATAAATTTATATATTCAGATACTATTATCTTATGAAATTGTACGAACTCATTATTGCTCTCAATCCAGCTTTATCTACTGAAGATTCTAAAGAATTAACGGATAAAGTGGAGGGACTTTTTCCATGAGGAATTAAACAAAAGGATGATATTGGTTACCAAACAATTCATAATGTTCATGGATTGAAAAAAGGTTCTCAAGCTTACTTCATATCTTACTTAGTAGAAGCTGATCATCTTCAATTACCAGAATTACAACAAAAAATGTCGTTGTATAAAGGTTTATTGAGAAGAGTATTCTTATCTCATGATCCAAAAGATCCATTTGTGATTTTCCAAGATATCAATGATATTTACACTGAAAAATTACTTCAGTTGGCAAGTAAGGATAAGAAAGCTAAGAAAACTAGAGATCAAAAACAACAATTATTAGATACAGCAAAAGAAACTGAAATAGAAATTGTTGAAGAAGATGAAGAAGAAGCTGGAGCAGAATAATCAAACGTTTGTTTATGCCACATAACATAAGATCGCAATTTATAATTTTTGTAAACTCATTATGAAGTTAAAAAAAACTCCTAAAATTATTGTACCATCACATGATGTTAACTGGAAAAATATTCCATTACTCCATTTTTACAATAATAGATTTTGATATATCAAACCAAGAAAATATACTGGTAACAGTGTGAAGTATCAAAAGAAAATTAGAAATGCAATTATAATCGCAAGACAAATGGGATTATTGCCTTTCAGTAAATAATTACTTTTTAAGTATAAAAATATAATATCTCGGTTTCGTATCCTATTATCTCTTAATTATTATCTACAATGGCTAGCAAACTTAGAAGAGCAAGAAAAATTAAATGGTCAAAAAGATTGAAAACTCATGGTTTTATGATTAGAATGTTGACGAAAAATTGAAGAAATGTCCTCAAAAGAAGAAGAGAGAAAGGAAGACATCAATTGACTCCTCAAAAGTCTAAATAAGTATGGTTTGGTAATCTAATTATCAAATTTTTTCCTAAAGCAAAAATCATATTTATCATCAAATCAATCTTAATATGAGCAAATTAATAAACAAACATATACCTGCTAAACCAAATTCTAGCAGACTTTTTTTGAAACCTCTACATAATAGAGACATCCAAAATTTTGAGTTTCCTGATCTTTTATTAACACAAAAAGAAGGTTTCCAAAGATTTGAACAATATTTTCTTCCTAGGCTTTTTGAAGAAATCTGCCCTGTAGAAGATATTGCAGGAGAAAGATTGGTACTAAATATTTCTGATTTAACGATCGTGAGAAATTTTGCCGGTAATGGAGACGATATCTCTGATGCAGAACTTGATAGAATCGTTGGTAATTGTAAGAAAAAAGAACTTACTTATGGTGGTGTAATCAATTGTAAAATTGAATTGATAGATAGATCTGCAGGAGAAGTATTGTATGACGGTAGAGCAAATATTGGTACTATGCCATTGATGACCAAGGCAGGTACTTACATTATCAATGGAGTTGAAAATGTTATCGTAAATCAGATTATCAGATCATATGGTATATTTTATAAATTTGATAAAAAAGATTATTCATATAGCTTTCAAATAATTCCTCAGGAAGGATCTTGGTTTAGCGTTGCTGCTGAAAAAACAGGTCAAATTACTATTAGAATTAATAAATCTAGAAAATTTCCTATTACAGCTTTACTCAGAGTATTCGGTTTTGAATCTGACGAACAGATTATGGAGCTATTCATGGGGATTTTTGAAGAAGAAGATTTTGATTATATAAACTATACGCTCAAAAAAGATAGTACGCTCAACATGCAAGACGCAGCATTGTTTATTTATAACAAACTAAGACCAGGGGAGTTGGTTGATGTCGATAATGCCATCAGATATATCAGAGAACTATTTGATTCTGAAAGAATTTTCTTGGGTTCTATTGCAAGAAGAAAGATTAATGCTAAACTAGGTTTACCAAGAACTAAAGACGCAAACCATATCAACCCAGATGATGTTGTAGAGGCAATAAAATACCTTTGTCATTTTGCTAATGGAAAAAAATGATTCTTTGCTGATGATGCAGATCATTTAAGTAACAAAAGAATTAGAACTATGGGAGAATTACTCTATGCATATCTCCAACCAACACTCAAAAGATTCCAAAAAAACACAAGAGGTAAACTTTCTATTCTTTCTTTGGAACAAAAAATACCACTTTGGGAAGAACAAGAAGATAAAAAGAAAGATGATATCGATGATATGATTAGCTGACTTGACGATGATGAAGTTGTAAATGACGAATGACTAGAAGAAGAAGAGGAAGAAGTTGTCCAAAAATCTGATGATGAGAAATTAGAATCTTTGATCGGATCAATATTGATGGATAATGTTCTGTATGATGACAAGATGCTTATCAAAAAAGGAGTAAAGATTACTTCTAGTCATATCAAACTACTCAAAAAACATGCAATTGAGTATGTAATAATCAGACCACAACTCAAATTGGTAGACGTAGTAAGTTTCAAAATGATCGATACTGCTATCAAATCATTCTTTGCAACATCTGAACTTAGTCAATTTGCTGCAAACACAAATCCTATTGCTGAAACAGAACATAAAAGAAGGATTACTGCTGGAGGACCTGGAGGTTTAAGAAAACAAACTGCTAAATTTGAAGTACGTGATGTGCATTTGTCACATTATGGTAGAATCTGTCCTGTGGAAACGCCTGAAGGACAACAGATTGGTTTAGTTATTCATCAAGCTTTATATAGTAGAGTAAACGAAGATGGTTTCTTAGAGACGCCTTCAATCAGAGTAACAAAAAATGTAACTATAGATAAAGAATCTTTGATGAATAGAATTATCGAAGAAAACGTGGTAGACGCAAAAGGTAAAATTATCGCAGCAGAAGACACGTATATTACCAAAGATAATGTAGATCTGATTATTTCTACTCTCAATAAAATTAATAAAACCTCAATTGACATCAGACCATTCATCACCGGAGATATTGAATATATTTCACCTGAAAACGATCATAATTATACTGTTGGAGAATCTACAGTAAAACTAGATGAGTATGGTAACATTATTCCTAGAAGAATACCTGCAAGAGGATTTGATCAGTTTGGACCAAAGATTGATATGTATCATGTAAATGATCTTACTCATATTGATTTTTCACCATTCCAATTGTTCTCACCAGATGCATCAAGTATTCCATTTATTGACCGTGATGATGCGGATCGTGCCTTGATGGCTGCAGCCATGCAGAAACAAGCAGTTTCACTTCTTAGACCGCAAGCTCCTTTCATCGGAACGGGAGTAGAACGCGATATCGTGAAACTTTCCACATCTGTGATTAGCGCTGAAGCTGAAGGAGAGGTTATCTATGTTGGATGAAAAAGATCAGGAGATGAACAATATGGAGGGGTTGATTATATTATTAAAGTGCATTACGATAAACTTGGCACAAAGAAAAATCTTATTAAGGAGTATGATCTCCAAAAATATAGTATGTCGAATCAAAAATCTCTTATTCATTTGAGACCATCAGTTACATTGGGACAAACTGTAAAAATGGGCGATATCTTAGCTGAAGGACAATCGGTTGTAAACTGAGAACTCGCGCTTGGTACCAACTTGAGAGTAGCATTTATGCCTTGGGGAGGATACAATTATGAAGATGCGATTATTATTTCTGACAGATTGGTGAAATATGATAATCTGACTTCTATTCATATCGAAAAATTTGAGATCGAGGTGAGTGATACTAAGTTATGACCAGAACAAACTACACCAGATATTCCAAATGTTAGCATGGCTAAACTCAAAAACCTAGATGAAAATGGTATAGTGCGTATTGGATCTATCGTGAAAGGAAGCGATATTTTAGTTGGTAAGATTTCTCCAAAATCAGAGGGTGAATTATCAGCTGAAGAGAAACTTATTCAAGCGGTATTTGGAGAAAAATCTAAAAATGTAAAAGATAGTTCGTTATATCTTCCTTCAGGATCGGAAGGAAAAGTACTCGATGTCGTAGTACTTGATAGTAAAGGATGAGATAATCTGATGGCTGGAGTAAAAAATAAAATTACTATTTTTGTGGCTACAAGTAGAAAAATTGAAGTAGGAGATAAATTGGTAGGAAGACATGGTAATAAGGGTATTATTTCAGTAATTTTACCAGAAGAAGATATGCCATACACGGCTGATGGAATGCCAGTAGACATTATTCTCAATCCACTTGGAGTAGTATCACGTATGAATATTGGTCAAGTACTTGAAAATCATATGGGTCTTATTGCTAAACTTACAGGATATAACTTTGCTATTCCATTATTTAGTGGATTTGGTGTGGAAGATGTAAGAAAATATTATACGGGAAATCTTTCTGAAACTGATGTTAATTACTTGAAAAAATCAGGCTTAGCTGACACACAAATAGATCAGATTATTTCTACTATTAAAGACGCAAAATTGCCAGATAACGGTAAATTTGATATGTTTGATGGAAGAAATGGTGATAGATTCGATCAAAAAGTATCAGTAGGTTACATGTACATCTTGAAACTTGAGCATATGGTTGAAGACAAGATTCATGCAAGATCTGTGGGACCATACTCTTTGATCACACAACAGCCATTGTCTGGAAAAGCAAGAGATGGAGGACAAAGATTTGGAGAGATGGAAGTGTGGGCACTTGAAGCATACGGAGCGGTTCATACTCTACAAGAAATGCTAACGATCAAGTCAGATGATATCGCAGGTAGAAATAAGACATACGAATCAATTATCAAAGGTAAGAAGATTCAAATGTATGGAATACCTGAATCATACTACTATCTAGCAAATATGTTCAAAGGACTTGGACAAAATATAGTCGCGCTCAATAAAGACGAAATCGCAAAAATACATAATGAGAGAAAAGAAAAGATTATCAAACTTGGACTCAAACAACTTAGTAATGTTAGTGAAGCTGTAAGTGAAGAAATTGAAGAGAATAAAACTCCAGGACTTATCAAGAAAATAGAACCAGGAGTAGATGTTGATGATATCTTGGATGATATTACAACTTCAGATGATGAGAACGAAAATGAATAATATCTGTATTATTAAAGCAGCAAAAAATCTAAAATCTAAAATCTTATTTATATTGTAGCTTAATTATTATGATGTGAAACAAAAAATCAGGTTCTGACTGTAAAAGTTTAGGATTGTTGGTATTAAGAATCGTACTCGGAGCTGTATTTATTTATCACGGTATTACTAAATTTCAGAATCCTGGAATGGCTGATTTTATTGGTTGAGCAGCAAGTTCAATGGGACTCAATTTCTTCTCTGCGGAAATTTGGTTCAATATCGTAAAGTATACAGAAGTAATCGGTGGAGCTATGCTTATTCTTGGCTTATGGACATGACTCGCTACCGTACTTTTATTAGCAGTTATGGCAGTGGCTATCAATGTAAAAGGTTGGTCAATTCAAAAATCAGAACTAGAAATGGTTTTGGCTGGTTCTTTGATCGCACTTATGCTCTCAGGAGCAGGTAAATATGCTTTGATGACTAAGAAACACATGCATATGGGATGTGGATGCAGTGGTGGAAATTGTAATTGTGGTTCTAGCTGTGCTTGTCGTAATGCTAGTTGATCTTGTAAATGTTCTGTATGAAATTGTTCATGTAAATCAGACTGTTCTTGTCATAAAACAACTGAAACTGTAGTGGTAACTCCAGTTGAGAGTAAAGAAAAACCAGAAATCATGGAAGTATAATTCGTTTCTAAAAAAATAAAATAATCTGAAAAGCCTGTATGGTAAAACATAGAGGCTTTTTTTATTTAAATCAAAAAGTATAAAATCATATTGACTTACAGTTTTGTTTTCTTATAAAAAATACGCATTTGATTCCAAATGTACATCTAGTTTCTAGGTGTGAATTACAAAATTAAGTTATCTATGAATTTTGAAGCAGGCACAAGAGTGCAAAACAACAGAAGATTACATGATCAGGATCTTAAATTCAGAGAAGATCTACAAAACCAGAACATTGTTCTAGCAGATGAGAAAGCACTCAAAAGAAATCAGAAGAAAAGTGGGTTACCTCTCTTTCCTTTAGGATTTGTAAAGGATGGACTTCAAGAGTCTATTAAGGCACATTTACGGAAAAACCCTAAAGCTCCTAAAAAGCCTGCGAGCGAGGCATTCAAAAATGTCTTCCTAGTCCCAGCAACAATGAACGGAGTAGATGGATCTATAATCCAAACAACCGGTATTGGTAAAAGGATTATAGGAAGCCTTCTGTCTTCTCTTCAAAAAACAACACCTCAGAATATTCACTTATTCTAAAACAAAACAACAAGCAATTAGTTCTCTAATTGACATTAACTAACAAGCCCACTTCTGTCTTCAGGAGTGGGTTTTCATATACTTGACTTTTTAATTAATTTATATATTTATAAAATGTACTAGTTTCTAGTATATAACTAAAAAAATGAATTATTAATGATGAAATCAAGAAGTTTAAGTAATGGTGTTCGTATCTCAGCTGGAATAGCTAAGAATCCACCCAATGTAGGTAAAAAAGATTATTTAAGAAAGGAGAAGTCAACTCCATCTTTCATAAACCGAGTATTTGCCACTAAGAATACAAAATTGACTATTGAAAAGAGAGTCTATGACTTGAATAATCAGAAGTTAATTGAAGAAGATTCTATACAAATTGATTATGTATCTGGATGTTTATTTGATAAGGTAAGAACCACGCCACAACCAGAGTTTACGAACCCTCGGAGTGGATATTTTATCAGATGCGCGAGGGACGCAGACTCCATTGTTCTGAAAGATATTTTAAATTCTTTGGATCCGCAAACACAAAAAGGAGTTATAAAAACCTATTTCTTCTAAAATTTCATCACCCAAATTCTCATTGTTGTTTCCAGCAATGAGATTTTTTTTATTTTCTCTTGCTTGATTTCCCTCTCAAAAAATCCATTATCAGTATAGTGTACTTACTATCAGGAAAAACTTACTTTTGTAAATTGTTTTTTTTCTGCTTATAATTATAATTATCCTAACTTTATATTCTTTATATTTGAAAATATGTACGTACCTACTATTATTGAAAAGACAGCAAATGGAGAAAGAGCTTGGGATATATTCTCGAGACTTGTGGAAGACAGAATTATCTATATGGGTTCAGGAGTAAATGCTGATGTAGCAAACCTCGTAATCGCTCAATTATTATTCCTCAACAAGAAAGATCCAAAAAAAGATATCATAATGTATATCAATAGCCCAGGTGGAAGCGTTACTGATGGACTCGCAATCGCTGATACTATGCAAATGATTAGTAATGATGTGGTGACGGTTTGTGTAGGTATGGCTGCAAGTATGGGAGCTCTCTTATTGACTATGGGAACTAAGGGTAAAAGATTTGCTTTACCTCATAGTGAAATCATGATTCATCAACCACTTATTTCAGGTGGAGGAATTAGTGGTCAAATGAGTGATATTGAAATTGCTGCAAAACATGGTATGAGAACAAAACAAAGAATCAACCAAATAATTTCGCATAATACAGGTAAAACACTCAAACAAGTAGAAAAAGATACAGATAGAGATAACTATCTTACAGCTGAACAAGCAGTAGAATATGGATTGATTGATAAAGTTATCGGAGCATACGATCTTTGGAAAGAAGTAGGAGCTATCAAATAAAAATTTATGACCGTTCATAGTATGAAATCAATTATCAAATCAATACTTCATTTTCTGATTATTTTTGCGAGTTTTTACCTTGCATATATTACTCGTGGATATACGGATCTTATCCCTTTTACCCAGCTTCATATTCCTGTACTCAATTTTAGAGAAACCATGACGTATGGTGTTCTTTGTGCTGGATTATTTGTTATTATCTGAATTATCTACAAACTGTATCCTATCAAGAAAATAAATTATAATTATCTGAAAACTTTCTTTGAAAGCAGTGTAATTTGGTTGGTCTGTAGTACTTTTTTAGCATATTTTGGAGCAGGTTTTATCTTCATGGGCGGTATTTCTAGATTGGTTATAGTCTTTGGGTTTGTAATTTCTATAGTATTGATTTTGATTATTGATACGTTAGTAGATATGGTTTTACCACGTCAATCTCAAAAACTTCTGATTATTAATAATACAGATAATGAAGAAATCATACTTAACTTACGTAAATTTGAATCCTTGGAGCAAGTGGTGATACCTTTTCAGGATGAGTTTTACTTTAAGGACCTTCTCAGTAAATACCAACCTCAATCCTTGTTGGTGCTCGGAGATGTTCCTCGCACTTCTCTACAATATCTTGCTGATAAAGCAAACATAGCAGGTATAGACATGTTGCATATATCGGAATGAATGTTACTTGATGATCTCAATTTTCAAATCACAAGACTTGGACCTTTGCTTGGATTACAGTATCATTCACATGTCATCACTGAGCGAGACGCAGTCACCAAAAGAATGACGGATATAATCTGATCTGTATTAGCGTTGATACTTTTGAGCCCCGTCATGCTTATTACAGCAATATGGATAAAATTACTTGACAAATGACCTATTTTCTATAAACATAAGAGAGTCGGAAGAAATGGTAAAATGTTCGACTATATCAAATTTAGATCCATGTATGTAGAATACTGTACTGGAGACTACTTTGGTACTACGCAGTCCCAAGAATACCGAGATGAACTCCAAAAAAGTGAGCTCAATGTTAGAAAAGGGGAGTTACAAAAAATTCATAATGACCCGAGAATTACCCCGATAGGAAGAATTATCAGAAAATATAGTATTGATGAATTACCTTCATTGTGGTGTATCCTCAAAGGCGACATGAGTATGATAGGACCAAGACCCCATCTTAATTTCGAGGTAGAAAGGTACCAGCCACGAATGAAAAGACTCTTATCGGTAAAGCCTGGAATGACCTGTTACTCACAGATATATGGTAGAGATAAACTTCCATTTAGTGATGAAGCAAAATTTGATATCTATTATATTCAGAACTGGAGCCTTATATTCGATCTGTATATCATGGTAGCAACCTTTAAAGTGCTATTTACAGGAAGATAAATCTGATTATTTATATTATTTACACATAAAAATGTCAACAAGAAACCCTATTACTTGACCAGTAGATGTTTTCAATAAAAAAAATCTTGATGGAGTTAGAAGTGATATGACTTTCGCAAAAAACAAACTACAAGGTTTATCTACAAAATTACATTTATGAGAGAAAATTAAAAGATTATCCTATGAAATATGGGATGCAATGAAGCTTCTCAGCAATAAAAATATTAACAAACTTTTTGAAGAAGGAGAAGCGATTTCTGAAAGATCTCAAATTCAACAAGGCGAGATTTCTGATTTAAAAAAATCATATGAAGATAAAATAAGTCATCAAAACAAAGACACTGAATAAGAGTTTTTCAAAGTTCACATAAGAGATGGTTTTATAGTTGCCATATAGTGTTTTCTTCACTTAATTAGTCTTTCAAAAGCCTCATAAATAATTAATCTTATAGCTAGAACTATAAGATTTTTTCTTGCATTTCTAAGCTCAATAAAGCTTCTTTTTAGATTATAAGATACCCCATTTGTAATGGCATATGATAGTAGTAGTATTCTCGTTTTGGAAGGATTGGAACCGGTTAGACAAAGACCTTGAATGTATATAGGATCGACTGATCTGAGAGGTTTACATCATCTTATTACTGAAGTAGTAGATAATGCTATTGACGAAGCCTTAGCAGGTTTTTGTCATCATATTACGGTAAAACTTTGCAAAGATGGGCGAGTAGAGTGTTACGATGATGGACGTGGAATCCCAACGGATATTCATCCTAAAACTGGAAAATCTACTGTAGAAACTGTATTTACAGTATTGCATGCAGGAGGTAAATTTGGTAAATCAGCTTATAAAATATCTGGATGATTGCATGGAGTAGGAGCCAGTGTGGTGAATGCACTTTCTGAACATCTTGAAGTATTCGTACATAAAGACGGAAAATTATGGTATCAAAAATATAGCAGAGGAATAGGGCAAGGAAAATTAGAAATAATCTGAGATAGCGATAAGACAGGAACTACGGTAAGATTTTTACCAGATTCTTTGATTTTTGAAACTATTGTATTCAATGCTCATACAGTATTCACAAAATATAGACAAACAGCTTATCTCACACCAGGAGTTTCATTCACAGTAATCGATGAAATTAATGACAAAAAAGAAAGATTTTACTTTGAATGAGGAATTGGTACTTGGATTTTATCTATGACAGAAGATCAAAGAACAGTGATCAAACCAGTAAGACTTGGTTCTGAAAATGATGAACTCGCAATCGATATTGTATTCAATTACATCGATAGTACCAACGCAAATATCTTAAGTTTCGTAAATAATATTAATACACCTGATGGAGGTACTCACTATCTGTGATTTAAAGATGGTTTACTCAAAGCAATCAATGATATTAGTAAAACAAAAGGAAAAATAGATAGCAAAATTGGTGAATTCCAACCTTCTGATATCTCTGATGGACTGTACGCCATTGTTACGGTAAAAGTTCCAAATCCTGAGTTTGAAGGTCAAACAAAAGGTAGACTTGGAAATAGTTACGTACGTAAAGAAGTAGAAGCTTTGACGTATGAAACCTTACTCAAATACTTTGGTGATCATGAATTGGAGTTAGATAAATTACTTGAAAAAATTCAATTATCTGCAAAAGCGAGACTTGCTGCAAAACTTGCAAGAGAAACGGTAATGAGAAAGTCTCCTCTTACTGCTGGAGTTCTTCCAGGAAAACTGACTGACTGTAATACCAAAAATAGATTAGCTGCTGAGTTATTTATTATCGAAGGAGATAGTGCAGGAGGTACAGCAAAACAAGGAAGAGACAGTTTTTATCAGGCTATTTTACCTCTCAAAGGTAAGATTCTCAATACTGAAAAAGCTCACATCCAGACCATGTTAGCAAACAACGAAATCAAATCACTCATTATGTCTATTGGTATTGGTCTCAAAGATAATATTGATATGACTAAACTCAGATATGGTAAGGTGATTATTATGACCGATGCCGATGTAGATGGATCTCATATCCGTGTGCTTATACTGACTTTCTTCTTCCGTTTCATGAGGCCTTTGATAGATGCTGGACATGTATTTATTGCAGTACCACCAATATACAAACTCTCAAATGGTAAGAAGATGGTATATATCTATGAAGCTGGAAATAAGACTCTTGATGAACTTGCAGCTGAGAATGGATTTGACGGTAAATATGAGGTACAAAGATATAAGGGACTTGGAGAGATGAATTATGATCAGCTTGGTGAAACAACTATGAATCCAAACACACGTAGTATCAAACAAGTTCAAATTGATGATGCAGAAGAAGCAGATAAACTCTTCAGAATCTTGATGGGTGAAGACACAGATTCTAGAAAACATTATATCTTGAGTCACGCTAAAAGTGTGAAAGAATTGGATGTGTAATATACATTAAATAATCTGAATAAGTGAATTATCATTTAAATATTTAATGTGCTATAATACTCAATTTATGAAAAGTATATTTCTTATATTGTGAATATCACTGTTCTCGTTTTTCTCCATGTGAGCAAGTGAAATTCCCGTATTTCAAAATCAAAATATAACAAAATATAGTATTAAAGACATTAGATTTGATATAAAAAAAGATTATATATTTGAAAAAGATTGTGTATCGCATAGTTGCAACAGCTATCAAATGTCTTGAAGTAATGATTTGAATGTACTTAAGTTTATATTATATCTTATGAAATGAGATATAAATAAAGCTGTTGATATTCGAAACATTGATCAAAATATGAATATTGATAATTATGCTCTCTTTCCATATCAACGATTACCATATTATTGAAGTTGGTATAACTCATATAGATACTCGTATGCTATACCGTATAAAAAGTGAATAATAACTTTTAAGACACTGAATGATTTAGACAATCATCATAAATTAGCATATATAACATATAATAAATGAATACTATATCAATTCTTGATGGATGACACGTTCATACATGATCTTAATCCTGATAAAGATTTTTGGTTAACAACTAAACAATTAAAGAACGTTTTTTTCTTCTCAAAAAAATGTAATGATAAACAATCATGTAATCCTTTTGAAGATTACTTTACTAATAAAATACAGAGTAAAGAAATGGATGAATGGCTAAATGCATTTAAGAAAAAGATAGATAAGTTATTTCAATAAAATCTTCTAGTGAATTCTTGAGATAATATTACTAATTAAAAAAACCTCACTAAGAGAATCTTTATGAGGTACAACTATTTTACTTGCCAACCCATAAAGAAACTCTAAGATTGGTATTCGCTTAAGCATATTTTACTGAATAATATTTCTTATATTGAATATAAGATAGGCGAAGCCCGATTAGAAGAAAGAATATAAATATGCCACTTATAGGTAAAATAAGAGTAAAGAGATTGTACTTTAAACAAGTTCCCATTGCTCCACCTATAAGTGCTCCTAAAGCGCTACTTCCTACTGTCATTTCATTCTTTTCATCTTTACTCAAGCCAAAAGGCCATAACCCATGTGTTAATAAAAATAGTAGATACAGGATACAAATTATTATTATTACCATCAATCCACCTTGTGTATTAACTCCATGAGGTATTAATGTTCCCATCCCTATTCCTAATAGAAAAGCGAAGCTTATCGACCAGATACCGAGAATGGGTCGGCGATCCGTTTCATAAGATACTCTTCCAATCGAAATACCTAATAAAAAAGCCCATATCGTCATGAATATATATCCGGTGAGTATACCCCATGAAATTCGAGAAATAGGAGGACTTTCTTCCTTTTGCAATTTTAAAGTGCTTGGGTTTGCCACCACCAGTGATTCTTTAAAATTCCAATCAGAAAGCCAAACTCCATAATTTTTCAATACTACACTATCATAAGCCCTGATTTCAATTGGTGTATTCGGATTGGTGAAAGCATAATACTTTTGTAATTGCGTTCCGGGTACGCTGGAAAGATTTAATTTTTCCTTCTTAATTCCACTTTCTACGAGAGTATGTAATTCTATACTACTATCTAACTTCATAAGATAGTAATCACCTTGTCCAGATGATGCAGTAATGAGTAGCAAGCTCATACATAAAACTAAGTTAATTTTTTTCATGTAATTCTTCATTTCTTTTGATTTTTATTATTATTAATTTATGTGTTTCAGTAAAATATGTTAATGAACAATCGAGAAAACT
>ERZ724520.597-NODE-597-length-19136-cov-4.537603_pt1 | contig 19136 bp, 19 predicted proteins | sample MGYA00376053_ERZ724520 | MGnify/ENA primary metagenome ERZ724520 (study PRJEB28724, sample SAMN07190886) | activated sludge metagenome | isolation source: activated sludge of sewage treatment plant in Hong Hong | place: USA: Christiansburg, Virginia | collected...
AATCAAAACCGCTTTCCGATTTTGAAATTAAAGATATTATCTGTCCTATCCAACAAGGATTGGCAGATGAAAATCCTGATGTGGATGCCGTGTATCGTTTGGCTTATCCTCTCCCCTTAAATTTTAACAAAGGAATGAACATTGCTTTAGGCGATGGTGCTTGGAGTCCTTTTAACAGCCAAAATACGTATTGGTACAAAGAAGCGTTTCCATTGTTGTATTTGCCTGCGTATTGCAGCTTCCGTATGACGGATATTTGGAGAAGTTATGTGGCACAACGTATTGCTTGGGCCAATAATTGGTCTGTTTTGTACCACGAAGCAACGGTATGGCAAGAAAGAAATCAGCATAATTTAATGAAGGATTTTGAAGATGAAATTCCTGGATATTTGAATAATGCAAAGATTTGCAATGAGTTAGGAAACTTAAACATTAAAGGGGGTAAAGAAAATATGTTAGATGATTTACTTACTTGCTATGATATGTTGACAGGAAAAGGTTTTGTGGGCAAAGAAGAAGACGCTTTAGTAAGAGCTTGGTGCGAAGATATTAGTAAGATTTGGTAAATGAGTTGTTTGATTTTATTACTTCAAATCAAACAACTCATTTACGCCAACATAACGCTCAACGGTAAAACCTTCTCCGTATTCGGCATTGATAGGACGGCCAAACTGTTTAGCTCTGCCAGTAATAAAATCAATGAAATCTTCTCGTGAAATGGGCGTCGCAGGTTCTGTAGATTCCGGATCAAAGAATTGTGACTTGAATGCTTTAATCGCTTCTATTTTTGTTTGCTCAAATCCAGTAATATCTACCACAAAATCTGGTTCAATAAAATTATCCTGTATATAACGGTAAACAACTTTTGCGCGCCAGTGCTTTTGTTCTCCAGTTTTAATTTTCAATAATCCACTAAGAAAGTTTGCTCTTGCAACCAAATCACCGCCTCTTTTATGGTCGGGATGACGATCATTGGCGGCATTTGCCAAAATAATTTCGGGTTGGTATTTTCGTATCATGCTGATTATTGGCAACAAATGTTCTTCATTTATTTCAAAAAAACCATCTCTAAATTCTAGATTTTCTCTTACCTGTATTCCTAAAATATTGGAGGCTGCTACCGATTCTTGCGAGCGTATTGCTGCCGAACCGCGAGTGCCCAATTCTCCTTTGGTTAAATCTACTATGCCAACTTTATAACCCAAGCTGATTTGTTTCAGAATAGTGCCACTGCAAGCTAATTCTATGTCATCTGGATGTGCAGCAAAAGCAAGAATATCAAGTTTCATTTTATAAAATTTCGTATTTGAAATAGAATATAATTTCTATTTTTGGTTTAAAAGTTGTTGTATTTCATTTTTTACTTTATCAGAAGTTGGATCAGTGGTAGAAACAAAAAAATCTACTACATTTCCTTCTTTATCCACTAAGTATTTTTGAAAATTCCATTTTGGATGAGTCAACAGATTGAGTCCTGGAGCATTATCGCCCAAAAACTTAAAAAGAGGATGTTGATGGGTTCCTTTTTTTACATGAATTTTCTCCATTATCGGGAAAGTGACCCCGAAATTTATTTGGCAAAAAGATTGCGCATCTTCGGCGGAGTTAGGCTCTTGTCCTGCAAAATCATTGGAAGGAAATCCTAACAATTCAAATCCTTCATTTTTAAATTCCTGATAGAGATTTTCTAGTTTGGAGAATTGTGGAGTAAAACCGCATTTGGAAGCCGTATTTACAATCATTAAAACTTTGCCTTTATAATCTTCAAGGCTTATTTCCTTGTTTTGGGCGTTTTTCACCCGGATTTGGTATATTGAATTTTTCATGTTGTATGTAATAATTGGTTCCGTCTGTATGATAAATATATTGTAATCGTTGGATATAATTTTCTAGTTGCCAGTCCTCTCCTTTGGGTTGATATTCTGCTTTTAAATCTAAGTCAAAAAACTTACCGGCAAAATTCCAGAAAAATGCTTTAACGTTACTTCGATATTCACTCAACAAATCATACACTGTATTGCCAGTTTCTCGGTTGATGAGTTTTATCAAATATTGTCCTTGAACCCTAGTTAAATTTTTTAAAGGAGATTCAAATTCATTTCTTAGAATTTTTTCACTTTCGTTTAAATAACGTTTTCTCTCTCTCTTTGTTTTACATTTTTCCAAATCTTCCTCTATTTTTTTCACCAGTCGTGCTGTTCGCAAAGCATAAGGATATACCTTTCTTAAATAGCGCATTTGCCATTCTTCAATATGCAGCGGTTCCAGTTTAGAATCTGTTACTATTACAGGTTCTAAAATAATTTCTTCTAAAGTATCTCCATTTATTATTGTTTGGGGCAAAACTATTTTATCTCTTTCAGATTGAGCAGAAAGTTGAACACTCAGTAAAATAAAAATTAATAGAGAAAAGATGTTTTTTTTCATTTTTAAAATATAATACTAGTTTGAAATTTGATTAAAATTATTCAATTCTATAGTTATTTATGATAATAATAGTTTATTTTGGAGCGTATTTTAATCTAAATTAACAACTTTTTGTTTCAGTTATACAATATGCAAAAAATAATCCAATCTTTATTTTTTAGTTTATGGATGTGCTCTGGTTGTACTAATTTTATCAAAAACAATAATGACCATTACAAAGAAAAAATTGCTGATTATCACCTTCAATACACGCAATATCAATATATAAATATTAACAGTGCTCAAAATTATATAGATTCTATTCACATACTTTCTAAAATTCATAATTACCAAAAAGGATTGGGTATGGCATTTTTAGACAAAGGTGAATTGGAAAATATAAAAGGAAATTATAATTTATCATTGGTCAACGAAGAAAAAGCATTAGCCATTTTTACTAATCATAAAGACGATACTTTTTTAGCACAAACATGGGGTGCTATTGGAGTAAATTATTGGCATAGGGGCATCCACGACAAAGCACTTCAATTTCATTTTCAAGCATGCAAATTGAATGAAAAATTAGGATTAAAAAACGAATATGCCGCTGATTACAATCGTATTTCTATGGTGTATCAAACAAAAGAAGATGTAAAAAATGCAGCACAATTTGCTTCACACGCTATAGAAATAATAAAAGATTTACCACCTCAGCAAAACCATGCAAATATCTATCATAATATGGCAAATATTTATGGAATGCAAGGAAAATATAAGGAAGCCATGCAATTAGATAGTATTGGATTAAGTATTTGCACGTTATTAAATATGGAATTTAAAAAATCAATGTTCTATGATAATATTGCTAATTGCTATTATTTTATGAAAAACAGCGATTCCTCTATTTTATACCACAAAAAAGCTATTGCAATAGATTCTACTTTTAATAATAATAAACTTTTAGGAGATACTTACAATAGTTTAGGGAATATTTACGAAGAAAAAAAAGACTTTATAAAGGCAAATGAATATTATCAAAAAAGTCTTGAATTATGCCGATTAACAGGGTACAAAACTGGTGTGAAAATTGCTTTAGAATCTTTGAGTAACCTTGCTTACAAACAAGGAAAAACAACAGATGCTTATCGTTTATTACAACAAAGCATTTTAGTGAAAGATAGTATGATTAATGAAGCATCTGAAAAACAGATTGCCGAAATGCAAACGGTATTTGATACAGAAAAAAAGAAACAACAAATAGAGCAACAAAAAATTAAAATTAGCAGAAGAAATATTTCAATTATTAGCTTAATATGTGTTTTTATATTATCTCTTATCTCCTATTTGATGTGGTACAATAGATATAAATGGAAACAAGAACAAAAGTTACAACAAGAATTATTAAAGGAAGAAGAAAAAAGAGCAAAAGCCATTTTAGAATCGGAAGAAAACGAAAGACAAAGGCTTGCCCGTGAATTACACGATGGTGTAGGGCAATTATTATCTGTTACCAAATTAAACCTAAGTGCCATCACAGCAGACAATAAAAATAAACTAAATGATTCTATAATTATTTTAGATGATTCTATAAAAGAAATTCGAAACATATCACACAATATGGCTCCGGACATTTTACAAAAATATGGATTGCAACGAGCGATAGATGATTTTGTATTAAGGATACAACAATCTAAAAAAACAAATATCCATTTTGAATCTAATGGTTTTATAGAATCCTCATTAAATGATACAGATAAATTAATGCTTTATCGCATCATACAGGAAGCCGTCAATAACTCTTTAAAATATGGACAATCCGAAAATATTATGATTCAATTATCTGCCGATGTACACGAAATTTCTTTATTAATAGAAGATAATGGGAAAGGATTTGATATAAACGAAGTAAAACAAAAAGATGGCATTGGATTGAGAAATATGCAACTGCGAACAGAAATCTTAAAAGGTCGTATCGAAATAGATTCTGCTCTTAATAAAGGTACTACTATTATTGTCGAAATTCCATTATCTTAACAGCGATGAAAAAATATAAAATCATTTTAGTAGATGACCACCAAATGTTGATTGATGGCTTAACTGCATTGCTTTCTACTAATGAAAATATTGAAATTTTAAAAACATATACCAATGGTCTTTTACTATTAGAAGAATTACCGAACCTTCAACCGGATATTATTTTTACCGACATCAGCATGCCTGAAATAGATGGATACGAGCTAACTAAAAGAATAAAAAAAATTAATCCAACCATTCATGTAATTGCTTTATCCATGTTTGGAAGTATTGTTGAAATTAATAAAATGTTGGATGTCGGAATTTCTGGATATGTGCTGAAAAATGTAGGCAATCAAGAATTAATTGACGCAATCTTTAGAGTATCTCAAGGAAAAATGCATTTTAGCGATGATATAGTAGATGAAATGATAAAACATAAAAATACCAATAACCATCCATCAGAAAATAAACCAAAATTTACAGACCGTGAATTAGAAATTCTAAAACTAATTTTTCAAGAATTTAATAACGCTGAAATCGCAGAGAAACTTTTTATTAGCGAACGAACCGTAGAAACACATAGAAAAAATATGATTCGAAAATTCAATGCAAAATCGATTGTCGGCCTAATTAAATATGCATTAGAACACAAATTGATACAATAAGATATACCATAAAACACGTATTTTAAAATACCTATTATTGTCTATTCATCTATTTAATTTTTACAGTTACTTTTATAAAAAAATATTTAATTATGAACACGTTAAAATCTATTATGATTGCTACATGCGTAGTAGCATGTATTTCACTTTCTTCCTGTAACAAGATAAAAGACAAACTTGAAGGCAAAACGGATTCGCCAGTTCCGACTCCCATCACTCCTACCTTACCTTCTGATGTAGACGGTGCATTGGTGTGTGTGCGTGTAGGATTTACGTATGATATTTCAAAATTCTCCCCTATTAAATTACCTATTCCAGTTCCTCCTATTGATGCAACCTCAGAAGTAGCAACAGCACTTTTTGGAAACTTAGCAGCATCTTCATATAAAGATGCAGGTGCAGTATCTGTAAATAGTAATACTTTAGATAAACTCTCTAATAAAAGCTATGTAAAAAGTGGATTTAACCTCACTTCTGGTGCTGGTGACTTAGGCTTTTCAAGTGGTGGAAATTGGTCGGTAGGTGGAAGCAGCGATGTTACTGCATTTACCTACAATTATTCCGATGCCTTTCCAACCTATACAGGAAAAGCATCCATGCCAGAAAATGTTCCATCTACAGGGGTATCTTTTAATATATCGGGCATCAATAATGCAGATTCAATTTATGTTTGTTTAATTGGAAGTAAAACGACTGTAATTAAACATTTAGGCAAAACAGCTTCCAGTGTTTCTTTTAGCGCATCGGATGTAACCGCTGCTGGTTCAACTGGAGGAAAAACAACTGGATTTTTAGAAGTTTGTCCTTTTAGAAGTAAAGTAGAAACTATAAATTCTAAAAAATATGTATTCATTAAAGAACATGCAGAAGTAAAGAATGTAATAATAAATTAAGATAGAAAGTATTATATTCAAAATAAAAAATGCTGTGCAAAATTGCACAGCATTTTTTTATTAATTACTTAATTATTTAAAAAATCAATGAAAAAATTCACCTAAATATCGTTCGGCATCCAAAGCAGCCATGCAGCCTGTTCCGGCAGAAGTTACGGCCTGTCTATATACTTTATCTTGTACATCACCAGCAGCAAATACGCCTGCAATATTAGTTTTTGCAGTTCCAGGTACTGTTTTAATGTAGCCAACATCATCCATATCAATCCAATCTTTAAAAATAGCTGAATTGGGTTGATGGCCAATAGCCACAAAGAATCCTTCTACTGTTATATCAGATAGTTCGTTTGTTTTATTGTTCCTTAAACGAATGGAATGTACTTTATGTTCCCCCAAAATTTCATCGGTTTCGCTATTCCAATAAATTTGAATATTCTCTTTTGCCAGAACTCTGTCTTGCATAATTTTAGATGCTCTCATTTTTTCACCTCTTACTATCATGTGCACTTTAGGACAAAGATTAGCCAAATAAATGGCTTCTTCGCAGGCTGTATCTCCTGCTCCTACTATGGCAACTTCTTTTCCTTTAAATAAAAAACCATCACAAACGGCACATGCAGAAACACCACTTCCATTCAATCGTTGCTCAGATGGTATTCCTAATAATTTAGCTTTTGCACCCGTAGCAATGATTACGGTTTTTGCATGTATTTCGGTTTCTTCATCTACCCATATTTTGTGTATTTTTTCAGAAAAATCTACTTTGGTTACTACTCCAAAACGTACCTCTGTGCCAACTCTTTCTGCTTGTTTTTGGAAATCATCCATCATCATCGGGCCTGTAACGGCATCTGGATAACCCGGAAAATTTTCTACATCTGTGGTGGTCATTAACTGCCCCCCTGGTTCAATTCCGGTATATAAAACAGGTTTTAAATTAGCGCGAGCAGCATAAATAGCAGCAGAATATCCCGCAGGACCTGCACCAATAATCAAACAATTTACAGTTTCTATCATATCTTTTATTTTTGAACTTTAACAAACATTAAAAGTAATAAGTTCTACCTTTTTAAAGAAATTAATTGATGGTGAATATTTAAAACTTGTTCTATTAAAGAAATAGTGTGATTATTGTAAATAACAAAATCAGCTTTATTAATTTTTTCTTCCTCTGGCATTTGTTGATTGATTCGCTCCAATACATCTTCTCTGCTCATATTGTCCCTGTTCATTACACGAGTAATTCTATCTTCTATAGGAGCAAATACCGTAATCATCTTATTCATCATGGTATAACTGCCACTTTCAAACATGATAGCTGCTTCATACAATGAATAAGGTTTGTCAAGATGTAGTTGAAACCAATTTTGGGTGTCCTGGAAAACAATTGGATGCACAATATTATTAAGCTGACTCAATAACTGCTTATTCTTAAATACTTGATGTGAAATTAGTTTTCTATTTAAGGCACCAGATTCTAAATATGCATCAGAACCAAAAAGTATGGTGATTTTATGAATAATCTCATTATTCTTTACCATCAACTCTTTTGCTCTGTGATCTGCATAATAAATAGGAATACCTAACGTTTCAAAAATTTTGCAAACGGTTGTTTTTCCGCTTCCAATACCGCCGGTTATTCCAACTTTTATCATCATATAAAGATGCTCAAACAGCGTTAAATTGCTGATTATTTTACTTCTGCAGGGGCAACATTTAATGTTTTGCTTAACTCTGCATTGACAGCGGTTTTCTCTATTTTCATTCGAGTGGGACCATCTATTTGAATTAAGAATGTTTTATCTTCATCATTGATTGAAACAATTTTACCGTGAATACCTGCAAGGGTAATTACCTTATCGCCTACTTTTATAGAGCTGATAAAGTTTTGGGCTTCTTTAGCTTTTTTAGATTGTGGTCTAATTAGGAAAAAATAAAACACCACGAACATTAATCCCATCATAATTAATGTTGACATACCACCACCTGGTGTACCTCCTGCCTGCAACAAAACAAATAAATTCATCATATTTTAAGTATTATACCTTACAAAACTACTCAATTTTATGATAATTGGCGCTTTTGAAATGGTATTTAAACATTTTAGTAATCTATTTAAGTTCTTTGTCTCTATTTATTAAATGTCAACATTATTAACAATGTCTAATTAAATTTTTTAAAAATCATACCGCTTATACGGAATACTCCATCGCAAGCTTAAATTTAATAAATGAGTTTGCATATTGCGGGCGGCGTCTTCGCTCTTTTTCTTACGATACATATAAGATAAATCGATAAAAATATTGTGCCAAGGTTCATAAGTAGCAACAAAATCTACATAGAATGTTTTGGATTTCACCCCTTGTCCTGTTGAATTGCCATACTCTCGAACAAACGTGTTATAGGGTTTCATTGGATTGCCTCCCCAATTCAAAGAGTCTGTATCTTCTCCTTTATTGTCATAAATAAATCTAGAAGAAATATAGAGTTTTTGTAAGGGTTGATATTTTATTTGAAAGATTAATTCTTTAAAATTTGCACCCAGTGGATGTGCTAAGGGTTGATTGTAATGTGTCCAGGAAGTGGTGGTATCTGTGTGTGAATAGGTATAAGGACGAGCTATATTTCCTTCTAATTGTAAATCTAAATGATCTACGCCAAAGGCATCTATGTATTTAATGCCAAACTGTGCTGCAAACTTGCTTCCCCACCATTTTCTCGGGTGAAATAATCCATATAATTTGTTTTTGCCGGGCACACTAAATTCCTTTTGGAAATTAAATTCATCCAACATCAACTGACCGTATAATTGGACATGTTTGGGTATATTGATTTTAAAATCAAAACCTAACATGGCATTATCGGGAGAGCCTAAGGCTTGCTCTATGGAACGATAAAAGATTAATGGATTTAGATATTGTAATTCAAAAACATTTTCTCTACTAAATACTACACTTTCAAATATACCAAAATTGACATTTTTAGTAATATTTACACTTAAATGGTGCATAGCCATGTATTTCTTTGTCAATAATTTATCCGCTCCTTTTTGGTTGTATGACTTTGTTAATTCTGCAAAAATATTTTGGTAATTAAATTTCCAAATATTTGTATTCAGTTTTAGAAACATATAATTAGCTCCAAAATCTGACAAGAAAGTAGAGCGAATACCATCTCCGATAAAATTATTATCATACCCGAATTGGATGTGAAAATGCTTAGTTGGTGTAATCGTTACGTAGCCTTTGGCTAAATAATAATCATATCCTCCTTTTTTATAATCTTTCCAATATCCGGCACCAGGTGGTACTCCATTTTGACGAATATAACTTTGTACATAATTAGGAAATGTACCTTGCTCTGACAAAAACAATGCATAAAATCCAAAAATATCATCCACTTGTCCACGCAACTCAAATCCTTTGGAGGTAAAATATTTGAATTTATCTTTATTGGATTTTTCATCCACAAATGAACCGCCTAACTTTATCTGAATGGCAGGATCTATAGAAAAAGCAAAATGTGGTACTTTGACCGAAATTAAATGTGCTGGATGTTTCCACAAAAATTTGAGTTTGGGATTTTCTGTTAATTCTGTATGAGTATCATCAAATTCAAAATTATCTTTATATATATATTCTATATTTTCTTTATCTTTCTTACTTAAACTTTCTACATCCATATCATTCAAACTGTCAATCCCATTAATATAATCTACCACCATTTTCCTATCATACGGTTTATTTACCGTGTGGAAGCCTTTTACCAAACCTGTTTTTATTTCCAATCTGTCTAAGTAACGATAAACCTCAGAGCCGTTAGGAATATAGGTTCCTTGGCCAAAAGTGATGTAAGACAAAAGCAATAAAAGACAAGTAAAAAGTGATTTTCTCATATAAAATAATATTCAGGGATAAATATAAGTAAATGCCCGCAAAAACTAACAAATTTACCAAACGCATCTTGATAACTTTCAATAGTATCTTCGATACCCTTTTGTATATTTGATTATATTCTTTAAATAATTTTATGACTGAGAACAAAAATACTTCTGTAAAATATCAAATCACCATCATCGGTGTCTTATTTTTCATATTCGGATTTATCACTTGGGCAAATGGTACGCTTATCCCCTATTTAAAAATTGCTTGTGAACTAACCAGTACTCAATCTTATTATGTGGCAACTGCTTTTTTTGCCGCTTATTTTATTATGGCAATTCCATCATCTATAATTTTGAAAAAAACAGGATTTAAAAATGGAATGTCTATCGGATTATTTACCATGGCAGTTGGAGCTTTATTATTCATTCCTGCTGCTCAAACCAGAACCTATTCATTGTTTTTGTTAGGTTTATTTATAATTGGCACAGGGCTTGCGCTGCTCCAAACGGCTGCCAATCCTTTTGTTACCGTTTTAGGTCCAATTGAAAGTGCAGCACAACGAATTTCCATCATGGGAATTTGCAACAAAATAGCCGGTATATGCGCCATCTATTTACTAGGTTCTATTGCTTTAAAAAATGCCGATAGCATCAAAGAAAAATTATTAACCTTAAATGCCGCCGACAAAGCCATTGAATTAAATAATTTGGCAGCTCGTGTAATTAAACCTTATACCATTTTAGCTATCATTTTATTTACACTTTCTGTCGCTATCTATTTTATAAAAATGCCAGAAGTGCACGAAGAAGAAACCAATGCAGACACAGAAGCATCTAAAAATAAAACCAGCATTTTTCAATTTCCTCATTTATTATTAGGCGCATTGGCTATCTTCTTTTATGTTGGCGTAGAGGTTATCAGTTATGATACTTTTGCCGGCTTCGGTGAGTATTTAGGGTTTCCATTAGACACGGCAAAAAACTTTGCCACTTATACCGGTTATGCATTACTGGGTGGATATATTTTTAGCATTGTATCAATTCCCAAATATATTTCACAACAAAAAGCAATGTATTACCTCACAATATTGAGTATTTTATTGGTGGTACTTGCTGTATTTACCAAAGGATATATTGCAATAGTTTGTTTTATGTTATTAGGATTTACCAATGCTGTAATGTGGCCTGCTATTTGGCCATTAGCAATTGACGGGTTGGGAAAATTCACTAAAATAGGTTCTGCCTTTTTGGTAATGGGAATAGTTGGTGGTGCAATTCTGCCACCTTTCTATGCAAAAATATCAGAAATAATAAACAATAAACAAATTGCCTATTTAATGATGATTCCCGCTTATCTCTATATTTTATATTATGCTTTAATGGGATATAAAATTGGCAGAAAAAAATAATTTTTATAAAAGTGTTATTAATAATCGGAAATGAAATACCTTATCAAGAACGGAAAAACTATTAACGAAGGAAAAATTACTGAACAAGATATTTTAATAGATGATAATTTTATTATAAAAATAGATACTGATATTTCTGATGCAAGTGCCACTGTTATTGATGCACAAGGCAAATACATCATTCCGGGTATTATTGATGACCAAGTACATTTTAGAGAGCCCGGACTCACGCATAAAGCAAGTATTTACACAGAAAGTAAAGCAGCCATTGCAGGTGGCGTTACAACATTTATGGAACAACCCAATACAAAACCTGCAGCATTAACACAAGCATTATTAGAAGAAAAATATGCAATAGCTCAAGCAACTTCTTTGGCTAATTATACTTTTTTCATGGGAACTTCCAATGATAATTATGAGGAAGTAATGAAAACAGATTTTACAAAAATAGGTGCGCTAAAAATTTTTATGGGTTCTTCTACTGGAAATATGTTGGTGGACGATGAACACATTTTAAATAAGATATTTTCCAATATAAACGGAATTATCGTAACGCATTGCGAAGATGAACAAACTATAAAAAACAATACTGAATTTTATAAAGATAAATTTGGAGAAAATATTCCGATGAATTATCATCCGGTTATACGCAACGATGAAGCCTGTTATATCTCTTCCAAATTAGCAGTGGATTTAGCCAAAAAACACAACGCTCGTTTGCATATTTTTCATGTTTCCACCGCAAAAGAATTATCCTTATTTAGAAACGATGTTCCTTTAAAAGACAAACGTATCACCGCTGAAGTATGTGTACATCATTTATTTTTTGATGAACGAGATTATAGTCGCCTTGGAAGCAAAATAAAATGCAATCCTGCAATAAAGTACAAAACCGACAAAGACGCATTGCTGCAAGGGCTTTTGGAAAATAAATTAGATGTAATAGCTACCGATCATGCGCCTCATACTTTAGCAGAAAAAGATAATCCATATTTATCCGCACCATCGGGTTTGCCATTGGTACAACACAGCTTGCAAGTAATGTTGGATTTTTATCATCAAGGAAAAATTTCTTTGGAAAAAATAATAGAAAAAATGTGTCATGCTCCGGCTGATTGTTTTAGGATAAACAACCGTGGTTATTTGCGGGAAGGCTATTTTGCCGATGTTGCTATTCTCGATATCGAAACTCCATATACTATTACTAAAGAAAATATTTTATACAAATGTGCATGGAGTCCGATGGAAGATTATACTTTCAAAGGAACAGTAACACATACTTTTGTAAACGGACATTTAACGTATAACAATGGTATTTTTGATGAGCGTAAAAAAGGAGAACGATTGAGCTTCTCTCCTATTCACTAAAAAATCTATCTATCACTTGCAAACGGTTCATTTACTTTTAGGGTCCAACAAAGGCAATAGGCAACATTATTTGCAACAAGCACGTTGTATGATTCAACAATATGCAGGGTTTATTAGAAAAATTTCTTCTGTGTATGCAACAGATGCTTGGGGAAATATTCACCAACCGAAATATTTAAATCAAGCGTTGATTATTCAAACGAATTTAACGCCCTTTCAACTATTGAAAACATTACAAAAAATCGAAAAAGAATTAGGACGCACCAACAAACATCATTATTCTGCTCGAACTATTGACATTGATATTCTATTTTTTGAAGGTTGTATTTTGAAAGCAAAAAATTTAGAAATTCCACATCCTCGTTTGCATTTAAGAAATTTTACGTTGCTTCCATTACTCGAAATCGATAAAAGTTATACACATCCTGTTATAGAAAAAACGATAGAAGAATTAGTGAAAAATAGTGCAGATAATTTGAAAGTGAGTATTTTTGAAACGAAAGAAAAATATGATTTATAAATTCATCGGCATAGAAGGAAATATTGGCGCAGGAAAAACTACGTTGGCCTCTTTATTGGCAGAAGAATACAAAGGACAATTAATTTTGGAGGCTTTTGAAGACAATCCATTTTTGCCAAAATTTTATGAGGATAATAAAAAATATGCATTACAAGTAGAAATGTCTTTTTTGATAGAACGTTATCAGCAGCTGACACGCATTTTTAGCGAACCCAATATTTTTTCCAATTTTACGGTAACAGATTATATGCTCAAAAAATGCTTATTGTTTGCTAAAGTAAATTTATCCAAACAAGAATATAAATTATACAAACATTTCTTTGACCAAATTTATAAAAAAATACCAAAGCCAGAAATTATTTTTTATTTGCATGCCGATACCGACCAATTAATACGCAATATTCGTAAGCGAGGCAGGGATTATGAACAAAATATTTCACGCATTTATTTGAATAAATTGGAGCGAATGTATTTTGAGTTTTTTAAACAAAATCCTGAAAATAAATATGTCATTATTGATGTCAACAATATTGACTGGATTAGCAATGTTTTCGCCTATCGTCAGCTTTTAAAACTATTCGACAAAGAATATAATTACGGAATAAATTTTGTCAAATTAGAACAAGAAGAATTGTTGCATTTGTAATTATCACATTTTTAATTTCTTTGCAAACTCCCAAATAACAACACCAGCAGAAACAGCAATATTCAACGAATGTTTCATGCCAAATTGAGGAATCTCAATACAGGCATTGCATTGTTGCATCGCAATTTCTGAAACACCCTCTACTTCATTTCCAAAAATTAAAGCATAAGTGGCTGTATGTTTTGGCGTAAAATCATTCAGCATTACAGAAGAATCCGATTGTTCAATTGCTAAAATAGAACAAGCATTTTCCTTTAAAACCTTCAAACAAATTTCAATGTTTTCAAAATATTTCCATTCAACCGTTTCGGTTGCACCTAAGGCTGCTTTTTGTATATCACGGTTGGGTGGCGTAGCACATATTCCTACCAAATAAATAGATTGAATCAAAAAAGCATCTGCCGTACGAAAAACAGAACCCACATTTGCCGCACTGCGAATATTATCTAAAACAATAATAATAGGTATTTTATTAGCCTTTTTAAATTCTTCTGTTGATAATCTATTCAGTTCATCTAACTTTAATTTTCGCATAAGTTGTATTTTTGAGATTTATATCACAGAGTGGCATAAAGATACACAGAGTACGCAAAATTTTATTAAATATGCTCAGTTAAAACTCCGTGTAACTCTGTGAAACAATAAACTAACAACAGTGGCAAAAGAGAAAGAAGTAAAAGAAACTCCATTGATGGGGCAATACAACCGAATAAAACAAAAATATCCGGATGCGATATTATTGTTTCGAGTCGGCGATTTTTATGAAACCTTTGGGGCGGATGCAATCAAAGCCTCCCAAGTATTGGGCATTGTTTTAACTAAACGTGCTAACGGTTCAGAAACTCATTTAGAATTAGCTGGTTTTCCGCACCATTCCGTTGAAACTTATTTGCCCAAATTGGTAAAAGCCGGTTATCGGGTGGCTATCTGCGAACAGTTGGAAGACCCGAAAATGACCAAAACCATTGTAAAACGCGGCGTTACCGAACTAATTACACCGGGCGTTGCTGTAAACGATAAAATACTCGACCATAAATCCAATAATTTTTTAGCTTCTATTTTTTTTGCAGAAAAAAAAATAGGAATCTCGTTTTTAGATATTTCCACCGGAGAGTTTTTAGTAGCCGAAGGCGATGAATCTTATATTGATAAACTTATTCAAAGCTTCTCTCCTTCTGAAATTATTTTTCCAAAACATCAGCAAAAACAGTTCGTAGGAATTTATGGTAATAAATATTACACCTTTGCTTTAGAAGATTGGATTTATCAAGAAGATTTTTTAAAAGAAAAACTACACCAGCATTTCCAAGTGCAAACGTTGAAAGGATTTGGAATTGATGAATTGCATTTAGGCATCCAAGCAGCGGGTGCTTGCTTGCATTATCTAGCAGAAACAGAACACAACAAACTACAACATATTTCCACTATTGCTCGCATTGAGCACGATAAATTTGTTTGGATAGACCGATTTACGGCACGCAATTTAGAACTCATTCAAAGCACGCATGAAAAAGGAGTGCCACTCATTCAGGTTTTAGACAAAACAATTTCTCCGATGGGAAGTCGATTGCTGAAACGTTGGATAGTATTGCCTTTAAAAGAAATGCATCAAATCAATGAGCGATTAGATGCGGTGGAATATATGATAAAAGACAATGATGTGCACCAAATTATTACGCATCATATCAAACAAATTGGTGATTTAGAACGATTAATTTCTAAAGTGCCGATGGGAAAAATTAATCCACGAGAAGTAACTCAACTTAAGCGTGCATTACAAGCATTACAACCGATAAAAGAAACTTGCCTTGCTTCTAATAATAATGGATTAAAAAAAATTGGCGAACAAATACAACTGTGCCAGCTTATCAAAGAAAAAATTGAAAATACATTAAACGAAGAAGCTCCGGTACAGGTTCAAAAGGGAAATGCCGTAAAAAATGGGGTTTCTGCCGAGTTGGATGAACTTCGTCAGCTCTCTTCTTCTGGAAAAAATTATTTATTAGAAATACAAAACAGAGAAAGCGAACGAACACAAATTCCATCCTTAAAAATTGGATTTAATAATGTTTTTGGATATTTTTTAGAAGTTAGAAACACCCATAAAGACAAAGTACCCAACGATTGGATACGCAAGCAAACATTGACAGGTGCAGAGCGATACATCACTCCTGAATTAAAAGAGTACGAAGAAAAAATTTTAGGAGCAGAAGAAAAAATTCTTGCATTAGAAGTAAAATTATTTGAAGATTTGGTCAATGAAATTTTAGATTACATTCAACCGATTCAATTAAATGCCAACCTAATTGCCAGATTAGATTGTTTACAATCTTTTGCTTCCATAGCATTAAAATATCAATACCGTCGTCCAAAATTATCAGATGGATTAGAATTAAAAATTACAGAAGGGAGACATCCTGTTATTGAGCATCAATTGCAATTAGGGGAGCAATATATTCCCAACGATGTTTATCTGCATCCGCAAGAACAGCAAATAATCATTATCACTGGCCCAAATATGTCGGGAAAATCAGCTATCCTGCGACAAACTGCACTCATTGTATTGATGGCGCAGATAGGAAGTTTTGTGCCCGCACAAGAAGCACATATTGGGATGGTGGACAAAATTTTCACTCGTGTGGGCGCCAGCGATAATTTGAGTTTGGGCGAATCTACTTTTATGGTGGAAATGATAGAAACAGCGAGTATAGTAAATAATATCTCTGAAAAAAGTTTGGTATTATTGGATGAAATTGGTCGTGGCACGAGCACCTACGACGGTATTTCCATAGCTTGGAGTTTGGTAGAATTTTTACACAATAATACAGTTGCTAAGCCTAAAACCATGTTTGCCACACACTACCACGAACTCAATGAGTTAGCCGATAAATTTCCACGAATAAAAAACTATAATGTTGCAGTAAAAGAAAGTGGGAATAAAGTAATTTTTTTGCGCAAATTGATAGAAGGTGGCTCACAACACAGTTTTGGAATTCATGTAGCTAAAATGGCGGGAATGCCGAATGAATTGATAAAACGTGCGAATGAAATTTTGCAGGAATTAGAATCACAACGAAATTTGGCTTCCGATTTATCTTCTACTTTAAAAAATATTCCAGCAAAAAATGATGACTTCCAGTTAAATATGTTTGCCATGGACGACCCACGTTTATTAAAATTAAAAGAAGTATTGGAAAAAGTAAATATCAATACTTTAACGCCAGTGGAAGCATTAATGAAGCTGGATGAATTGAGGAAATTGTTGTAAGGATTGGAGTATCTTCAATATCGGACATACTGTTAGTCTTCGGGATTTATTAATAAATTACTTCTTCTTTTTTGCTTTGTATTTGTGTCTCGGATTCCTGCTATGATGATACATGGATACAATTATTATAAGTTTGAGCTCTTCTTCTATTGTATAAATTAAAGCGAAAGGATATTTGGCTAAACTTATTTCGTAGTAATTCTTATGTATATTTTTATTACTGTATGGCTTTTGACATATTTGCCCTATGGCTTTTTCAACAACATCTATAAATTGAAGAGTTGCAAGTTCGCTTCTTTCTGCATAAAATTCTACTGAATGTTCATATTCGGATTGCGCTTTTGGCTCCAATAAATATTGATACATGCTTACTTGCTAAATTTTGCATTTAGTATTTTATTAATTCTTTTTTTGCTTTCGGCAGATGTTATCATCTTTGTCTTTCCTGCTTTATATCCATTGTATCTTTTATCTAATTCCGCTACCAATTCTGCGGTATATTCTACATTATTTTCTTCCTGTATTTCTTTCTCCAACAAAGTATAAAATGCTTTTATCTTTTTATCATCCGCAGTGTCTATATACTGCTTCAGTTCTTCTCTTTGAGTATTTACAGATATATTCATTTTTATTTATTTTCTTCCAAATTTAATATTTTTATTGCTTTGTGGTTATTAATTTTCCCAATCGTCTTTGGTTGGTATTTTAGCTTTCAAACGGATATTCAATAACTATTAACCTATGGTCAAATTATTATAATACAACTAACTAATCCGTTTTGTTACAAATTTACTAAACTTTTGGCTACACAATAGCTATATGATTCTACTGAGTAAAGAATATCGGGGAAAAGGAGTGTCAATGTTCAATCCTTGACACATCGCACCGATAACACAACTATATTTAATTAATTAACTAACATATTCATAAAGCTCATTAAAAACAAAAGAGAAATAGTCTAATAAATTAATTCTTTTCCTTTAGAGTTTCACTTAGTGGAGGCTGTTGACTATTTTGTACAGCTATAATTTTTAGCAGAGTTCCATTTCAGGAGACTCTACTAGAAAAAAAGTAAACATCAATACTTTAACGCCAGTGGAAGCATTAATGAAATTGGATGAATTGAGGAAATTGTTGTGAAATGCGAATAAATCCATATTACAATACATATTAAATACAAAAATGAAGAAATAAACTGTTTGTTGATATTTTAAAAAATAATTTTCAAGGCAACTATTGTCAAAAATAAAAAGATTACTATCTTTGCAGTCCATTAACAAAAACAGTTAATCAGTTCTTTAAAATATATGCGAAAGTAGCTCAGTTGGTAGAGCATCACCTTGCCAAGGTGAGGGTCGCGGGTTCGAGTCTCGTCTTTCGCTCCAAAAGGAGTTTCCAAAACTCTTATTCTATTTAAAGCGCCCGGGTGGTGGAATGGTAGACACGCAGGACTTAAAATCCTGTGGCCATCGCGGCTGTGCGGGTTCGAGTCCCGCCCCGGGTACTTTATTTATTTTTCTTTTTATTTTCTTTTTATTTTGCCACTTATATGTCGGTGTATTACTTCTGCATAGTTTTTCAATATGCTCATTTTCTATTATTCAATTCTATATTAAAATTTACTTTCTGTACAAAGCTGCAAATGCATTTATAAGAAACTCAAATGTGGCATTTATTATGCTGTTTCCAATTTTTATATAATAGATTTCTATTGATTTACGATCAAGAATAAAGTAAATAAAAAATGATGGTGGCAATAATACAATCGGCATAATATCGAGGTTACACCTTTTTAAAAAACATACAAAAATCTACTCAAAAAAGCAGAAATAAGTCACTAATAAAATAAAATATTAATTACTAATTAATTGAACTACACACACTTGCATTACAAAAAATAAGAATTTTAATTGTCACTAAATTCAAAAATAAGAAAATTTATATTGCTAGTATAATATCATATTTGTTGTAGGAAAAATAGAACATTGCACAAATATCAAAATACAGAAAAAAGAAAGGCACTTAGAAAATAGAAAGAAAATCCCTATAAAAACGTTAAAGA
>ERZ724520.600-NODE-600-length-18982-cov-4.323136_pt1 | contig 18982 bp, 16 predicted proteins | sample MGYA00376053_ERZ724520 | MGnify/ENA primary metagenome ERZ724520 (study PRJEB28724, sample SAMN07190886) | activated sludge metagenome | isolation source: activated sludge of sewage treatment plant in Hong Hong | place: USA: Christiansburg, Virginia | collected...
CCAAAGCTTAATACCAAAGCAGATACTAGTGTTTTTATTTTTTTCATGATTATTTATATTATTTAATTAAAATGATAATTTAGTTCCAATTATAAAAGTTCTTCCTGCACCAAAAAATACAGAAGCTGAGGTAGCATCAAATCCATTAGCACTGGTTGATGCCCCATTATTTTGAGCATCATTAATAAATACAGTATTTAATGCATTATTAAAGGTTGTGTAAATATTGACTTTAAATTTATCGTAATTTAATTCATAACCAGCACTTAAATCAAGGAAAGCATAAGAAGGCATTTTCCAACTTTCTTTATCTTTATTTCCATCTTGTAAAGTAACTGGTGAAAAATTTGCATACTGCTTACCAAAATATGTATATCGTGGTTTTATATAAAAGTTTTTAAATGGTTTAAATCGAACTCCTAAACTAGCCTGAGTTTGTGCAGCATTACCAACATGCACTCCTTTTGCTGAATATTCTAAAGTTGGTTGCTGGTTTCCTGCAAAATCAGTTGTGTATACTGTACCACCAGAGTTATAAATCCAATCCCCAAAAGATAAAACACCTTCAAATTCTACAATTTTAAATGGTTTATAAGTAGCTTCAAACTCAATTCCTTTATAAATTAAATTAATACCATTTACATTGTAAGATTCTCCATCTGCTCCAGTTATAGTATTTTGTGGCTGATTATTCCAACGTGTATAATATACATTAGCAGTACCATACAGTTTATTATACTTTGCACCATAACCTAATTCATAAGATTGCACTGTTTGAGGTTTTAAATCTTTTACTAATTCATTATTAAAGGTAAAAACATTTGTAAATTTTTGAGGAATTTGCATTGCACCAATATTTACAAATAAATTATGATGTTCATCTAAATTATAGTTAGCACCTCCTTTAACGGTATAGCCAATTTGATAAACCCAACCAGTTGTTGCAGTTCTAATTCCATCAGAATTTCTATCATACACATTTCCATTATAATTAATAATTGAGTTGTAAGAAACTGCATTATTAAATGTTGTATCTGCTAATACTAAATCTTTTGGTTTGTAATAATCAATTCTATTAAAACCAGAATATGAACCTGTACCAGTTATAAAAGCTACAAAATTGTCTTTTTTATATTCACCCTGTAAAAACAAACCTCCCCATTTAACAAATCCATCATAATTAGCGCCAATTATATCATCTTTCTTTTTCACAAAGTTTTGTTTGTTTAATGGATCAAGATTTGGATTTGCAACAGTACCTCCAGTACCTTCTACAAAATAATCACCACCCAATAAATTATAAACAGTTGTATTATGAAATCCTCTATAATATCTTAAATCCACGCCATAGGTTATCGTGAATAATGAATTTAGTTTTGTTGTTGCAGTTGAAAGTAGACCAAACCAATTATGGTTATTATTTTGACTCCTAATAATAGTTGAAGACTTAGTTTCTGTTAAACTAATTGTAGGATCAATAAAAGTAGAATTATTATCATATCTGGATTGTACCAAATAATAACCAGTAATAGTATCTCTACCAGGGGCATTTACAAAACTTGTTCCACCACCTTTACCATATGAAGCATATGCTACTGTAGAAAGATTTGTTTTTTCTGAAATTTTCCAAAAATGCGTTAAATTAATGAGAGGTTTATGGTAATAGTTTGTTCTATCGCTTATTGTAGAGCCATTTAATATTCCTTGGTCAGAGTTCCATCTCAAATCTCTATCACCTATAGTTGGAGTTGTAAATCGAGTGGTCGTTTTAATACTTTTAACAACTGAATCATAATTTATACCTAATTTCAAAGCCATATCTTTACTATAAACCGAAATTGGCATTTTTGTAGTGCGCTGTCCATGGGTTTGTGGAGCACCATTAACACCTAGAGTGATTACATGCCTTTGATTTGGCATATATTGTATTTTGGCAAAATATGAATAAGCATTTGTCCAAGTCTGTTCTGCCCAGCCATCACCAGTTTTATAAGTTCCTGCTAATGTAAAACCCCATTTATTATTAATTATACCAGAATTATAAGACATTGCCATTAAATTATGGCGATTATTACCCCATTCTTTTTTTACTATCATTTGTTGTTTTTGGTCAATTCCATTTGTAATAAAATTCATAGTACCACCAACTGAAGCAATAGCCAATTTTGATGCTCCTAAACCACGTTGAATTTGCATACTACGGGTAATATCCTTTAATCCATCCCAATTACTCCAAAAAACCTGTCCATTTTCCATATCATTTACAGGCACTCCATCAACCATAACGGCAATATTTCTTTGATCAAACCCCCTTAAAGTAACACGTGAATCTCCAGATCCACCACCGCTACTTGAAGCATAAGCTCCAGGTGTGCTGTTAGCAATCATACTAATGTCTTTTCCTCCAAGTTCTTCTTGAATTTTTGTTGCTGAAATAGAGCTAAAGGCAACAGGTGTTTCTCTAATTTGAGCCATATCAGCAACTACCTCAACTTGATCTAAAGTAGTACTTTCTAGTTTTACTTCAATTTTTTTATTGGCATTTAATTTTACTTTATCTTTATATGAACCATAACCAAGCATTGAAACAGTAATATTATAATCACCTTGCGGCAATTTTATTACAAAATTACCATCCAAATCCGTTAACGTTCCAACACCTGCCTTTGCTAAAATAGAAGCTCCAATTAAAGGTTCACTAGTTTCGGAATCCAAAACTTTACCCGATAAAGTAAACAAATTATCATCTTGAGATTTGATTACAAAAGAAGAGAATGCAAATAAAATAAATATGATTTTTTTTAACATAATATCTAAAATGTAAAAGGCTGAGTATTTCATCAGCCCTTTATGTTCTTACTAGATTATCTATAAATTATTGAATTATAATTTTTTCAGTTTTAGTTCCAATTTCATTTTTAACTATAGCATAATATACACCATTTGCTAAACCTAAATTTTTAACAACTAATGATTTTTCTTTAGCTATTGTTGAATACACAACTTGACCAATTGCATTAACAATATTAACACTTAATATATTTCTATCACTTACAAAAGCAATTTCACTTCCATTTGAAGGATTAGGGAAAACTTTTAAAAACACTGAATTTGCATTTTCTTTAACACTAACTGGCTTACAATCACAAGTATGAGAACCTAATTTTGACCAGTTATCTTTTGGTAAAGAATCCCATTGCAATGTAACATTGAATTCTGTAGGATTACTTTCAACGCCAAATTTAACATTAGCTTTACGTTGCAAAGAATGGTCTTTAGTCCACCATTTTCCCATACCAATTCCTCCAGTATAAGGTGCAATATCACTCCATGCTACACCACTTGGATCTTCTCCAATTCTTCCAAAAATATCTAAAATTTTATATGGAGATTTTCTAACAAAAACCATTGCATCATTTCCATTCATAAATGTAGGAGCTGGATATGCTCCATCAGTTTGTTGAGCAACAGCTAATAATGCAGGCGCGCATGCAGGTGAAGTTGAAGTTGTTCCAGATGTAACACCTACACCATTTGCAATAATAAAAGTACTATATGAGTTAATTGAACCAACTAAATCAGTACTATCAAAACCAGATGTTCCACCATTTGAATATCTTACCAATCGGTAGTTATTCAAATTAATTGTTGCACTAGTTGGATTATAAAATTCCATCGCCTTGCTATTTCCTGAACCTTCTACGTATTCAGAGATAAATAAATCAGAACAAGGTGTTGGTTGAGCTTTTCCAATTAACGAAGCTGTTAATAATGATAAACAAAGTAGAGTTTTTTTCATTTTTTTGTTTTTTAGATATGTTTTTAATTATGTTTTTTCTTAAAATTATAGCGGTTTAAGGCAGTTTCATTAGAATTAACTCAACTTCTTATAGGATGTTCACTAAAGTGTTACAAAAATAGGACATTTTAAGTTTATAACAAAAGATTGTGAATAAAATTGATGATTTGGTAATAATTAAATAATATAACAAGAAAATGTTAATTTTCTTAGAAAAACAATGAAAATATACCTATATAGATTTTATTGTATTTTTCTGAGTATAAAACGTAAACTGTAAACATTACTAAACTAAAAAAGCCCAGAATTACTTCTGGGCTTTGTAGTGAGTCCGCCAGCTGGCGGATGAACTCCTGTCTGCTAGCTAGCGGATATGAATCAGATGTTCTAACCAACCAATTTCCAAACGAATTCTCTACCCTTGGCCGACTTTAATTGCTTTTCTCTTTTCATTGCTTCTGATTTTTCAGGAAAAACCTCTGTATAAATTAATTTCCAGGGTCTATATTTCATGGTAAATCCTGTTTTACCAAGCTCATTATGAGATAATAAACGTTGGTCTATATCAGATGTATATCCTATATAGATTTTATTGTATTTTTCTGAGTATATAACGTAAACTGTAAACATTGCTAAACTAAAAAAGCCCAGAATTACTTCTGGGCTTTGTAGTGAGAAGGAGATTTGAACTCCTGACCTTCGGGTTATGAATCCGATGCTCTAACCAACTGAGCTACCTCACCAAATATTTTATTTTAAAGAACTTTGAACTCCTGTCCGCTAGTTAGCGGATATGAATCCGATTCCGCCAGTTGGCGGATACTCTCACCAAATATTTTATTTTAAAGAACTTTGAACTCCTGTCCGCTTGCTAGCGGATATGAAACCAATACTTTAACCAACTACACTTTCTCAACAAAATTAATTTTCAAAATAAAACCCTTTGATAAACAAAGGGTTTTATTTAGTGATCTTGTAGGGATTCGAACCCCAAACCTTCTCATCCGTAGTGAGATGCTCTATCCAGTTGAGCTACAAAACCAATCCAAAAAATTTGGAGTGCAAATATACATATTTTCCTTAACTTGCAAACATATTTTATTGAAATTTTTATGCAAAAAATAATTGAAGCAATTTGGGATAATCGTGAGCTTTTGAAAAAAGCTGAAAATCAGGATATAATAAGGAAAATAATTGACGAGCTCGATAAAGGAATTATTAGGGTAGCTCGACCTTTAGAAGATGGAAGTTGGCAGGTAAATGATTGGATAAAAAAGGCAGTAATACTTTATTTCCCTATTCAAAAAATGGAAACTATGGAACTAAAACCATTTGAATTTCATGATAAAATGGCCCTTAAAACGAATTTGGAAAGTGCAGGGATTAGAGCTGTACCTGGTTCTGTGCTTAGATATGGTAGTTACATTTCTAAAAATGTAATTACTATGCCAAGTTTTGTAAATATTGGAGCTTTTGTTGATGAAGGCACTATGGTTGATACTTGGGCAACTGTTGGTAGTTGTGCTCAAATTGGTAAGCACGTGCATTTAAGTGGTGGTGTAGGAATTGGTGGCGTTTTAGAACCTGTGCAAGCTGCGCCAGTAATTATTGAAGATAATTGTTTTATTGGTTCAAGGTGCATTGTTGTAGAAGGTGTAAGAGTTGGTAAAGAGGCAGTTTTGGGAGCTAACGTATGTTTAACCCAATCAACTAAAATTATTGATGTAACGGGAGAAACACCCATTGAAACTAAGGGTTATGTGCCAGAAAGAAGTGTGGTAATACCTGGTTCATACACCAAAACATTTCCAGCCGGAGAGTACCAAGTACCATGTGCATTAATTATTGGAAAACGCAAGGCTAGCACCGATTTAAAAACATCATTAAATGATGCGTTAAGAGAGCATAACGTAGCTGTATAAATATCTAAAATGGTGAAAATAGCATTTGACGCAAAAAGAGCATTTTTAAATAATAGTGGTTTGGGGAATTACTCGCGAACCATTATTAAATCATTGCATTTTTTTTACCCAAATGTTCAGCAAATACTATTTACTCCAAAAACAAATGAGGGTAATTTTGTTTCAGAAATATCAAAATTGCCTAATATTGAAATTAATAAACCAACCCAATTTATAGATTCCAAGTTTAAAAGCTATTGGCGTTCCTATTCAATTACAAAGCAATTAATAAAAAATAATGTTGATGTTTATCACGGTTTAAGTAATGAATTACCTATTAATATTAAGCAATTTAAGGGTAAAAAAATTGTAACAATACATGATCTTATATTTTTAAGGTATCCTCATCTTTATTCGTTTATAGATAGAACAATTTATAGAAAGAAATTTTATGCTGCTTGCAAAAATGCTGATGTAATTATTGCTATTAGCGAGGAAACTAAAAATGATATTATTGATTTTTTCAATATTTCTCCAGAAAAAATAAAAGTGGTTTACCAAAGTTGCGACGATGTTTATTATAAAACTAATAGTGAACAAGAAATTGAGGAAGTTGTTAATCAATTTAGTTTACCTGAAAATTATTTACTTTATGTTGGGACTATTGAAGAACGTAAGAATTTATTAACTATTATAAAATCTCTTAAAGAGGTTGATTCCTTAATTCCATTAGTGGTAATTGGAAAAAAAACTGATTATTACAAAACGGTATTAAACTATATTTCTGAAAATAAATTAAACAATAGAATTTTGTTTTTAGAGAATGTAAGCAATGAGCAACTACCTATAATTTATAAAAAAGCAGCTGTTTTTATTTATCCATCAATATTCGAAGGGTTTGGAATTCCAATTTTGGAAGCGCTTGTTTCTAAAACGCCTGTAATTACAAATAACAGTGGGTGTTTTCCTGAAGCAGGTGGTCCAAACACTATTTATGTTGATCCTTTAGATTCAAAAAAAATGGCACAAAAAATTAATCAATTATTGCAATCAGAAAGTTTAAGAAATGAAATTGCTGAACATGGATATATTTATGCTGAAAAATTTAAAAAAGAAATTATTGCCAAACAATTAATGAGTATTTATACTTCTTAATATTATTTTAAGCAACTCATAATAGCTAAATCGTAGCTATATAAACCAAAACCACTGATACTTCCTTTACAATGTTTCCCCAAATAAGATAGATGTCTATAATCTTCTCTAGCAAAAATATTACTAATGTGTACTTCTGTTACAGGTGTTTTAATACCAGCAACAGCATCTGCAATTGCTATTGAAGTATGAGTATAAGCGCCAGCATTTATAATAATTGCATCATAAGTAAATCCAATTTCGTGTAATTTATTAATTAACTCACCTTCTACATTACTTTGAAAATAAACCAAGCTACAATTAGAAAATTTGGTTTTTAAAGTTTCGAAATAATCTTCAAAAGATTGATTACCATAAATATCTTTTTCCCTAACTCCTAAAAGATTTAAATTTGGACCGTTGATTATAGCTATCTTTAACACTGAATTTAATTTTAGATAAAAATACTAAATAGTGTCGCTTTGGCAAACAAATATTAATGATTTTAAATACTATTTAAGTATAGAAAAATCTTTATCTCAAAATTCGGTAGTAAGTTATGAGGCCGATATTTTAAAGCTAGCTTCATTCATGCAAATGACTGCACCTTTAAAAAGACCAAGTGATGTAACTTTGCAAGACTTACAACAATTTTTAAAATACATTTCTGAATTTAATTTTACAGAAAGTACCCAATCTCGTATCATTTCTGGAATAAAACATTTTTACAAGTTTTTAATTCTAGAAAACTATTCAAATACTAATCCTGCAGAATTATTAGAAACTCCGCGTATTAGAAGAAAATTACCAACTTACTTAGAAGTTGAAGAAATTGATTTAATGCTTTCTAATATTGATAGAAGCACTCCCGAGGGTGAACGCAATATGGCCATGCTTGAAACCATGTATAGTTGTGGTTTGCGAGTAAGTGAGTTAATTTCATTAAAAATAAGTGATTTGCATTTTAATGATGAATTTATATCTGTTATTGGAAAAGGCGATAAACAAAGGCTCATACCAATAGGTTCAACTGCATTAAATTTAATTAAAAATTATTTAAATAATCATAGAGTACATATTTCAGTTAAAAAAAATCATGTAGATTCTTTATTTTTAAGTAAAAGAGGAACTTCAATAACAAGGCAAATGGTCTTTTATATTATTAAAGATTTAGCTGCTTTATCAGGAATAAAAAAAGAATTAAGTCCGCATACATTTAGGCATTCATTTGCGACCCATTTAGTAGAAGGCGGGGCCGATTTACGTGTAGTTCAAGAAATGTTAGGCCATCAAAGTATCACAACAACCGAAATTTATACACACCTCGATCAGCATTTTTTAAGGGAAAACATACAAAGTTTTCATCCTAGAAATAAGAGTAAATAAAAGTCTAACAAAAAGTTATTCCTATTTTACTTTTTTTCCTTAACGAAAAAAAGTAACAAAAAAAGTCAAGCCAAATCACCAAATCCGTTTTTCTTCACACATTCCACGCTTCAGATCCACCAGAAAAACTAGGATTTCGCACTGATTTGGCAAAATCAGCGCACCTGTGTATGTTAAACTTTATTTTAATGAAAGAATTCTATGAAATTTTATTCAAAACCATTATACTAATTTTGTCATATTCATTATTCATAAATATTCTAACAAAAAATCTTTTTAACATCTTTCTATAATTGCGGCAAAGCCCTGCCCTACTCCAATACACATTGTAGCTAAAGCATATTTTTTGTTTTGCAAATTTAATTCAATAGCAGCCGAATTTATAATACGTGCGCCACTCATTCCTAAAGGATGCCCTAAAGCAATTGCTCCACCATTTGGATTAATACGAGAATCTTTGTCATCTAATTTCCATAAACGTGTGCAACCTAAAGCTTGTGCTGCAAAAGCTTCATTTAATTCAATAATATCAATATCATTCCAAGTAAGACCTGCTTTTGCTAAGGCTTTGTTTGCGGCTTCAACTGGCCCTAAACCCATAATTCGTGGTTCAACACCAACTACTGCACTACTTACAATACGAGCTAATGGTTTTAAATTATAGGCTTTAATTGATTTTTCACCAGCTAATAAAATTGCTGCTGCGCCATCGTTAAGTCCAGATGCATTTCCAGCTGTTACTGTTCCCTCTTTTCTAAATGATGGTTTAAGTTTTTGTAAGCCTTCTAATGTTGTATTTGGTTTAGCAAATTCATCGGTTTTAAATACCAAAGCATCTCCTTTTTTTTGTGTAATTTCAATTGGCGCTATTTCTTTTTCAAAACGACCAGAAGCTATTGCTTTTGCTGCTTTTTGTTGACTCCAAAGTGCAAATGCATCTTGATCTTCTCTGCTAATTTTATACATTTCTGCCACATTTTCAGCAGTTTCGCCCATTGCATCTACTCCAAATTGTTCTTTCATTTTTGGATTAATAAAACGCCATCCAAAACTTGAATCAAATAATTGTTGGTCTCTTCCAAATGCAGAGCTTGCTTTGCCCATTACTAAAGGTCCACGGGTCATATTTTCTACACCAGAAGCTATCATTAAATCGGAGTCGCCAGTTTGTATATACCTAGCAGCATCAACCGTTGCTCCTAAACCAGAAGCGCAAAGGCGATTTATAGTTTGGCCAGGAACTGTTATTGGCAAACCAGCCATTAAACTAGCCATACGAGCAACATTTCTATTGTCTTCGCCGGCTTGGTTTGCGCAACCCATTATTACATCACCAACTTCGTTCCAATTAACACTTGGATTATTTTTCATTAGCTCTTTTAAAACAAAAGTTGCTAAATCGTCGGTTCTAATTGTAGATAAAGTACCACCAAAATTTCCTATTGCGGTTCTAACTCCATTAATGATATAAGCTTGTTGCATAATTAAATTGTTATAATTTGGGTACAAAAATATTCAAATTGTTGTTACTTACTCATTAAAAGGCACATTTTAATAATTTTAGAGTCTTACATATAATAAACCGTTAATAATTTCGTTTCTTTGTAACTGTATTACAGCTATTTAGTTAAATTTTATTTGAAAAAAACACTATTATATTTATTCATTTTATTGAATGTATGTTTTAATAAGCATGCACGAGCTCAAGTAAATGCGCCATCATTAAGATGTTTATCTGTAAATACATTGGGTAATATTACCTTAAACTGGGTAATTCCGCCAGATCCATTGGGTTTATTTACAAGGTATGAAATTTATACTGCCCCTATTTCTTCTGGTCCTTTTACATTAGTTACAAGTATTAATACTTATACTCAAAACACCTATTTGCACGTTACTGGTGCAGGAAATGTACAATCACAGTATTATTATATTAAAACTATTTATAGTGGTGTAAGTTCGTCACTACCATCTGATACATTGCGCTCTATTTTTGTTAATTTAGTTAATCCAGGTGGTCAGGCTATTTTAAACTGGAACGCAACACGAACTCCTTTATTAGCCACAGCCTCAAATTCATATATTGTAGAAAGACAAGATCCAAGTTTGGCTTGGACCACCTTATATAATGGCACAAGTCAAATTTATAAAGATGATAGCATTTCTATTTGTGATATATTTTACAATTATAAAGTAACAACCTCAGACGCTATGGGTTGCACATCACAATCAAACATTGATGGTGACTTATTTCATGATTTAACGCCACCCGAAATTCCAATTTTAGATTCAGTAAGTGTAAATGCCTTAGGTTTAGCCACATTGGGCTGGGAACCATCAAAAGCGGCAGATTGTATTGGTTATCATGTATTTAAATTTACAGGAGTTTGGTCGTTTGTGGCGGATGTAGTAGGCAGGTTCAATACTTCTTACACCAATCCAACTTCAACTGCAAGTACAGGTTCAGAAAAATATTGCATACTTGCTTATGATAGTTGTAATAACTTGGGTTTACAAAGTATAGTAAATACTACCGAACAAAACACTCTATTTTTAACCGCAAAGTATGATTTATGTTCGAGAAGTGCTTTATTAACTTGGAATACTTACGATCATATGCTAAACGGCTTTTTAGAATATGATATTTACTGTTCAATAAACGGTGGAGTTGCAAGTGTTATTAATACATTAACAAGTACAAATTACACTCATTCTTCGTTAAACCCTAGTGATAACTACTGTTATTTTATTAGAGTAAGAAATAGCGATAAGAGTATTTCAGCAATTTCGAACCAAGCATGTGTGTTTGCAAAAGCGCCAAGTGGACCAAGTTATGTTTATTTAAAATCTGTAAATGTGAATTTAAATAAACAAATAGAAGTTAGTTATACAATTGATAATACTAAAGTATATAAAGGCGCTACCATTTTTAAATCGGTTGATGGAATTACTTTTAACCAAATTGGATATCAAGCTTATTCCACTAGCACTTTGCAGGTATTTATAGATACTGATGTAAACACATCTGAAAAACCTTATTACTATAAAATTCAAATATCAGATAGCTGCGGAAACCCAAGCTTAATAAGCAATACATCTAAATCTATTTTATTACATGTAAGTAATGACAACAGTAATATATTTTATAATACCTTAACTTGGGATGATTATTCAACTTGGTTAGGCAGTGTGAATTCGTATAATATTTACAGAGCAATAAATGGGACTTTTGAACCGACTCCTATTGCAAATGTTTCATCGGGTACTAAGACTTATACCGATGATGTACAAGATTTTTCGAGTGATCAAGGTAAATTTTCATACTATGTTGAGGCTGTTGAAGGTGCTGGAAATATTTATGGATTTATAGATAAAGCAAATTCTAATGTTGCTGATGCTTATGTTGAGGCAGAAATATTTGTACCAAATGCCTTTGCTCCAAAAGGAATAAATAAAATATGGTTACCAATTGCACAATATGTAGAAAAAACTGATTACAGAGTAACTGTATTTGACCGCTGGGGCACAAGAGTTTTTGAAACAAACAGCGATACACAAGGTTGGGACGGAAAAAATACAACTGACGATGTGTTTATTTATTTAATTGAATATAAAAACGCAAGAGGCGAATATATTCAAATTAAAGGCCATTTAAATTTGGTTAGGTAATAGAAATGAAAACCCATTTTATATGGCTGTTAACCTTTGCCTCATTCTACTGTTTTGGGCAGCAAACAAAAGTAGATTCTTTATAAATTTAATAACTGCAACTCATTTTTAACAAGGCCGTCATTGAAGCACTAATTTAAATTAACCACAAACAATTACTAGGAAAGTATATATTTGTATTGTAAAACAATTATCAATAACTAACACATTATTAACTTCGCTATTTCAACCGCACAAAATCTTGCGGAGCTAGTTGAGAAACAAAAATAAATTATAATTTCACCAAAAAAGGAAAAGAAATAATATCAACATGGGAACTAGAATTAAAAAAATAATTTTAATTGTTCTAGCTTTATTATTTATCAGCTTTATTCAAAGTTGCGAGCAAATAGATTCTAATAAATCTTATATAGAACTTATAGAATTAATAAAAACAAATAATAAATGTATACATGTTTCAAATAAAAGTATAATAAGTATATCTTCGAACAACACTACTATTAAATTGCAGATTAAATTATTTGAAGAATTTGACGATAATGTTTACAACTATTTTGGATCATTCTGTTGCGCCTTTATTTTTAAGCTGGAAAATGGGAAGAATAATTTTTTTGATGCTGATACTATCAAAATTTTTCAAATAAAAAATTGGAAAGATAAAGACTTTATATATAAATACAATACTCAGAGCATTGACTCTTTAAATTCCAAGATTAGTAAGCTGAATAAAAAAATTAAATCATTTCCTTCAAGTAAGTTTTACTTCGACGAAACAAAAATACATGCAATAGTAGCTAAATTAAATAATGATAATAATAATGCATATGATGAATTGAAAATAATTGAAATGATAAAAAATTATTACTTAATATCACTGAATAAAATTATTTTGGACTCAATAAGCCAGTCGTTACAAAATCAATAACAAAAATTCATTAAATCCAAAATATTAAAACTTTTATTTATAATTATATTTATATCAAACAAAAACACACAAATCTATCCTTGAATTTGGATTCATGGATTAAAGAAAAGGCAAAATAACCATAAGAAAATACTCCTATTTTCTTCTAACAAGCCTTGATCGTGTTGTAGGAGGGTTATACCTTACAATTTCCATATTCAATTTATCTGATAAATATTGAGCAATTTTCTTAGTGTCATCTAAACTCATAGTATATTTTATAAATATTTTTTTAGTATGAGTCTTATTTAAGAGTAATAATTTAAAAGATTTATATTCATAATCAATCGTATCGCCATGAAAACCTGAAAGGCTTGAGTTTGAATTTGGAGCAGGATTTTCAATAATGGGTTGACTTAGTATAACAGCATGATAGGTAATAAAACAATACTCTTCATATGATTTCCAACGTCCAATCTTAAACCCAAAAATGGTATAATATTCTCTATATTTTTTTAAATCGGTTTTAAAATCAAATCCTGTAAAACAAACCGACATTACTAACAAAGCCAATGCAAAAGGATAAAGAATAACAAATCCACCAATTGAAAAGTATAAAGAAATTACACCCAGTATGAAAAATACCACAGCATTAAAAACACTTCTAAATAGTCCTTTAGAAATACTTATCATAATTTAAAATTTTTTTATTTCGTAAACAACCTCGACTTTAACTTTGTATAAATATCATGCACACAACTTAACAAAATTGCATTAAAATATCGAATAATTGATTATTTAGAAAAAAAATATTTTCTTAGAGAATATTTCGCTTTACATTCAAAATATAGTTGCTAGGTTTCTTGAGGTATAGCGGATCATAACCATAACTGTTAAAATCCATCGATAAAACAAGGTTTTAATAAGGTTAAAAAACAATAAATTCACTCAATATTTTAGTATATTAGCCATGTAAAAAAAATAAAGAATGAAAATTTTAGTTACTGGTGGTGCAGGAAATGTGGGAGGCGCTTTAGTTCAAAAATTAATTGAAGACAAAAATAATTTTGTTATTGTAGTTGATAATTTATCTACTGGATATTTATCAAAATTACCGAGTAATGATTTTACTAATTGGAAATTCATAAAGGCCGATGTAAATAATTACAATGAAATTTCATCAATTATCCAATCTCATAATTTTGATTATGTGTTCCACTTTGCAGCTGTTGTTGGTGTTATACGCACACAAGAAAACCCTGTGAGTGTTTTAGATGATATTTCTGGTATTAAACATATTTTAGATTTATCGAAAAACTCAACGGTTAAACATGTTTATTTTTCATCCTCTTCAGAAGTTTATGGAGAACCAGTTGAACTTCCACAGCATGAGCACAGGACGCCATTAAATTCTAGAGTTCCATACGCTGTTGTGAAAAATGTGGGTGAATGTTTTTTTAGAAGTTACCAGCAAGAATTTGGTTTACCATATACAATATTCAGATTTTTTAATACCTACGGACCAAACCAAAGCACTGATTTTGTTGTTTCAAAATTTTTAGCAGCTGCCTTAAAAAATCAAGATATCACTATATATGGAGATGGCTCTCAAACTAGAACCTTTACTTATGTAGATGATACTGTAGATACTTGTATTACCATTATGAATAAACAACTTTTAGTAAATGATGTTGTAAATATTGGTAGTGATAAATTAATGTCGGTTTTAGAATTAGCGCAATTGGTTATTAAAATGGCTAATAGTAAATCTAAGATTATTCATTTAGAACCTTTAAAAGAAGGTGATATGACGCGCAGACAACCCGATAATAGCAAAATGAAAAGTATTTTAGGTCGTGATTTAATAAGTATTGAAGAAGGGATTAAAAGAATGATGACAAATGAGAAATACTTAAAATCTATTGGCATATAATTTAATTTAAAACATTACTAAAAAATATGTGTGGAATTGCAGGAATAGTAGGCTTAAATCTTAATAATGGAATTAAAGCTGATAGTGCAATTCAAAAAATGACAGATGACATTGCTCACCGAGGTCCTAATTCGCAAGGAATTTGGCATGATGACAATTGTTATTTAGGGCATAGACGTTTATCTATTATAGATTTATCAGAAGCAGGAAACCAGCCCTTTGTGTCGCAAGATGGCAGGTACATTATGGTTTACAATGGTGAATTGTACAACTATAAAGATTTAAAGTTTTCATTACAACGTTCAGAATTTGGGACATCGCAATTACCTTACTTTTTTAAAACTAATACTGATACCGAAGTTATTCTAGCATCTTATTTGCGCTGGGGAAAAGAATGTGTAAACTACTTTAATGGTATGTTTGCCTTTGCTATTTGGGATACAAAAGAACAACAACTTTTTATAGCTCGCGATAGAATGGGAATTAAACCACTCTATTATCAATTTAAAAATAACACATTATTATTTGCATCAGAAATAAGGGCACTATTAAAATCAGATTTAATAGAAAAAAAACTGAATCAAAAATCGGTTGCTGAGTATATTCAATACACAACAGTGCATGCACCCAATACCATTTTGCAAGATGTGAATATGCTACTTCCTGCACATACTATTGAATTTAATACACAAACAAATGCATTTAATATTAGTTCTTATTGGAACATTGCAAAATTCGCAAAATCAAAAGAAGAGCTAACGTATAAAGAAACAACTGAAAAAGTAAATGAATTACTCACACAAGCTGTTGAACGACGCCTAGTAGCAGATGTTCCATTTGGCACATTTTTGTCGGGAGGAATTGATAGTAGTGCCATTGTGGGATTAATGAGTAAAGTTTCTACAGATAAAATTCAAACGTTTAATATTAGTTTTGATGAAAGTGAATTTTCGGAAGCTAAATATGCCCAGGTAATTGCTAAAAAATTCAATACACAACATCACGAAATTAAATTAAGTCCTGATGATTTTTTAAAACAATTACCAGAAGCTCTTAATGCAATAGATCATCCAAGTGGCGATGGCCCAAATAGTTATATAGTTTCTAAAGCAACAAAAAATGCTGGTATCACCATGGCATTATCGGGATTAGGAGGTGATGAATTATTTGCAGGTTACGATATTTTTAAACGATTTATAGAATTAGAAAAAAAAGCATGGCTTAATGCTATACCTGCAAAAAGTATTGCCGGAAAGCTTTTAGCTGCTAAGAAAAAATCTATACAAGGCGATAAAACTTCTGAAATTTTAAATCTTGATACTATTAATGGATTTACCGCCTACCCTACAAACCGCAAATTATTTAATCAATCTGATTATAAATCATTACTAAAAAAACAATATAACGATTCGGCGTTTATACAGCAGATTATAAAAAATTGTGAAACAGATAAAACTCATAAATTGAGCCGAGTATCATTATTTGAAATAAAAACATACATGCAAAATATTTTATTGCGCGATGCAGATCAAATGAGTATGGCCGTTGCTTTAGAAGTGAGAGTTCCATTTTTAGATTATAAGTTAGTAGAATTTGCATTGAGTATAAAAGATGATTATAAATACCCACATACTTCTAAAAAGCTATTAGTTGATGCATTAGGAGATTTATTACCATCAGAAATTGTAAACCGACCAAAGATGGGCTTTGTTCTACCTTGGAAAAACTGGTTAAAAGACGATTTAAAAGAATTTTGTGAAGAGAATATAGCGCAACTTTCGAAATTAAGTTTTGTAAACAGAGATGCAGTATTACTTGTATGGAATCGTTTTTTAAATAACGACCCAAAAATAACTTGGAGCCGTGTTTGGCATTTAGTAGTATTAAACAATTGGATAAAAACTAACCATATTGAGTGCTAAAAAAAACATATTAATAATTTGCGATTGGTTTTTACCTGGCTATATGGCAGGTGGTCCTATACAATCAGTTGCAACACTAACAAAAGAATTAGGTAATGATTTTAATTTTAAAATTATTACAACAGATAGAGATTTTAAAACTGATAAGGCATACGACACTATAGTTGCTAATAAATGGACACGATTTGAAGAAAGAGATGTATTTTATATTAGTCCTGAAAACATTACTGAAGCCTACATTTTAGAAATTGTAAAACAAACGCCACACGATGTTATATACTTAAACAGTTTATACTCAAAATTTTTCAGTATTATACCATTACAATGGAAACGAAAAAAAATTATTGATTCAAAAATAATTTTAGCTCCCCGTGGCATGCTTGGAGATGGAGCATTGGCGATTAAGCCCGTAAAAAAAAGATTATTTATTTTTTATGCTAAATGCATTGGATTGGTAAAAGGTATTACATGGCAATCAACATCAGCACAAGAAACTAAGGAAATAAAAAAGAGAATTGGAAATGATGCTTCAATTGTTGAGATTTCTAATTTACCAAATAGCGCAAAGGAAATAAAAACAATACTAAAAAATGAAAACACATTAAAACTGTGTTTCATTTCTCGGATTTCGGAAAAGAAGAATTTAAATTATGCCATAGAGGTTTTAAAAACAATTTCAAATTATAAAATTGAATTAGATGTTTTTGGGCCTATAGAAGATGCTAACTATTGGGAAACTTGTAAAACTAATGCTAAAGGACTACCACAAAATATCACCTTTAATTATAAAGGCATTTTAAAACCACATGAAATTGGAAGTACGGTACAAAATTATCATGCATTATTTTTACCAACTTTAAACGAAAATTATGGTCATATCATTGTAGAAACATTGCAACATGGTAGAATGGTAATATTATCAGACCAAACGCCATGGAGAGAACTTTCATCTGAACATGTTGGATATGATATTTCGTTAGATAATAGTAATGAATTTAAGAAAGCAATAGAAGAATTGTGTTTATTAAATCAAACGCAATTTGATGAACAATCAACATCTTGTATTAACTATATTAAACAAAAACTAAATGTTGATGTTATAAAAAATCAATACATTAATCTTTTTAATAAATGAATTACTTTATAACTGGGATTGGAACCAATGTTGGCAAAACCATTGTATCTGCAATAATTACCGAAGCATTGCAGGCAGATTATTGGAAACCTATACAAAGTGGTACTATAGAAGGCAAAGATTCTGAAACTATTAAAGATTTAATTAGTAATACCAAAACAGTAATTCACCCCGAAGCTTATTTACTTGAAGCACCATTATCACCCCATTTTGCAGCTAGTAAAGAAGGTGTAAATATTGATTTACAAAACATAAAAAAACCTTCAACCCAAAAACATTTAATTATTGAAGGTGCAGGAGGAATTTTAGTTCCAATTAACAATAAAGAATTTGTAATTGATATTGCAAAAGCTATTGATTGTGAAATTATTTTAGTAATTAGTAATTACTTAGGATGTATTAATCATTCGTTATTATCAATACAGTATTTATTATTTCAAAATTATAAAATACACAGTATTATATTTAATGGCAGTTTTGAAAACGAAGTGAAAAATGCGATTATTAATTATTGTCCTTCTGTTAAATACTATGATATACCTGGTATTGAAACTTTAACGAAAGAAAACATAAAATCAATTGCCATTGATTTAGAGTTTAATTAATAAATCCCCCAATTCAATTTGTTTTTTTAAATCTGCTATTAAGCTTAGATAATTTAATTCAAAATTTTTAACATGAGTATTTATTGCATGCTGAGAATTATCAGGGTAGTTCATTATTTTATCAGCCTCAACAAAATCATACAAAAGTTTTTTTTGATTTCTTCCATCCATAAAAAACATAGGAGATTTCTCCAATGGGAAATAGCTTAAATATTCATAAGGTAATTTATTATATGTAGAGAATAAAACCTTTTCGCCAATTGGCTCAAAAATATAAAATATAGCAGTGTATTCACCAACAGTTCTTAATAATGCAAATTTGTTTTGAGTTAACCTATCTACAATTTCTTGCAATTGTGGTAAAACATTTACAAAAACTCCAAAACTATTTATATCTTCATTAATTCTCAGGGGCAATTCATCAAAAATAATATATATTTCATGTAAATCAGCCTTCCAAGTTGTAGGAGATTTCATATAAGTCTCAATACTAATTAAAGAATTTGGTAACTCATCAAAATCTTCGTTAAAATCATAAACACATAATTCTAATCCCATAAGAAACTATTTTTTCTTAAATAATTTATAATACTT
>ERZ724520.601-NODE-601-length-18960-cov-13.991854_pt1 | contig 18960 bp, 16 predicted proteins | sample MGYA00376053_ERZ724520 | MGnify/ENA primary metagenome ERZ724520 (study PRJEB28724, sample SAMN07190886) | activated sludge metagenome | isolation source: activated sludge of sewage treatment plant in Hong Hong | place: USA: Christiansburg, Virginia | collected...
AGCCTCTAGCCTCTAGCCTCTAGCCTCTAGCCTCTAGCCTCTAGCCTCTAGCCTCTAGCCTCATGACGACTAGGGCGCCAAACTGACCAGTCATCTAGTTTTGCGCTAGCGTTCACGTGACAGAGAGGGGGTGTTCCTGTTATTAATTGGCCGTATGCCCAATTAATCTAAGTGCATCTATAGATGAAGTGTCCCCTAACGACAGTTCGTGGCCGAGGCCGTCCGGCGCGTGCCGACACGGTAATGGCGCGCGAGGCCATTTTGCACCAGGCATTCTTGGCGTTTGCCCGGCAAGGTTATGACGGCGTGTCACAACGGCAGCTGGCCACCGAATGCGGGGTCAGTGACAGCCTGCTGCATCACCATTTTGGCAGTAAGCAGGGGCTTTGGCAGGAGGCGGCTGATAGCGAATTTGCGCCACTGGTGGCTCGATTGCAGGATCAGCTCGAGATGTTGGCCAGTCAGGGCGATGCAGCCAATACATTACGCCAGAATTTGCCGCTGGCACTTAAGTTAATGATGACTAATCCGGCTGTTCTTCAGTTTCTCTTTCGTGAGGGTGAAGGTGACAGTGAGCGCAGTGAGTACCTGCGGGCCACCTATGTACGCCCTTATCTGGCGCGCCTAGACGAATTATTTACTCAGGGTGTGGCGGCCGGTCAGTTGCGGCCTCTGCAAGCCGTTATCCGCCATGCGTTGGTTCTGGGCACTATGCGCTCGCTGGTCATTCCCGGTGTGCTACAGGCTGAGTTATCGCCGCATCTGAGCAGCCCGGATGCGTTGTCTAACTATATCGACGAAGTGGCATCCACACTGTATGCCGGATTCAGTCACACATCATTTCAATCTATGCCATCTGATTCAGGAGACCAGGCATGAAAACTCGCTTTCAACTGACCACAGGACTTTTGTTGTTGGGCTCTAGCCTGCTGCTGACGGCTTGTGACAAAGCGCCGCCCCCTGCCGAAAAGCCGCGCCCGGTTAAGCTGATAACCATTGGTGCGGCGTCCGTCCAAGGTCAGATAGAGTTGGCGGGTGAGGTGCAGGCGCATACCGAATCGGTTCTAGGCTTCCGGGTGCCGGGCAAGATCATTGCGCGACAGGTAGAGGCCGGCCAGCGCGTTCGTAAGGGTCAGGCTCTGGCGCAGTTGGACCCACGGGATTATGCCTTGGCGCAATCGTCGGCAGGGTCTCAGGTAGTGGCGGCGCAGGCAGATTTGGATGTGGCGAAAGCGGAATACCGCCGTTATGAAGAGCTGCGTACAAAGAACTTTGTTTCTGAGCTGGATCTCGAGCGGAAGCGAGTTGCTGCTGCCGCCGCGGAAGCGCGTTTGGCGGGGGTAAAAAGTGGGGCCTCGCTGGAGGATAATCGCCTTGCAGATGCGGTCCTCAGGGCCGATGCCGATGGCGTTATTACCGGCGTTCTGGCCGATACAGGCGAAGTGGTAGAGGCAGGCCAGCCGGTAGTGAGGCTGGCGTTGGATGGGGCGCGTGAAATTGCCGTTGAGTTTCCCGAAGATCGCACACCGCTTGCCCGTATTGGTCGCGCGGAGGTGACGTTATGGGCACAGCCGGGGGTGAAATATCCGGCAAAGTTACGGGAGTTAGCGGCAGCGGCAGACCCGGTGACTCGAACTTTCCGGGCGCGTTACAGCGTACAGGCCCCGGCAGGTGCCTTAGCACTGGGGCAGTCGGCCACCTTACGGCTAGTGCTTCCGGCCCAGAAGGGCGGTGCCCGCCTGCCGACCACGGCTCTCATCCAAGATCATGGTCAGACCAAGGTGTGGCAGTTCGATCCCGCCACAGGTGCGCTCAAGGGCGTTCCGGTGAAGGTGGCAACAATTGATGGCAATGAAGTCATTGTGGCGGGGCTGGTATCCGGCGCGCAGATAGTGGTGGCCGGGGTGCACGTGCTGAGCGAAGGCCAGAAGGTCCGCCCGCTTGTGACGGATAGCAAGTGATGTCAGTTCAGATGCGAGTCCACGTGCATATTCAAGTGCTTGCCGGAGTGTTGTCGTGAGCCAGCGAAATCAAGAGCGTTTTAATCTTTCCCGGATTGCCATTCAGCATCCGGCGATCACAGGGTATCTGCTGGTTGTCTTGATACTGGCGGGCATCGCTGCCTATTTCCAGTTAGGCCAAGATGAAGATCCCCCCTTCACTTTCCGCGCCATGGTGGTGCAGGCGTATTGGCCTGGCGCCACGGCAATGCAAATGTCGGAGCAAGTCACCGATCGACTTGAAAAAACGCTGCAAGAAGTCCCGTACATGGACAAAATTCGCAGCTACTCCAAGCCGGGTGAGACCACCATTATTGTTGAGCTAAAGGATTCGGCCCCTCCACATGAAGTACCGAATGTCTGGTACACCATTCGCAAAAAAATTGGCGATATGCGCGGGCAGTTGCCACAAGGTGTAAAGGGTCCTTTTTTTAATGACGAGTTTGGTGATGTATTCGGCGTCATTTATGCCGTATCGGCAGAAGGGTTCAGCTATGCAGAGCTGAAGGAGTATGCCGACTTTGTGCGCCAGGAGTTATTGCGTGTGCCAGGCGTGGCAAAGGTTGAGCAATATGGCGTGCAAGAAGAACGCATCTATGTGGAAATGTCACAGAAAAAACTGGCGCGCATGGGGCTTGATATCCGCGAAGTGATTGCTGCCATTAATGCACAAAATGCGGTGGAATATTCTGGAGTACTGCGCACGCCTGGCGACGATATACAAATTCGTATTACTGGCCAGTTAGATGCGGTCGAAGACTTGCGGGCTTTACCCTTGCGGTTTAATGGTCGCAACTTTCGTCTGGGTGACATCGCCCGTATTGAGCGTGGCTATCAGGACCCTCCTGCACCGAAAGTACGCCATGATGGCCGTGAAGTGATTGCACTGGGTATCTCCATGGCGCGCGGTGGTGACATTATTAAGTTAGGTGAAAACCTGACAGTAGCGAGTAATCGCTTGCGCAATGAATTACCCGCTGGCGTCGAGCTGGCGCAAGTACAGGATCAACCTAAGTCGGTTTCACTTTCTGTGCATGAGTTTTTGCGTGTACTTGCAGAAGCATTAATTATCGTAATGGCGGTAAGTTTTCTCGCGTTGGGACTGCATCGCAACCCATGGCGTATCGATATGCGTCCAGGTTTAGTCGTCGCACTTTCTATTCCTACGGTACTGGCCATTACTTTTTTGGTGATGGAGCGCTGGAGTATTGACCTGCACAAGATTTCGCTCGGCTCGCTGATTATTGCGTTGGGCCTGCTGGTGGACGACGCCATTATTATTGTGGAAATGATGGTGCGAAAGCTTGAAGAAGGCTATGACCGACTCAAAGCCAGTACCTACGCCTATACCGCGACAGCAATGCCCATGTTAACTGGCACGCTTATTACGGCGGCGGGGTTCTTGCCCATTGGTTTGGCTAATTCGGCGGTGGGTGAATACACCTTTGCCATTTTTGCGGTGACTTCAACCGCGTTAATCGTGTCATGGTTTGTTTCGGTGTATTTTGTACCTTACTTGGGCTACCGCTTGCTAAAAGAGCATCCCGCTGGAAGTGGAACGACGCATGATGTGTTTGATGCCCCTTTTTATGTGCGTGTTCGCAATACAGTAGATTGGTGTGTTGAGCATCGCTGGATTACGCTGGGTGCGACAGTAGGAGTGCTACTGTTGGGTATTGTTGGTATGCAGTTTGTGGAAAAACAGTTTTTTCCGGACTCTAATCGGCCTGAAATTCTAGTGGATCTTTGGCAGCCGGAAGGCGCCTCTATTGCCAGTACCGATGATCTTGCCCGCCGTGTTGAAAAGCGCATTATGACGCTGCCGGACGCAGGTTCAGTCACCACGTTTGTGGGCCAAGGCGTGCCACGCTTTTATCTGTCGCTTGATCAGATTTTTCCGCAGAACAACGTTGCCCAGATGATTCTTGTGCCCGGCTCATTCGAAGCACGTGAGCGTATCCGCCATTCACTGCCAGATATATTGCATCAAGAGTTTCCGGAGGTGCGCGCGCGCGTGAGGCTGCTGCCTAATGGGCCGCCTGCATCATATCCAGTGATGTTCCGCGTGCTCGGCGATGATCCAGTCAGACTGCGTATATTGGCCGATAAGGTACGAGCCATTGTCGAGGCCGATCCGGATGCGCGCGGCATGAATGATAATTGGGCCGAGCAAGTTAAGGCGCTCAACCTAGAAGTGGACCAGACCCGTGCGCGTGCCTTGGGAGTGTCGACGCAAACGGTGGCAACAGCGGGGCAAACCATTCTTTCTGGATTGCCGATTGGCCAATACCGTGAAGAGAATGAACAGATTCATATTGTTCTGCGCCAGCCGGCCGAAGAGCGCTCAACAATGACTGCGCTCACAGGAGCCTATCTGCCCACGGCCAGCGGCCAGTCGATTCCTATTTCACAGGTGGCGCGACCAGAGTTTGTCTGGGAACCCGGCGTGGTGTGGCGGCAGAACCGCCAGTTTGCCATTACCGTGCAGGCTGACGTAAAAGAGGGTACTCAGGGCGCGACGGTGGCACTGCGAATTAATCAGAAGTTGGAAAAATTACGTGCCGATATGGAGCCTGGCTATCATATCGAACTGGCCGGTACCGCTGCAGACTCAGCAAAGGGAACCGCCTCTATTACTGCCAATGTGCCGTTAATGTTGTTTATTATTTTTACGTTGCTGATGTTGCAGCTGCGCAGTTTTTCACGTGCGATGTTGGTCTTTCTCACCGGCCCGTTGGGTATTATTGGTGCCGTTATGATGATGCTGATGACAGGACGTCCCATGGGCTTTGTGGCGACGCTCGGTATTATTGCGTTGAACGGTATGATTATTCGTAACTCGGTTATTCTGATTGATCAAATCGAGCAGGATATTGCACAAGGTGTCGATCGTTGGACGGCGATAGTGGGAGCGGCTGTACGCCGTTTTCGCCCAATTATGTTAACCGCAGCGGCGGCAGTGCTGGCGATGATTCCACTGGTATCCAGTACTTTCTGGGGGCCGATGGCGGTGGCTATCATGGGCGGGCTTATTGTCGCGACGGCGTTGACGTTGCTCAGTTTGCCGGCCATGTATGCCGCATGGTTCCGTGTACGGCGTCACTGACACGTCATGATTGGTATCTGAACGGCCTGCAGTGGTAAGCATTGCAGGCCTTTTTTATTTTTGGTGTGTGTGCATGGTTATAGTGTGCCGACCCTGTCACAAATTGCGATAAACCGACGTTAAATGTCAGCTGGTCGACATTTTTCTTGAAGTGCAGTTTCTAGAATGGCTTTCGTAGCAGTCTGTTCTGGAGATCATCATGTCGGTCCGTTTTTTATTTCCCGCGTTGCTGGCTCCTCTGCTGATGCCGTTGACCGGCTGTGGTGAAAAAGCGGTAATGCAAGCCCCGGTTGTTTCTACCGCTGCAGTTGTGCGCGACGGAAGTTTGATGACGCCTGGGCGCCCACAGCTGGCGCGCTTACCAGAGACGGTGCCCGCGGCCACTCTGCAACCGGTAACATGGAATATGTGGTGGGGCGAAAATGCCAGTCAGTGGAAGGTCTATGTAAATGGGGCGCTTGCAGAATCTGGCACGTTGTTGCGTCAGTCTCCTAAGGCGCAGCAGGTAACGACTGAGTTGACCTTGGGTGAGGCAGGCTTGGCGGAGATCAAAGTAGTGCTGTGCAATGATTTTGGCTGTACAGAAAGTGAGCCGGCCGTCGTGATGGTAGGCAATGGCTAAGCACTAATCGGCTCCATAAAAAACGCCCGGGCAATGCCGGGCGTTTTTTATGGAGCTATAACGTATTGTCAGGCCAGCATGACCATGCCGATGTACGTCATGGCGCCGGCCATATAGCCCAAGAAAGCCAAGAAACTGATTTTCTTTAGGTACCACATGAAATCGATCTTCTCCATGCCCATGGCGGCCACGCCAGCGGCCGAGCCAATAATCAGGCAGCTACCGCCGGTACCGGCGCAATAGGCCAGCATTTCCCAGAACTTGCCATCCTGCACAAAAAACTTGAGCCACTCATACTGATCACCGGATGCCGCAAGTGCTTCAGGAGATACCAGCGGATACATTTTCATGGCGCCTGCCACGAGCGGCACGTTATCAACCATGGCGGACAGTAGGCCAATGGCGATATTAATGAGGTAAATATTGCCCAAGCTATCTTTGAGTGCCAGTGCAGCGGCCGTCAAATGCCCCGCCGTGGCGAGACTGGAAACCGCCAGCAGGATGCCAAGGAAAAATAGCACGCTCGGCGTATCAACACGACGCAGCACGCCTACGACGGAAAGCGGATTCTTATCTTCATCATTTTTTCCACGATGAATCATTTCAGTCACTATCCACAGTATCGCCAAGCCTAGCAGGATGCCCATATAAGGAGGCAGGTGAGTCACTGTCTTGAATACGGGTACAAAGAGCAGTGCGCCGATACCCAGTGCAAAAACGAGCTTGCGTTCAAACGGAGTCGTTGGGCTGGTGTGCCCCTCATCACTCGCGTGTTTCTCCGGACGCGGTGTATCTCCTTTGAGCTGCATGCTCAGCACCGAGAGCGGTACAAGCAAGCACACCAAGCTAGGCAGGAACAATTGGCTGATGATGCCGCCTGTGGAAATCTGGTTGCCGATCCAGAGCATGGTGGTGGTGACGTCGCCGATTGGTGACCATGCACCGCCAGCGTTGGCGGCAATAACCACAATGCCGGCATATAACCAACGTTCTTTGTCATCACCCACCAGTTTGCGCAGCAGCGAAATCATGACGATGGTGGTGGTGAGATTGTCGAGTACTGCCGACAGAAAGAAGGTGATGAAACCGACCAGCCAAAGCAGCTTTACGCGTTTGGTTGTTTTGATGCGGTCAGTGATGACCTTAAAGCCTTCGTGCGCATCGACCAACTCAACAATGGTCATGGCACCTAGCAAGAAAAACAGAATTTCTGAAATTTCACCTAAATGATGGCGCAGTTCAGTCGTGACCATATGCGAGGCATCGCCGCCATGGCTTGCAACCTCTAGGGCCGGCAGGATGGACTCGGCGCCGAGTACCAGTACCGTCCAGCTAAGTACGGCGGTCAGCAGGGCCGAGGCGGCCTTATCGATGCGTAGGGTGTGCTCAAATGCAATGCACAGGTAGCCGAATACGAATACCAGTGCCATTGTCATGTACATGACAGTCTCCGGGTGCAGAAATGATGGGGCGGATTAAACACGGTCACAGTGCTGCCAACAACCTTGTCCGACCAAAATGTGGGTAGAAGTGATCTAGGTCAGTTATGAGGGGCGTGACATATATCGAAAGAGGTAGTTAATTATTGACGGCGGTCATATATGACAAAGCTGTAGTCTATCTGCGCTGGCTCATAATGATGATTCTGTCGGCCAGTTTCCTGCCATTCATTACGATTCCAAGCGGGAAAGAAAGCATCACCGGCTACCGTCTTCTTTACTTCGGTCACATACATGCGGTCGATGCGAGGCAATGCTTCGGTATAAATCTGGCTACCACCCATAATGATGATTTCGTCATTACCATTGATGAAGGCGACACTTTCCGCGACGGCAATAGCGTCATTCAGAGAATGGACAATGCGCACGCCTTCCGGTGCAGTGAAGTCAGGATTGCGCGTAATCACAATATTGGTGCGATTGGGCAGTGGCCGCCCTAGTGAGTCAAAGGTGGTGCGGCCCATGATCACCGGCTTGCCGCTGGTCACGGCTTTGAAGTACTTGAGGTCTTCAGGCAAGTACCACGGTAGCTTGTTGTTGATGCCAATACAGCCGTTCTCAGCCACCGCCACTATCAGAGCCAGCCGCGGAGTAGGCTCATCACGCAGCATCTCGTCCTGCTCGCTCATACAGCCACCGGCGCCTTGATGTGAGGGTGATGTTCGTAGCCTTCCAGCGTGAAGTCTTCGTAGGTAAAGGCCAAAAGGTCTTTTACAGCGGGATTGATCTTCATGGTTGGTAACTTCATCGGCTCACGCGACAATTGCAGGTCGGTTTGCTCAAGGTGGTTGCTGTAGAGGTGGCAGTCACCGCCGGTCCAGATAAATTCGCCGAGCTCCAGATTGCATACCTGCGCCACCATCATGGTCAGCAGTGCATAGCTGGCAATGTTAAACGGTACGCCCAGAAAAATGTCGGCACTGCGCTGATAAAGCTGGCAGGACAGCTTGCCGTCGGCCACATAAAACTGGAAAAAAGCGTGGCAGGGCGGCAGGGCCATGTTCTGAATCTCGCCCACATTCCATGCAGACACAATCAGCCGGCGGGAATCGGGCGTGTTCTTGATCTGTTCGATGACCTGGGTGATCTGATCGATATGACGACCATCGGCAGTAGGCCAAGAGCGCCACTGATAGCCGTAAACAGGCCCCAAATTACCCTGCTCGTCTGCCCACTCATCCCAAATGGAAACGCCATTTTCTTTCAGGTAACGGACGTTGGTGTCGCCTGATAAAAACCACAGCAGTTCGTGGATAATGGATTTTAGGTGCAGTTTTTTGGTGGTCAGTGCCGGAAAGCCGTCGGCCAGATTAAAGCGCATCTGATAAGCAAACACCGAGTAGGTGCCGGTGCCGGTGCGGTCTGCCTTGAAGGTGCCGTGTTCGCGCACATGGCGCATGAAATCGAGGTATTGCTTCACGACGCAGACACTCCAGAGCGCGGGTTAAGACGGTCATTGCGATAGGCCAGTAGCATCAACACAAGGCCTGTCAGAATCATTGGGGTGGTCAGGATTTGCCCCATGGTCATCCAGTCAAACAGGATGAAGCCCTTATCAGCATCGGGCTGACGGAAGAACTCCACTACAAAGCGGGCAACACCATAGCCAATCAGAAACAGTCCGGAAACTGCCATGCGTGGCCTTGGTTTGGCGGAATACCACCACAGCAGCACAAACAGCACGAGTCCTTCTAGCACTGCCTCATACAACTGCGAAGGATGACGAAGCAGGTTGTCGACATGCGGAAAGACCATGCCAAAGCGGTAGGTCGGGTCGATGACCGCACGTCCCCAGAGTTCACCACCAATAAAATTGCCGATGCGACCAAAGAGCAAGCCGGTAGGAATCAGTGGGGCCACAAAATCCATCACATCAACCCAAGATGAGCGGTACTGGCGGCAGAATACGAAGACGGCAGCCAGTACGCCGAGCAGTCCGCCATGAAAGCTCATGCCACCCTCCCAGACGCGCAGTGCCCACAGCGGATCGTCAACTAGGCGGTCGAAGCCATAGAACACCACGTAGCCTAGGCGCCCGCCGATGATGACCCCCATGGCGACATAGAACACCAAGTCCGACACCATATCGGCGGTCCAGCCACTATTGCTGCGACGAATACGCCAGAGTGCTAAGGCATAGCCGGTGGCAAAGGCCAGCAGGTACATCAAACCGTACCAGTGGATCTTGAGGGGGCCGAGCGAAACGGCGACGGGGTCGATCTGCGGGTAAACTAGCACGAAGGCATTCCTGTCCTGTGGCGGGCAATAAGTCTGGGATTCTCCCATGCTTGCCCCTATAACTGAATTGCAGATTGTAAGGGAAGGGAGGAGATAAAGCGTATGTGCCTGATTGCTGTGGCTTGGCAGACCCACCCGGACTATCCCCTGATGGTACTGGCCAATCGTGATGAGTTTTATGACCGCCCGGCGGCATCGGCACAATTCTGGGAGGAGTCCCCGGACGTGCTGGCCGGACGCGACTTGAGTGCGGGCGGTGCTTGGCTGGGGGTGACCCGGCAGGGGTGCTTTGCGGCGTTAACCAATGTGCGTGAGCCGGGTATGCCGCAAGGAGTGCGCTCACGAGGCGAGGTAGTTAGTGCTTACTTGCTTGGAAACGAAAGCCCTGCAGCGTATTCGGAGCGTGTAAAGGCAGATGGTGGCCACTATAGCGGCTTCAATCTGCTCGCCAGTGATGGCGACAGCCTGTGGTGGAGCAGTAACCGTGAGGCTGATCCGCGTCAGCTAGGCCCTGGCATCTACCTGTTGAGTAACCATTTGCTTGATACCCCTTGGCCCAAGGTCAAACGACTGCGTGCCGGCCTGATGGGGCTGTTGCCGCAAACGAACGCAGAGGCAATGTTGGCCTTGCTGCAAGATGGTCAGGCGGCAGCGGATAGTGATTTACCCGATACCGGTATCGGTCTTGCCATGGAGCGCCTGCTCTCGCCGGCATTTATACGCACGCCGCAGTACGGCACGCGCGCCTCGACGCTGGTGATGGCAGGGCATGACCGTATTGGTTTCATTGAGCAGGGGTATGGGCCGGACGGCTTATTGGAGCGCAGTGAATTTGCCTTCGACCGGCAGGTGATCGTATGAAGCCCTTGCCGCTGTCTTTTTATCGTCGCGATACTGAGACGGTGGCGCGTGAGCTACTGGGTCAGTATCTCTGCCGACGCCTTCCGGATGGCCGCTTGCTCAGTGGTCGCATCGTCGAGGCCGAGGCCTATCTGGGTGTCACGGATCGAGCCTGCCATACGTTTGGCGGACGCCGTACCCCGCGCACTGAGACCATGTATGCAAATGGAGGCGTTGCGTATGTCTATCTCATCTATGGCATGTATCACTGCCTGAATGCCGTGGCGAGCCATGAAGGAGAGCCTGAGGCCGTTCTTATCCGGGCACTCGCGCCGGAGCAGGGGCACGATTACTGGCAGGAACAGTACCCCAAACTAAAGCCGCATCAGTGGCTGAGTGGCCCTGGTCGCCTCTGTCGCGCCTTGCACGTCGATAAGACCTGCAATGGCCTTTCTCTCCGTTCGGATGAGTTGTGGATTGCTCGGGGCAAGAAAATCGAGGCCGCTAGCATTATCAGTAGCCCCCGTATTGGCGTTGACTATGCCGGGGAGGCCACGCTGTGGCCGCTACGTTTCAGTGTGGCAGGAGAGCGATCTGTCTCGCGACCGCATCCAAAATAAGGATGGGTTGCACGAATGCTTTACGCTTTGTTTTTGGGACGGATCAGGTCCATCAAGTCGAAGTCGTCCAGTTCAAACTCCACCATGCTCTTGATTACGGCGGCATTATCTACCTGCATGACTTGGTCGAGCAGAGACTTCGCCTGAGCCAGCGGCACAGTACGAAGCGTTTTGCGCACACGCAGCAAATTACTCGCGCTCATCGACAGCGAATCAAAGCCCATGGCCATCAACAGAACGGCGGTGGCGGGGTCGCCTGCCATCTCGCCACAGATGCCAACAGGTTTTCCAACACGATGCACTTCGTCCACCACGATTTGCAGGGCCCGCAACACGGAAGGGTGATAAGGGGTGTAGATGTCCGCGACGCGGGTGTTGTTGCGGTCCACCGCCAGCATGTATTGCGTCAGGTCATTTGAGCCAACCGATACAAAGTCGATCAGCTGGGCCATATCCGCAATTTGAAATACCGTGGCGGGCACTTCCACCATCACGCCGACTTTGGGCATAACAATCGGCACGCCTTCTTCTTCCTCAACTTCCATCACGGCGCGGTGAATGAGGTGCAGGGCTTCCTCGATTTCAAACACGGAGGAAATCATCGGTAGCAGGACTTGCAGATTGTCGAGGCCAATAGCGGCTTTGAGCATGGCGCGAATTTGCACCATAAAAATTTCGGGATGATCCAGCGTAATGCGAATACCACGCCAGCCAAGGAAAGGATTGTCTTCCTTGATAGGGAAATAGGGCAAATCTTTGTCGCCACCAATGTCGAGCGTGCGCATGGTCACGGGCGCGGGCGCAAAAGCCTCCAGTTGTTGCCGATAAATAGCACGCTGCTCTTCTTCGGACGGAAAGCGTTCGCGCAGCATGAAGGGAATTTCTGAGCGATAAAGCCCGACGCCTTCAGCACCGCGTGTTTTGCCACGCGCCACATCGGCCATGAGCCCGGTATTCACGTACAGGGCAATACGATGGTCATCTGGCGTAATGGTAGGAAGGTTTTTGTAGGCTTCCAAGCCCGCCACTAACTGGCGTTCTTCTTTGATAATTTCTTTGTAGCGAGCGCGCAACTGGCGTGAAGGCTGTACAAATATACGGCCTTGATAGGCATCAACAATCAGCTCGTTATCATCCAGTTGAGTTACCGGAAGATCACTCACGCCTACGACGGTAGGAATGCCAAGCGCACGTGCCACGATGGCCATGTGTGAGTTTGCGGCGCCAGTGACGGTGACAATACCGGCAATTTTTTCCAGTGGCGTTTCTACTAACATGGCAGTGGTAATTTCATCGCCGACCAGAATGGCATGATCGGGAAATTCACGAGGAGCCCACTCTTCCTGTTTTTGCAGGTGCGCAAGAATGCGCAGGCCGAGATCGCGGACATCCGCCATGCGTTCACGCAGATAGGGGTCATCCATGAACGAGAATGTCTGCATATGCTGCTCGATGACTTCACGCAGGGCGCCTTGAGCCCAGTTACCTGCGGTAATGCGTTCGATGACTTCGGCCGGTAAGGCATTGTCATCCAACATGCGCAGATAGACATCGAATAGCGCTCGCTCTTCCGGCATAAGCGAGTTGGCCATTTTTTCATTGAGTTGGCTGATGTCGAGGCGAACAGCAACAACGGCCTGCTGCAATAATTCAATTTCTGTCGTGCTGTCTTCGCCCAAGCGATCTGGTACAGAATCGATATCCGCAGGCGGGTACATGACCATGGCACGGCCCAGTACGATACCGGTTGCGCCAGCAATGCCGTTGAAAATACGGGTCATATTGCTGCGCGGGGCAGTACGTGACACTTCCAAGGAGCCAATCGCCTTGGCGTGTGCCACTACTCCAGATAGTTGTGCCGACAGCGTTACGAGAAAGGCTTCTTCTGATTCGTCAAAACGGCGGTTGCTGAGTTGCTGAACAACAAGAACGCCCAGCACCTTGCGCCGGTGCATGATGGGAGCACCCAGAAAAGAGTTGTATTTTTCTTCACCAGTTTCCGGCAGATAACGATACTTTGGATGTGAGGCGGCATTGTCGAGATTAATGGGTTCTTCGCGCGCGCCGCAAAGACCGACCAATCCTTCGTTCCACGCGAGCGACACGGTACCGATAGCATCCGGATTAAGGCCCTCGGAGGCCATCAGTACATAGCGATTGGTTTTGTCATCAAGCAGGTAAACCGAACAAACCTCGGTGCCCATGGATTCGCGTACGCTCGTGACCATGGTATCCAGCGCCGCCGTAAAGTTCGGTGCCGAGTCCACGTCCTGTACGATCTTGCGTAGCATATCGAGGAGCATTAATTGTTCCGAGCGGCTTCACCGCCATGTAAGGTCTAAATTAAATCATCCGCACAAAGGCAGGCGCGGCGCGAGTTCTAATAATGCACGACGATAGACTTCGCGCTTAAAGGACACTACCTGATTGAGTGGGTACCAGTAGCTCACCCAGCGCCAGCCATCGAACTCTGCCGGTTTTGAGCGAGTCAGGTTGACTCGGGTATCGTCACTTTGCAGTTGCAGCAAAAACCATTTCTGTTTCTGCCCGATGCATACCGGCACTTGACCGTCGTTGCGAACGAAGCGTCGTGGCAGTCGATAGCGTAACCAGCCACGGGTACTGGCGATGATGCGCACATCGGGTTGTTCAAGGCCCGTTTCTTCCCAGAGTTCGCGAAACATTGCCTGTTCTGGGGACTCGTGATCAATGATGCCCCCTTGGGGGAATTGCCAGGCGTCATGGCCCGTACGGCGCGCCCAGAGCACTTGGCCTTGGGGGTTGGCGATAATGATGCCTACATTAGGCCGGAAGCCATCAGTATCGATCATGGTGGAATCTCAAGAAAAGCCTACAAGTACTTGTTTTATAAATACTCTGTGACAGCGGGGCAAGCGTGATCGCGTTTATTTTTTGTCCTTGTGGGCGGCGAATGGCACAAGCCGGAGAGGGGGCTGTGCGCTATCATGCGCGCTCTACCGCTGGAGACTGCCATGACCCTTGCTATTTTTGACCTCGACAACACCTTGCTGGCGGGGGACTCCGACCATGCTTGGGGCGAATACCTGATTGAGCAGGGCCATGTTGACGGGGCTTGGTACAAGGCCGAGAACGACCGCTTTTACAGTGATTATTGCCGTGGTGAGTTGGACGTTATTGCGTACAGCGAGTTTGTATTCTCAGTGCTAGCGCGTGAGGAGCCAGAAACGTTGGCGGCCTGGCATGCGGGCTTTATGGCGCAGAAAGTCAGCGGGATGATCTTACCCAAAGGCCGCGACCTGCTGGCAAAGCACCGCGATGCGGGTCATCGCCTGCTTATCATCACGGCCACCAATCGCTTTATTACCGAGCCGATTGCCCGTGAATTGGACGTAGATACGCTGATTGCCACCGAGCCTGAGATGGAGGGAGGGCGTTATACCGGCAAAGTGAAGGGGATTCCCTGTTACCAGCACGGCAAGATTGAGCGTCTGCAAGAATGGCTGACGCTCAATAATGAATCACCAGAGGGCTGCTGGTTCTATTCAGACTCGCGCAATGATATTCCCTTGCTAGAGTTCGCCACCCATCCGGTCGCGGTTGATCCTGATGAGGCCTTGCGTGCACATGCAGCCTCTAATGCGTGGCCAGTCCTCTCGCTGCGCTGACTCAGGCCACATCCAGTGTCGTGCCGACACTGGAAAATACCTCGATTTCTTCCAGCAGGTCCTGTGCCAGCAGCGGATTACTGTCCAGCCAGCCGTCAGGAAAGGTCAGGGTAAAGCGCAGGCCATCAGTGCGTAGCTGAACCAGAGGATGGCTCTCGCGACGGCGACTGTGGTGCAGCAGCACGGCCAAGCGCAGCAGCAGGCACTGACGCAGCAGCGTCAGGCCGCCGGCCTCCACGATGGCGTTGTAATGTTCAGGCTTGATCTTGCGGCGATGATTGCCGACCAATAACGCCAGCTTGGTCTGCACCGGCTGTGAAAAGCCAGCCATGTCGGAGTAGCGCAGCAAGTAATCGCCATGCTTGTGAAAGCCGGTATGTGAGACCGCCATGCCCACCTCATGCAGGCGGGCGGCACGCAGCAATAAGTCGGTATCATCTTCATTCAACGCCAGCATACCGGCCGTCTGCTCCAGCAGATGGGCAGCAGTGGCCGTGACGCGCTCAGCCTGAGCCATATCAACATGATAACGGGCCATCATCGCGACGACAGAGCGGTCGCGTATATCGTCGTCGCCATGACCACCGATCATGTCATGCAGTACGCCCTCGCGCAGAGCGCCGTCTGAATACTCCATCGTTTTGATGCCCAGTTCCTCAAACAGGGCTGCAACAATGGCTAAGCCAGCGGGCAGCACTGCCTTGCGGTCCTCCTTGATGCCCGGCAGATCAATTTCACTGATGTGATCGTACTTCAGCACCATGCGCAGAAGCTCACGAACGGCACTGGCCGTCAGGTGGCCGGTGCCTTTATCCAGGCCCAACGCCATGGCTACTTGGCGCATGGCTTTGAAAGTACCTGATGATCCCACCACCGCATCCCAGCCTGTTTCCAGATAGTTGCCCAGCAGGGGGGCCAGCTCTTGGCGGGCGGCGGTTTTGGCACGGATCATCGCTTTATGACTGATGACGCCATCGGCAAAAAAGCGTGAGGTATAGCTGACGCAGCCCATGTAGGTCGATTCAGCCAAAATGGGTTCGAAGCGCTCGCCAATGATGAGCTCAGTAGAGCCACCACCGATATCGATAACCAGCCGTCGACTCTGACTGGCCAGTGTATGGGCGACTCCCATATAGATAAGACGGGCTTCCTCTCGACCGGCAATGACTTCAACAGGATGATGAAGAATCTTCTCGGCTTTCTTAAGAAAAACTTCTGTATTTCTCGCCACGCGTAGGGCATTGGTGCCCACTATGCGAAGGCGATCTGGAGCGATACCGTCCAAGTGCTGAGCGAAGCGCGACAGGCAGGCGAGCGCCCGGTTCTGAATTTCCTCGGTCAGGCACTCATTGGCATCCAGCCCGCCGCCCAAGCGTACTTTCTCAGACAAGCCCTCAAGCAGCTTGAGCTCCCCATGATCCAGTCGGGCCACAGCAAGGTGAAAACTGTTCGAACCCATGTCAATGGCGGCGATCAGGCCGTCCTCGCGCAGACGGGGTGTTCTCGGCATCTTGATATTGCTCAGGCGGTAAAGTGGCAATGGTAGCGCAGGTTTTCCAGAAAGAGGGGGTGTGGGGTCAATCATTTAACGCGGTATTTACGATGCAGACGATGGCAGGGGTCAATTGCTGCAAGCTCTGTTATGATTAATCCATTATGAATAATGTCCTGCGGAGACAATAAATGGCCAACGAACTGATCGTAAATGCCACTGATGCCAGCTTTGAGTCTGAGGTGTTGAAGGCCGGCGGTGCCGTGCTAGTGGATTACTGGGCGCCGTGGTGTGGCCCGTGCAAGATGATTGCGCCTATCCTTGATGAGCTGGCCACGGAGTATCAGGGCCGGGTGACAATCGTTAAGGTTAATGTGGACGACAACCCCGGCACCGCCCAGAAATACGGCGTTCGAGGCATTCCGACCCTAACGTTATTTAAGGACGGTGCTGTTGAGGCGACTAAAGTTGGTGCTTTGTCCAAATCGCAGTTGACGGCGTTTCTAGATTCCAATATATAATAAACCCATGCGGGCCGGTAAAACGGCCCGTGCGTTCAACGCATACTGTCCGGTTCTATTCCGGAAAGCAGCCAGATCCTCCCCCTCTGTAGTACTAGGTTGTGATCATACGACTGTTTCTGTTCTCGCCGCGCTGATTCAAGAATACTGATTCAAGAATAAGACCCTTCTGGTCACTGGCGCCGATGCGTTGCCCCATCCCTTCTATTCCCGATTCTCCGATCTTCTATGAATCTGACTGAACTCAAGAAAAAACCGATTGCCGAACTCGTCAAAATTGCCGAGGAAATGGGCCTGGAAAACATGGCTCGCAATCGCAAACAAGACGTTATCTTTGCCATTTTGAAGGGCCACGCTCGCAGCGGCGAAGATATTTTTGGCGATGGTGTGTTGGAAATTCTTTCTGACGGCTTTGGCTTTCTGCGCTCTGCTGAGGGTTCCTTCCTCGCGGGCCCAGATGACATTTATGTCAGCCCGTCGCAGATCCGCCGTTTTAACCTGCGTACTGGCGACACCATTGCCGGCACCATTCGTCCTCCTAAGGAAGGTGAGCGTTATTTTGCGCTGCTCAAGGTTAATCACATCAACTTTGATGCACCGGAAAACGCCAAGAACAAGATTCTGTTCGAAAACTTGACGCCGCTGTTTCCGACCGAGCGTTTGGTCATGGAGCTGGGCAACGGCTCGACGGAAGATTTGGCGGCTCGTGTGATTGATTTGATCGCACCGATTGGCAAGGGGCAGCGCTCGTTGCTAGTGGCCCCGCCAAAGGCCGGCAAAACCATGCTGCTGCAGAATATTGCCAACTCTATTGCGCGCAATAATCCAGAAGTTTTCCTGATCGTGCTGCTGATTGATGAACGGCCGGAAGAAGTGACGGAAATGCAGCGCACGGTGCGTGGCGAAGTAGTGGCTTCTACGTTTGATGAACCGCCAGCGCGCCATGTGCAAGTTGCTGAGATGGTTATCGAGAAGGCCAAGCGTCTGGTTGAGCACAAGAAGGATGTTGTCATTCTGCTTGATTCTATTACGCGTTTGGCCCGTGCCTACAACACTGTGATCCCTAGCTCTGGCAAGGTGCTGACCGGTGGTGTGGATGCGCATGCGCTTGAACGTCCAAAGCGTTTTTTTGGTGCGGCCCGTAATATCGAAGAAGGTGGCTCGCTCACCATTATCGCTACGGCACTCATCGAAACTGGTTCGAAGATGGACGAAGTGATCTTTGAAGAATTCAAAGGCACTGGTAATCAGGAAATCAACCTCGACCGTAAGATTGCGGAAAAGCGGGTGTTCCCTGCCTTCAATATCAAGAAGTCAGGTACGCGCCGTGAAGAGCGTCTGATCGGTGAAGATGAACTGAAGAAGGTCTGGATTCTGCGTAAGTTGTTGCATCCAATGGATGAAATCTCAGCAATCGAGTTCTTGCTCGATAAGATGAAAGAGTCCAAGACTAATGAAGAATTCTTCGAGATGATGAAACGCAAATAATTCCTTGTGTGAGTCATAAAAACCCGCCGAAAGGCGGGTTTTTTAATGGATGTTCATTTAGGGGGATTATTTGCTGTGTGCCGTGGTCGTCAGACGCGTGCTGCCACCTTACGCTCAAGCGTTTGCATTAACCGTTCAGCAATACCGTAGCCATACTGTGCATCAATCTCGCGAATGCAGGTGGGGCTGGTGACATTAATTTCGGTGATGTACTCGCCGATCACGTCGAGCCCAACAAAAAGCAGGCCGCGTTTTTTCAGTTCCGGCCCTACTTGCTGCGCCAACCAGCGATCCTTGGGGGTGAGCAAGCGAGGCTCACCAATGCCACCGGCGGCAAGATTGCCACGCACCTCGTCGCCTTGCGGGATGCGAGCAAGCGTGTAAGGAATGGGCTCGCCATCAATCATCAGGATGCGCTTGTCACCGTCGGTGATCTCCGGGATATAGCGTTGCGCCATCGCTGGGTGGTTGCCGTTGCCAGTGAGTGTTTCCAAGACAGCACCAATATTGGGGCCGCCAGCGGTTAGGCGAAAGATGCCACTGCCGCCCATGCCGTCGAGCGGCTTCACAATGGCATCGTGTTGCTCGTGCACAAACGCACGCAGCTTTTTCATGTCGCCGGATATCAGCGTTGGTACCATGCAGTGCGGGAAAAGTGTGGCAAAGAATTTCTCGTTGCAGTCACGCAGCGACTGCGGCTTGTTCACCACTACTACCCCGTCAGCCTCAGCTTTTTCCAGGATGTAGGTGGTGTAGATGAAGTTCATGTCAAAGGGCGGGTCCTTGCGCATCAGGATCACGTCCATGTCGGCCAGCTTGCGTGTTTCCCGTTCGCCCTTTTCAAACCATTTTTCAGTGCTCTCAAAAACGTGTAACGGTGCCATATC
>ERZ724520.605-NODE-605-length-18912-cov-4.748900_pt1 | contig 18912 bp, 15 predicted proteins | sample MGYA00376053_ERZ724520 | MGnify/ENA primary metagenome ERZ724520 (study PRJEB28724, sample SAMN07190886) | activated sludge metagenome | isolation source: activated sludge of sewage treatment plant in Hong Hong | place: USA: Christiansburg, Virginia | collected...
AGTTTATACACACAACCTTCTCGATATTTTTTTGAATCTAATTATAACAACACCCTTCAACCAGATGGTACTTATTCGGAAACAGTCTTGAAAGATTCTGTCCTTCTTTCGAAAAATCCATCGGATAGTGTGCCGTCAGCATCTACAGAGGAAGAACCGCCACCCTTTTTACAGAATACACCAGTACCCGTTAGTACTGTAAATGTTGACCAAACAACAGGTCGAAAAATTCGCATTCTGCATTATCGAGCAAAATTTACTTCCGATTATGTGGTCACACAATTGGATAATAGCATAATGACACAAAACTATCAAAGTTTCAAACAAAATTTAGGTAGTTATAATTTCCCATATTTAGGCGGAATGATAAATTTTGGCGTAAGTGATTTAATGGAGGATCATAAAATTATTGGGGGTTTTCGAATTCCTTTTGACTTCAAAGGTTTTGAAACGTATGTGAAATATATAAACCTAAAAAAACGTATAGACAAAAGTATTTTATATTATCGCAAATCGGACAAAATTAACTTTAACGTAAGTGACATCAACGGAAATATATTGCCATTTGTTTATTCAGGAAAAACAAGAACGAATTTTTTTGAAACAGCTTTTAGTTATCCATTTGATATTACTAAAAGTTTGAAATGGTCTGTGTCTTACCGAAATGAACGCTTGGATATTTCTTATACAGATGAAATTAGCCGGCAATTAAAAGACGTTAAAGAAAATTGGCTGTCGGGCAGGTTAGAGTTTGTACAGGATAACTCCAAAGAAATTCAATTTAATATTTTAAATGGATTTAGATATAAATTATATTCCGAATTTTTTTATAATATCAATGAAAAAAAATCAGCAATTTTTAATGTTGGTTTTGACATTCGTCATTATCAAAAAATTTATAGAAATATTATTTGGGCAAATCGTTTTGCCGGTGCATCTTCTTTTGGACAACAAAAAATACTGTATTTTCTCGGTGGAGTTGATACTTGGTTGAATCCCAAATATGCCAATGATATTCCGATAGCCAGCAATCAAAATTATGGGCTGCAAGCACCTGTAACCAATTTGCGTGGCTTGCCTCAAAATATTCGAAACGGCAATAATTATCTATTATGGAATTCCGAATTGCGCGTACCTGTTTTTTCACTATTTGCCAAAAAACCTTTAAAGTCTGCTTTCCTTCGTGATTTTCAATTAGTAGGATTTTTCGATGCAGGCATTGCCTACAATTTGATGAATCCATTTAATGCAAAAAATGCCTTAAGCAATGAGGTAGTAACTTCTAACAAAAATCCAATAGTAGTTACTGTAAATTATTATAGAAATCCATTTGTGTTTGGAACGGGTGGCGGCATTAGAACCAATATATTAGGTTATTTTATTCGCTTAGACACTGGATTTGGATACGATGGATTGAGTTTTAATAAAAAACCAATTTGGCATTTCTCCCTAAGTAAAGATTTTTAATTTTGTACAATATTGTGCATCTAGTACTTGTAAATTGTAAATCGTAAATCATAAATCGTAATTCTTAAATCGTAAATCTTAAATCTTAATTCTTAATTCTTAATTCTTAATTCTTAATTCTTAATTCTTAATTCGTAATTCATAAATCATAAATCTTAATTCTTAAATCATAAATCAACTATGTTCTACTCCATGACAGGTTACGGAAAATCTTCCATCAAATTGGGAGAAAAATCCTATATCATCGAAATAAAATCACTGAATAGCAAATCCTTAGATTTGAACTTTAGAACAGTAGCCGAGTTAAGAGGCAAAGAAATTGAGTTGCGTAAATTAATTGCTGAAAAATTGATACGAGGAAAGGTAGATATTTATTTTCATGAAGATAAATCGACCAGTGGAAATGGAGGATTAAATTTTAATTCGATAGAAAATTATTATACCCAACTTTCTGAATTTTCTAAACGTAAAAACATTCCGATAGGAGATATTTTACCTGCCATTTTACGATTTCAAGACATTAATAAAACAGAATTATCAGAGTTAAACGATGATGATTTTGCTGCTCTGTTTCAAGCTATTACAAAGGCATTAGACAATGTAAATCATTTTAGGCAAACGGAAGGTGCTCGCCTAAAAGAAGATTTGTTGGAAAGGATATTTCTTATTCAACAACACAAAGAACAACTAATTCCTTTTGAGGTTGAAAGAGTTTCCAGAATAAAAGACAAATTAAATCAATTGATTTCCACACAGTTTCCGGATAAAGCGATCGATAAAACACGTTTGGAAGAAGAATTAATTTACTACATGGAGAAGATGGATATCAACGAAGAGAAAGTGAGATTAGATTCTCATATCTTATATTTTAAAGAAATATTAGAAGTCGGCAATATAGAAAAAGGCAAAAAATTAGGATTTATTGCGCAAGAAATTGGCAGAGAAATTAATACGATAGGCTCCAAATCAAATGATGCCAATATGCAAAAATTGGTCGTGCAGATGAAAGATGAATTAGAAAAAATAAAAGAGCAAGTGCTAAATGTTGTGTAATGTATCGGGTAGTGGCATAACTTTATTATTCATCTCCCAATAATTTCAAATCTATGTTTTCCATGCCGGCAATGCCTTCAATAGAGCCAGAAATATGCGAGGCATTTAGCAAGATTTTTTCTAATTGTTTTTCGCGTGCTTTCCATAGTTTTTCCATGGCATTGCGCTCCGTATCGATAGATTGTTTCATAGATAAAAAGCCTTCCCGTATAGCTTTCCATTGTTCATTAAATTCGTGGCTGGTCAAATAATCATACAATAGATGCATTTTATCGCCTTTGTTTTCCTGAGATTTTGTTACGGCAAAAACTCGCAATACCGAATTTCTTAAAACATGAGATAATGCTCGCACTTCCGGATAAGTGCAAACCCAAATGCCATTTTTTTCACCAAAATGATCCATGTCCTTGGGCATAGTTTGCGTTACAATAACAGCGATGTCGGCACTTTTTGCTCGCATATCCGTTTTCAGTTTTTCTATCCAATCATTAGCAAATGCTTGCGTACGCTTGCTTTCATAGATAATTTTTCCGCAAGGCTGTCCAAAATTATTGCGTACCGTTTGGATGCAATCTGCACCGCGCACGCCTTTACTTACTTCTTCGATTAAATCAAAAGGAAATGCTTCTTTTAATAGAGCCTCCAAGGCTAATTCTTGTACTTCACCCTGAAGTTGCATACTGCCTTGTGTTGCTTTGCGTTGTGCTTCGTCCAATGCTTTTTGCGTTTGTTCTATTTTCTTTTCATATTCTTTAAAGCGCAAATCATTTTTTTCTTGCTCTTGTTTTGTTATTTTTTCTTCTAATAATGTTCTTTCTTCTTTTAGTTTGCGTTGTAATTGTAAATCTAATTCCTGTTCCTTTTCTTTCAGTAGCTCTTCCCGTTTTAGAAAAGCCAATTCTTTTTCCTTTAATTCTACCACTTCTTTCTTTCTTTTTTCTAATTCTTCTTGCTGGTTTTTTAGCTGCAATTGAAAAAGTTCATTTGCCTGTAGTTTCGCTTTGTCGGCTTCCTCTTTGGAGATTTTTTGTCGGTCGATTTCTAGTTTTTGTTTGTATTCTTCTTGAGCTTTGGAACGATTTTCTTCAAATATTTTTACTTTCGCATCAAAATCAGCATTTTTCGCATCAAATTCTTTTTTATATTTTTCTTCTGCCTGATGGCTTAATATTTCATCAATATCTATACTAGTTCCACAGTTAGGGCATTTAATTTTATTTGTACTCATCATTGATTTTTAGAATTTATCTTTTAAAATTCAAATATAATGGAATTAAGATATAGATAAAAGCATCGAATAAATAACTGTTTATTGTTAACTTTTATCTGTTAATTACCTATTTCGAATCATAAATTACTTTAAATTTGCCTCGCTAAAAATACAAACAATAAAACATTATAATGGCAGAGAAACAAGATCATGGTTTGCATAAGCTATCCGCCGCAGGAGTTTTAGTAGCCTTTGGAATTATTTATGGTGATATTGGCACATCACCCATTTATGTTCTAAAAGCTATTATGAATATGGCTATTGGTGGAAATCATGCTATTACAGATGATTTGATACTAGGCGGCGTTTCTTGTGTGTTTTGGACACTGACAATCATCGTTACTATTAAATATGTTTTTCTAGCTTTAAATGCCGATAATAATGGAGAAGGAGGTATTTTTGCCTTGTATGCCATCATACGGCGATACAAAGCCAAATGGACGATTATACCAGCATTAATAGGCTGCGCTTCTTTATTAGCAGATGGATTTATTGCACCCCCTATTTCCATTTCTTCGGCAGTAGAAGGATTAAATATTTTATATCCACACATACAAACGGTTCCAATCGTAATAACAATATTAATTGGACTATTTTTAGCGCAACAGTTTGGTACAAATAAAATAGGAAAAGCATTTGGTCCCATTATGCTAATATGGTTTGGTATGATTGGGACACTTGGTTTTTTACAAATTATCCAGAATCCCTCCGTTTTTAGAGCACTTAATCCAATGTATGCATTTAATATGGTGTTGAATTATCCTGGAGGAATATGGTTTTTAGGAGCCGTTTTTTTATGTACCACCGGAGCCGAAGCATTATATTCGGATTTGGGACATTGTGGTAAACAAAACATTCATGCAAGTTGGGCATTTGTAAAAATAGCACTCATACTTTGTTATTTTGGTCAAGCGGCCTATGTCATTAGTCATAAAGATGTTGATTACAGCAATATAGCCCCATTTTATGCGATAATGCCTGAATGGTTTTTGGAAATTGGAATTGTTATATCTACACTGGCAACAGTAATAGCCTCTCAAGCATTAATAAGTGGTTGTTTCTCTTTAATCAATGAAGCTATGAAATTAAAATTATGGCCCAATCAAAAAGTAATTTATCCAACGCTCGTTCAAGGTCAAATATATATTCCTTTTGTTAATTGGCTTTTATTTTTTGGATGCGTAACAGTGGTGCTTATTTTTAAAGAATCTGGAAGAATGGAAGCAGCTTATGGATTAGCCATTTCATTAAATATGATAATGACAACGATGCTCCTAACTTATTATATGTATGTAAAACGCCAGCCCAAATATATTATTTATGGCTTTCTAATATTCTTTACTTGGATAGAATTTACGTATCTCATTGCTAATTTAGTCAAATTTGCACACGGTGGTTGGTTTGCAATTTTAATAGCAGCAGTAATTTTTACATTGATGTATATTTTTAAAGAAGGAAAAAAATTGCGCAATAAACATATTGAATTCGTAGAATTAAAAGATTATTTAGACGATATTATGGATTTGCAAAACGATGGTACTATCCCAAAAGAAGCCACCAATTTAGTATTTATGTGTAATACAAATGATAAACGTCATATCGACTCCAATATCATTTATTCTATGTTTCGCAAAAAGCCCAAAAGAGCTGATACCTATTGGTTTGTACATGTAGATATTACCAATGAACCTTATGGCGCTTCTTACTCTGTCGAAACGATTATACCCCAGAAATGTTTCTTTATACGATTGAAATTTGGCTTTAAAGTGGAACACAAAGTGCACGTAATGTTTACTAGAATTGTAGAAGATATGGAAAAGCGCGGAGAAATAGATTTATTGAGTCATTATCCATCTTTGCGTAAACATGGTTATCCGGCAGATTTTAAATACGTAATTTTAAACTCCAAAGTCTCTATCGATAATAAACTGAATCCTATTGAACAGTTTCTTATTAAATCCTATAACATGATAAAATCTATCAGCTTGCCTGCGGAAGAAGACTTTGGATTAGAAAAAACAAATTGTCGAGTGGAAAATGTTCCGATTCGCATTGCACAAAAAACACATATTGAAATTACTCGCGAAGATTAATTTTTATTAGCGATACGGATTGACTTAAATAGTAGAGTACTGATAACGTTTTGTAATGAAATTATTTTCCTCTTTTGTTTAATTCGTCGCGAATAGCAGCTGCTTTTTCATAGCTTTCTTCTGCTAATGCATCCTTCAATAGTTTGTCTAATTCTTTTAGCGTGTAGATGTTGTAATTTGTTTCTGCTGAAAATTTTTCTGGAGAAGTTTCTTGGACACGTTGCACTTGTTCATTTTCAGGTGCTTCCATTAATAGGATACCAGAAGCTTCCAAAATATTACTATAAATGTAAATAGGACATCCAAATCGTATGGCTAAAGCAAGCGCATCCGAAGTGCGGGAGTCAATTTCATGCTCTTCCCCATTAAACACGCATACTAACTTGGAATAAAAAATTCCATCCATCAAATTGGAAATTACTACTGCGTTTAATTGAATATGAAAATTATCCATTACAATCTTAAATAAGTCGTGTGTAAGCGGACGGGCAGGAGGCATGTTTTCAAGTGCAACCGCAATGGATTGCGCCTCATTTGCCCCAATAACAATAGGCAATCTACGTTTTCCTTTTACTTCGCCCAGTACCACAGCATACGAATGGTGTTGCGTAAATCCTTGCGTAATATTGATAATTTCTAATTCAATCTTATTCACGAAGTAAAGATAAAAAATAAACGCTATCGTTTAAAGGAGTTTTTGTAAATAAAATAAAAAAGCCACCAAAATTTCGGTGGCTTTTTATATATAAATCTCAAATCATAAATTTGAAATCCTACATCAAATTTAGTGTTGACTTGCTTTTAATGCTTTTACAGCTTCTGTCAATTTTGGTACTATTTCAAATAAATCTCCGCAGATACCATAGTCAGCCGCTTTAAAGAAAGGAGCTTCCGGATCTTTGTTGATTACTACGATGCATTTAGATTGATTTACACCAGCTAAATGTTGGATAGCACCGGAAATACCAATTGCGATATATAAGTTTGGACGGATAGCAACACCTGTTTGTCCAACGTGCTCGTGGTGAGGTCTCCAATGAACATCTGCAACAGGGCGTGAGCACGCTGTTGTAGCGCCTAAAGCTGCTGCTAAATCTTCAATAATTCCCCAGTTTTCAGGTCCTTTCATACCACGACCTGCAGAAACTACTAATTCAGCTTCTGGTAATGGAGCAATGTCTCCAGCCTGACGGCTTACTTCTTTTACCGTAACTCTGCTTGCTGCCGGAGCAACAGAAGACGCTTCTACTGCTGCGCTTCCATCGCCTTTAGTAGCACCAAAGGAGTTAGGAACAATAGCTACTACCTTAGTAGCAGTTTCTACTTTTACATACGCAAATGCTTTCCCTGAAAATGCAGTTTTCTTTACTACAAAACTAGCATCTGGTAAGCTTACTGCGCCTGATACTAAACCTGCTTTTAAACGAGCAGAAATAATTGGAGCTACTGCTTTTCCTGTTAATGTTTGAGATACTACAATAGTATCTGCATTTATTTGCGTAGCTACTTCTGCAACAGCTTTTGCATAAGTGCTTGCGTCAAAATTGTCAAATCCTGCATTATTTGCATGGATGATTTTTTTTGCACCATAAATTCCTAATGCGTTTAAAGACGCATCATCAATAGTGCCTAATGCTAAACCTACAGCTTCTTTACCTGTTTGGTTGGCATACGTGGAGGCATAAGAAGCAGCTTCAAAACTTGCTTTCTTTACTTTGCCTTCTGCTATTTCTACTAAAAATAAGATTGCCATGTTATATCATTTTTGCTTCTTCGTGTAATAATCTGATTAATTCTTCCGGATGATCAGCAGAGATCATTTTGCAAGCGGATTTTGCAGGTGGTAATTCATACTTCACTACAGAAGTTAATGAACCAATACCTTGCGGAGCTACCACCGTTAATGGTTTTGTTTTGGCACTCATAATTCCTTTCATATTAGGAATACGAGCTTCTGCCATACCTTTTGCGGCAGATAATACGAATGGAACATCAACGGTTAAAATTTCTTCTCCCCCTTCAATGTCGCGCTCGATAGTAGCCGTATTGCCAGCCATCTCTAATTTAGAGGCGTAAGAAATGAAAGGTAAATCAAGCAATTCTGCCAACATACCGCCTAATGCAGAACCATTATAGCTGATAGTCTCTTTGCCTAACAAAATCATATCGTATCCACCTGATTTTGCAACGGCTGCAATTTCAGAAGCAATTGCAAATGAATCTGCATCTCCTGTAACGTCAATTCGGATAGCATCGTCTGCACCAATTGCTAATGCTTTGCGAATTACTTGGTCGTTTTCTGCTGAACCTACATTGACTACGGTTACGCTTCCTCCGTTAGCTTCTTTTAATTCTAAGGCACGAACCAATGCGTACCATTCATCATAAGGATTCAGAATCCACTGAACTTTATCGTTGTTGAACTTAGTGTCGTTGTCAACAAACGAAATCTTAGTAGTGGTATCTGGTACTAAACTTATACATACTAGAAATTTCATAACTTTGTATTTAAATTTTGAACTGCTAATTTAATTCATTTTCATTAATTCAATGCATGCATACAAATAGAATAGAGCGACTAGAAGCGCTGATTGTTAATAACCCGAATGATACCTTTGCTTTATTTGCTTTGGCAAAAGAATATGAAAAACAACAAAAATGGAACGATGTTGTGCAACTATTTGAAAAACTGTTAGTTGTAGATGATAAATACATCGGAGTATATTATCATTTAGCCAAAACTTATGAACAATTGAATGAGATTAATAAAGCATTAAATATTTATGAAAGAGGTATTTTAGAGGCACAAAAATTGCAAGATTTGCATGCTTTGAGTGAATTGAAAAATGCAAAGATGAATTTGGAATTGGAATTATAAATCACATATTGTTATAATTTAATATTTAAACGGAGTACAACCTAACGAATGCAACAACGAACACAAACATATATTCAGCAATATAATTTAGCCAATTTAGGTACTCCAATTTTGCTTGCGTGCAGCGGTGGCGTCGATTCTATGGTGTTATTAGATGTTTTATTGAAATTAAATTACAAAATTTCTATAGCTCACTGTAATTTTCAATTAAGAGGAGAGGACAGTATGGGCGATGAACAATTTTTGCGTGAGTTTGCCGAAACACACACATTGCCATTTTATACAGTTCGTTTTGAAACAAAAGCCTATAAAAAAGCAAACCGTCAATCTACGCAAATGGCAGCCCGTGAATTGCGTTATGAATGGTTGGAAAAAATACGCAAAGAAAATCAATTACACTTTGTAGCTACAGCACATCATTTAGATGACCAATTAGAAACTATTTTACTGAATATAGCTAAAGGAACCGGTATAAAAGGTTTGAGTGGAATGCAACCTAAAAACGGATATATTATCCGCCCATTTTTAGAAATTTCTAAGCATGATATTTTGAAATATTCGAATGATAATAAAATTGTTTTCAGAGAAGATATTTCCAATGCATCTGATGATTACCAGCGCAATCAACTTCGCCATCATGTAGTGCCGATTATGCATCAAATTAATCCTGCATTATATCAAACTTCTATGGATTTTATTCATAGAATGAATGATTATGAGATTTTAGTAAATGAGCAATTAAAATCAATAAAGAAAAAATGTTGGAGCGAAAAAAACGGTATAGTTGAAATAAAAATGGGATTTATTGAAACGCATTCTGCAGGAAAAACAATCTTATTTCATTTATTGAAAGAATTTGGTTTTAATGCGGATCAAGTGCGACAATTATATGATATCCGGAGCGCAAAAAGCACTTCAGGTAAACAATTTTTTTCTGATTCTCATCGTTTGGTGGTAGATAGAAGAAGTGCTTTTGTAGTGTTGAAGGAAATAGACGTTTTAAATTATTTGTCGTTTGAAAAAATTCCAAATCAAATTGTTTTTAATAACTATACAATTCAATGTTCTCTTGTTCCCATCAAAGAGTTAAACATTAAAACTTCTAATTGTTTTGCATATTTTGATGCTGATAAAATAGAGTTTCCACTCTTGTTACGCTATGCCAAAGATGGAGATTATTTTTATCCATTTGGAATGAGCAAACCAAAAACACCTGGAAAGGTTGGTAAGAAAAAACTCTCTAAATATTTTAAAGACGAAAAATTTTCATTACTCGAAAAAGAAAATACTCCAGTTTTATTTTCAGGTGAAAAATTAATCTGGTTAGTTAATCATCGTATAGATGATCGATACAAAGTAACAGAAAATACTAAGACTGTTTTAAAAATGAAAATGGTGTCTTAGCGAGTTTTATTTTTTCACGCAAAGAGCGCAAAGAAGCAATGATTAATTGAATGTAATATTCTTTAACCAATAATTGCTTTGCTTTATATTTTTATGTTACTGTCAATATATTTATTCCTCTTCAATTTTTTGTGTTTTTTAGATGGTTTAATTTTCACGCAAAGAGCGCAAAGAAGCAATGATTATATCTTAAACTTCGTGTTCTTACTGACTTAATGGTATAATTGCAAAAGCAAATAACCCTATATAAGTAACCATAAATAGGTATATTTATAAATATAAGAAAATGTGCATTTAATTTGACTTCGTATTAATCTACTTGTAACATGAATGACATATTTTTGTACCCAATAAGAAACCAACTTATGAGTATTTTAGGAGAAGACAAAAAGCAAAAAGGCTCAATAGATAGATCAAGAACCAATATCTTAAGAGGAATAGAGCAACCCACCATTTTATTTCTATGCAGGATTTTACCATCATTTCTCACACCCGATATGCTTACAGCAATTGGGATGTTTGGAACTGCCATGGTGTTTGCAGGGTTTGCTGGGGCAGCACATTTTCATAATAAATTATATTTGTTGATTTCTATTGCAGGTTTTGCGGTGAATTGGTTTGGAGATTCATTAGATGGTAGAATTGCATATTATAGAGATATACCTCGCAAGTGGTATGGCTTTACTCTAGACTGCATCATGGATTGGGTGTCATTAGTAGCCATGAGTGCAGGATATTTTATTTACTTAAATCCTGAATATAGAATTTTTGTATTTCTTTTTGCGTGTGGTTATGCATGGGCAATGTTAATAGTGCATTTACGCTATAAAATGACCAATGTTTACAATATCGACCCAGGTCCATTAGGCCCAACAGAAACTAGAATCATCATTTGTTTGGTAATATTAGCAGAAATATTTTTCGCAGGCTCTATAAAAATATTTACCATCATTATTACTGCTATTATTTATATAATGAATATCGTAGATACTTTTAAAATCATCAAAGTAGGAGACGAAAAAGATAAAGAAGAAAAACGTTTGAAAGCTGCTGGAAATGCTCAATAAAAAATCCATATCCATTTTTGGTAAAGCACAGTTGTCTGCTTTTTTAGGAGGTATTTGTGATTATCTTATTATGGTAATGTGTGTAGAATGGTTTCATGTGTATTATGTTGCTTCTATATGGATTAGCGGATTTATCGGAGCATTAATAAATTTCACCATCAATAAATATTATACCTTTAATGCCTCTGATGAAAAATTAACCAACCAATTAGCTAAATTTTATTTAGTAGTGATTGGTAGTGTTGCTTTAAAATCTATGGGAACTTATATGATGACCGAAGGTTTGGCTGTAGATTATAAAATTAGCCGTATAGCAGTAGATTTAGTGGTTTCATTAGGATATAATTTCACCCTTCAACGTTATTGGGTTTTCAGAAAAAAACAATTAGAAACATCTTCTGTAGAAGAAGAAGTATTTACAGAATACCCTGAATATACGAAAGCATAATTTTCACTTTCACTCTCACTCTCATTTTCACTTTCACTCTCACATATCCTGCATCGTTTTATGTTGCCGTTTTTTCTTGTATTGTGTGCGTTTTATCTTATTGTTTTCTTCAGAAATTACACTGATATTTCCATCTACTTCCAATACGGCTAAACTTACTTCCTTATAGGAAGAAGAGCCATGCTCCCGAACGGCAGCCATCAATTCATCTTCTGTTAAAAGTACTTTTTCTAAATGAGTTTTTAGTAATTTTCCTTCATAGATAAGTGTCACTGGATCTGATTGAACTAAATTTCTAATATTTTTAAATTTATACATAACATAACCCAATAACATATTAATGATAAATAAAACAGTTGCCGCAGTTAAGCCTCCTGCCAGCGTAGTATTATCGCCAACCATAGCATTTTGTACGGAGTTACTAATTAAAACAATCAATACCAAGTCTGCAATAGACAGTTGGGACAATTCTCTCTTGCCAAAAATCCGGAAAGCGACAATCATAAAAATATAGACACAAGCACTACGGAATACAATGTCTAAATAAGGATGAAAATTAAACAGCATATTAGTTATTGTATAAATTTGAGAGTCTTGTTGCTTGCAATATTTTAGTGTTTTTATTTATTAAAGCAGCCGTAATTTCGGTAAAAAAAGAAGATAATATGAAAATTGACTGCTCTATAAAATTATATTTACCTTAAAAATATACAATAAAGCAAGGATTCGCAAGATTCTCCTTAATTTTAACAACTAATAATTTTTTTAAATTTCTGTATGAAAATTTCTCTCAACTGGCTTAAGTCCTATATAAATTTCGATATCACGAAGGAAGAATTGCAGTATTTACTAACAGATATTGGATTGGAGGTAGAAAGTATGGAACCCTTTGAATCTGTAAAAGGCGGACTAAAAGGTTTAGTCGTCGGTCATGTAATAGAACGAGAAAAACATCCTGATGCCGATAAATTATCTGTTTGCAAAGTAGATGTAGGAAATGAAACATTACAAATCGTTTGTGGTGCTCCCAATGTAGCTGCCGGACAAAAAGTGATTGTTGCTTTAGTAGGTACAAAAATTTTTCCTTCTGAAGGAGAACCATTTGAAATTAAAAAAGCAAAAATAAGAGGCGTTGAATCCTTAGGAATGATTTGTGCAGAAGATGAAATAGGTTTGGGTGCATCTCATGCGGGAATTATGGTGTTAGATAATTCAGTACAAATTGGAACGACAGCCGCAGATTTATTTGGAGTAGAAAATGATACGCTTATCGAAATTGGATTAACCCCCAACCGTACAGATGCCTTTTCTCATATCGGCGTTGCCCGCGATTTAGCCGCAGCACTTTCTTTCAGAAAAAATGAAGATTACAAACTAAATCTTCCAAGTTTTAAACCTGAAACCTTAAATCTGAAATCAAATTTTTCTGTTCAAGTAGAAAATCCAACAGCTTGCCCAAAGTATCTTGGAATTATTATTGAAAACATACAAGTAAAAGAATCGCCAAATTGGTTAAAAAATAGACTGAAAACAATCGGACAAAAGCCAATTAATAATATCGTGGACATTACCAATTTTGTATTGCACGAATACGGACAGCCTCTTCACGCTTTTGATTTATCCGAAATAAAAAGCAATAAAATAGTGGTGAAAAATTTACCATCCAAAACAAAATTTCTTGCTTTAGATAATTCAACAATTGAATTACACGAAGAAGATTTAATGATTTGTGATGGTGAGAATAACGGAATGTGCATCGGTGGTGTATATGGCGGACTTACTTCCGGCGTGAAAGACAATACAACAGCAATATTTTTAGAAAGTGCTTATTTTGACCCTAAAACAATTAGACGAACTTCCACTCGGCATGGCTTGCGCACAGAAGCAGCTATTCATTTTGAAAAAGGAATAAATCCGGCCACCACCGAACCAGCTTTATGGCGGGCAATACAATTAATCACAGAATTGGCAGGAGGAAAAGTAAGCTCCGATATCTTCAAAATAGAATCTAAAACATTCGAATATTTTCCAGTTGCTTTAAAATTATCCAATGTAAAAAGATTGACCGGTGCAGAAATTACCAAAAAAGAAATCAAACAAATCCTAACTCTTCTCGAAATTCAAATAACAAATACATCAGAAGACGATGAAACATGGAATTTATTAGTGCCACCCTATCGGGCAGACGTAACCCGCGAGGCAGACGTGATTGAAGATATTTTGCGTATTTATGGTTTTAACCATGTGATTATTCCAACTAAATTAAATGCAAGCATCAGTTTTTCTAATGCCTTTGACGCAGACAAATTATACAATAAAACAGCCGATACTTTAGTCAATCTTGGTTTTTATGAGATGATGAATAATAGTATCACCAAATCGAAATATCAGGAAAAATTAACCCAACAACCAGCCGAACATTGGGTGCGTTTGCTAAGTTCTATAAATGTAGAATTAGATGTAATGCGCAATAATATGTTGTTCACCGGATTGGAATCGGTTTCGCATAATATCAACCATAAAAACAGCAATGTCAAACTTTTTGAGTTTGGAAAATCTTACCATAAAGAAACAGATTATACAGAAAAAAACCATTTAGCACTTTTTGTTTCAGGCAATAAATCTGCAAGCAACTGGAACACACCTACCCGCAAAACGGATTTCTATTATTTAAAATCTATCGTTGATACTATATTGTCAAAAATTGGTATTTCTAATTTGATGATTTCGGAGGAAGAAACAAATGAAATGTTTGCGTATGCATTAACCTATAAAAAAGGAGAGAAAAAAATAGTAGAGTTTGGAAAAGTGCATCCAACTTTTACCAAATTATTCGATATAAAACAAGAGGTGTTTTTTGCCGATTTTAATTGGGATATAATCTTATCAGCAGCTAAAAAAGTAACTATCGGATACAAAGAAATTCCAAAATATCCGATAGTAAAACGAGATTTGGCACTTTTATTAGACAAAAAGGTAAAATTTGAAGAAGTAAAATCCATTGCAGAGAAATTTGGTAAGAAAATTTTGCGTAATATTGAGTTGGTAGATATTTATGAAGATGAAAAAATAGGCAAAGACAACAAATCGTATGCAGTAAGTTTCACCTTCAGAGACGACACCAAAACACTTCAAGATACTGATATTGAAAGTATTATGAAAAAACTGATGGAAGAATATAAATCACAATTAAACGCTATAATTCGTTAAAATGGCAAAGATTGATGACAAGTGGCAGAGGATTTTTAAAAAAATTCAACTAATTTTAGACAAAAATCAGAAATTGGAAGAGCAAAACAATGAACTCTCCCAAAAGATTTTTAGTTTAGAAAATCAAATTGTAGAACTAAATAAAGAAAAAGATATTTTAATAGAACAAAAACAATATATCAAAGCAGCGAAAGAAGTACATCTATCCGAAAAAGAAAGAGCAGTAACCAAACAGCAGTTGAAAGAGTTTATGCAAGAAATTGATGATTGTTTGGCAAAATTGGTAGAATAATGGCAGAACCACTCAACATAAATCTATTAATAGCCGGAAGACCTTACAAATTAAAAGTCACGCCGGATGAAGAGGGCTATGTGCGACAGGCCGCTAAAGACATCAATGATAAAATTGCCGAATACCAGAAAACACTACTCACGCGCGACCGTCAGGATTTTTTATCCATGATAGCCTTACAAGCCACCGCCGAAGTATTGCAAAATAAAAATAAAGCAACCAATGCCAACATTGATGCAAAACTCGATGAATTGGAAGCAATTCTTGACAAACAACTCGGCATTACACTCTTCTAACTTCGATAGTTATTATTACGTTGTGTAAAACATAGAAAATTTACAAATCGAAATTTGTATATTTTCATGGAGTATTTTTTATTTTAAAAGAAATGATTAAAGGAATATTCCGTTAAACATTCAAAATGGTTTTGATTATTTTCCATAAAAAAATAACAGAAATAAATTTTTAATCACTTAAAGCAAATCATCAATGAACCCAATAATTATTACCATAATAGCAGGCGTTGTAGCACTTTTAATTGGATTCGTATTCGGAAAAATGATATCCAAAGCGAACGTAGATAAGCAATTAGCAGAAGCAAAATTAGTAGAAGAACGTGCAAAAGCATTAGAAGAACGTGCAAAATCAGAAGCAGAATTAATTAAAAAAGACGCACTTGCAGCCGCAGAATCTACCAAAAAAGACAAAATGATGGAAGCAAAAGAACACTTCCACAAATTAAAAGAAGAACACAATAAAGAAACAGAACAACGCAACCGTAAAATAATAGAAACGGAAACCAGGACCAAGCAAACCGAACAATCACTGAGAGATAAATTGGCAAATGCTGGCAAACAAGAAAAAGAAAACGAATTGCTCAAAACTAAATTAAATGAGCAAATTGAATTAGCCAACGTTAAACTAGATGAATTAGAAAAAGCACACGCTGAACATATTGCCAAATTGGAGCAAGTAGCTAAATTATCGGCAGAAGATGCTAAAAAGCAATTGGTAGAACAATTGAAAGGAAAAGCACAATCCGATGCAATGGCTTATGTAAAACAAACAATGGATGAAGCTAAATTAAAAGCTACTAAAGAATCCAAAAAAATTGTCATTCAAACTATTCAACGTACCGCGGCAGAAACAGCCATAGAAAATACCGTTTCTGTATTTAATCTCTCCAGCGACGAACAAAAAGGACAAATCATTGGAAGAGAAGGGAGAAATATCCGCGCATTAGAAGCCGCCACTGGTGTAGAAATTATTGTAGATGACACTCCTGAAGCTATTATTATTTCGGGATATGATGCTTACAAACGAGAAATTGCACGCTTGTCTTTACAACGCTTAGTAACCGATGGACGTATTCATCCAGCACGAATTGAAGAAGTAGTGGCAAAAACAGAAAAACAATTAGAGCAACAAATCATGGAAATAGGAGAGCGAACTGTGATAGATTTGGGTATTCACGGTTTGCATCCTGAACTAATTCGCTTAGTAGGGAAAATGCGTTTTCGCTCTTCTTACGGGCAAAATTTATTGCAACACTCTCGCGAGGTAGCCAATCTTTGCGCTATCATGGCAAGTGAATTAGGGTTAAATGCAAAAATTGCAAAACGCGCCGGATTATTACATGATATTGGGAAAGTTTCCGACGAAGATCCTGAATTATCTCACGCCTTATTAGGAGCAAAATTATGCGAAAAATATGGAGAATCTCCTGTTATAATAAACGCCGTTGGAGCGCACCACGATGAGATGGAAATGCTATATATCGTTTCTCCAATTATCCAAGCTTGCGATGCTATTTCAGGTGCTCGCCCAGGTGCTCGCCGCGAGATTATGGAAAGCTACATGAAGCGTATTGACGAATTAGAAAAATTAGCAGTATCTTACAATGGCGTTCACAAAGCGTATGCTATCCAAGCAGGACGTGAGCTGCGCGTATTGGTAGAAGCAGAAAAAGTAGATGACAAGACAGTGGAAGAAATTTCATTTAAAATAGCACAACAAATCCAAGATGAAATGACCTACCCCGGACAAATAAAAGTAACCGTAATCCGCGAAACACGAAGCGTTTCCGTGGCGAAATAAAAACAAAAATTAAATACAGAAAAAGCGAAGTTTGTTTGACTTCGCTTTTTACTTTCTATCACATCAACTATATTTTAACCAAGTACGTTTTAAGCAAATTATTTCTTTTTCTGTTAAAAACACATTAACAAAGGCTAAATCCAGTAGAAAACAGTCGTCAAATTTTCAAATTAACTAATAATCAAGTATCTTTGCAGTCCAAAATTTGAAGAACATCTTCATTTTTTGATGAATTAATTTATTTTTTAACAATTTTAAAAACGTCAATTTTGGCAGAAAAAACAAAAAAATCGGAAGTAGATGTTGCAGATGACATCATTCCAGTAAGCAAAGAAAAAGAAGTAATCGAACAAGAAACAGTAGAGGTAGAAATACCCGTTTTAAAAAAAGAAGAAGCGTTCGATTGGAATGTAAGTAAGCGTGGTGCTAACCAATACAGCAAAGAAAAATTAGCTGAATTGGAAAACTTCTACGATAAAACATTCAAACAAGTAGTAGATAATGAAATTGTAAAAGCAATTGTAACTGCAATTACAGATTCTGACATAATCTTGAACATTGGATTCAAATCTGATGGCATGATTCCACGCTCAGAATTCAAAGATACTCCAGACTTGAAAATTGGAGACGAAGTAGATGTATATGTAGAGAATAAAGAAAACAAAAAAGGTCAACTTGTTCTATCTCGCAGAAAAGCAAAATTAACAAAAGCGTGGGATTACATCTGCGAAGCAAATGAAAAAGATACCGTTGTTAAAGGACGCATCATTAGCAAAACTAAAGGCGGTCTTATCGTTGATTTATTCGGGATGGAAACATTCTTACCTGGTTCTCAAATTGATGTGAAGCCAATTACAGATTACGATCAATTTGTAGGAAAAACAATGGAATTCAAAGTAGTGAAAATAAACGAAGCTATTAAGAATGCTGTTGTATCTCATAAAGCACTTATTGAAAGTGATTTAGAATCTCAACGCCAAGAAATCATTGGTAAATTAGAAAAAGGTCAAGTATTAGAAGGTACTATCAAAAACATCACAGACTTTGGTGCATTCATCGACTTAGGTGGCGTAGATGGTTTATTATATATCACAGATATTTCATGGGGACGTATCAATCATCCAAATGAAGTATTGAAAATGGATCAAAAATTACAAGTAGTAGTAATTGATTATGACGATAATAAAAAACGTATCTCTTTAGGTTTAAAACAATTACAACCACATCCTTGGGATTCTTTACCAGAAGGAATTGAAGTAGGTTCTAAAGTAAAAGGTAAAATCGTTAACATCGAAGATTACGGCTCTTTCTTAGAAATAGTTCCAGGAGTAGAAGGCTTAATCCACGTTTCAGAAGTAACTTGGAGCAACCAACCTATCAACTCTCGTGACTTCTTTAAATTGGGCGACGAATACGAAGCATTGGTAGTAACCTTAGATAAAGAGGAACGCAAAATGTCTTTGAGCTTAAAACAAATGCAAGAAGATCCTTGGAAACATATCGCAGATAAATATCCTGTTGGAACTAAATTGAAAGGAGAAGTAAAAAACATTACTCCTTACGGCGTATTTGTAGAATTAGACGAAGTAGTAGGCGGTATGATTCATATCTCTGATTTATCTTGGACAAAACG